>UEXU01000296.1_pt1 | contig 26504 bp, 28 predicted proteins | sample 4301121 | NCBI WGS metagenome assembly UEXU01 (sample SAMEA4773174, study PRJEB27434) | metagenome | biome: 2259; feature: agricultural soil; material: soil | place: USA | collected 2014-09 | depth 0.25 m
CGCCGGGTCGCTCGACCTCCCGGCGCCCGATCTTCGGACGTCGACCTAGAGGCGGTTTCGAAATGCGTTACATCCGCATCGACCGGTCAGTTCAGACGCACACCGACCTGAGGTCGGCGTGCTGATGAAGCCACCGCAAGCGGTGGCTTAGGCGAGCTGCTCAGAACGAGCCGAGCCCGATCGCGTCGAGGGCGCGGTTGAGAACGACGCGTAGCCACCAGTCACGGTGGAAGAAGAGGAGCAGGCCGAGAGCGACGAGAACGGTCCCGCTCACGCGCTGGATGAAGAGGTAGTGATCGCGCAGCCAGCGGAACACGGCAATCGCCCGGGTGAAGGCGATTCCGGCAAGCAGGAACGCAGCACCGAGGCCCGCGGAATAAGCCACCAGCAGGAGCGAGCCCCGCACGACCGTGCGCGAGTTTGCGGCGAGGACCAGGATGCCCGCGAGCACCGTGCCGATGCAGGGTGCCGCGCAGACCGCAAACGCACCGCCGAGCAGCACGCTGGAACCGTGACGCCGCGCGCCCGTCAAGAGACCCGGTGCAACGACTCGCTCCGGCCAGGGCAGGAGGCCGATGAAGGCCAGCCCGAGCACGACCAGCACGAACCCGGCGATCTCGAGCTGCCGGTCGGGGGTGACGACGCCTCCGATCGCCGCCGCGGCGGCACCGATGAGGACGAACACGATCGTGAAGCCGAGGATGAAGGGCAGGCTCGCAAGCACGACGCGGCGGGCGGCACGTGGCTGGCCGAAGCGGGACGGGTCCACCGCGGAGACAGCGGAGAGGTAGCCGGGGACCAGCGGCAGCACGCAAGGCGTGATGACCGACAGCAGCCCGGCCGCGAACGCGATGGGGATCTTCGCTAGCAGAGAGTCCTCCTGCTCAGGAGTCGAACCTCGCGAGCTCCTCGTCCAGACGCCGGTCGAGGGCAGGGTCGATCACCGGGTCGGCCGGATCGGGCTCCCGCGAGCGAGACCACCGCCAGGCACCTACGCCGACCGCGGTGGCGGCGAGGACGATGCCAGCGAGCGGCACCCACCACGCGAGCAGGCCGAAGCCTTTCTCCCTCGGTGCCGCGAGGATCGCCTCGCCGTACTCGGCCACGAGTGTGTTCTTGATCTGGCTCTTCGTTTCTCCTGCGGCGATTCGCCTCGCGATCAGTCGTTTGATCTGTTGCGCTGCGGGCGAGTTCGACTGATCGAGCGTTGTTCCGCAGACGGGGCACATAACCTCACCTTCGAGCTCGGCGAGCGTCGGGTGACGCTCGCTTGCACGCGCTATCGGCACCGCAACCAGCGCGGCAACGAGGACGAGCAGGAGCCTGCTCATGAGGAGGCGATCTCTTTGAGGTAGCGCGGGAGGTCTTCCTCGGCTTCGAGCTCTCCCACGACCTTCCCGTGACGATCGACGAAGAAGATCTTCGGAATCGGAGTCCCGCCCCATTTCGCGAGCACGGCACCGCTGCCGTCGTGGACGCTGGGATAGGTGATGCCGTGCTTGCGCTGCCACCGACGGGCATCGCCGGAGAAGTCCTTGGTATCGACACCGATGAACGCCACCCGCGCGCCGTACTCTTTGCGGGCCGCTTCGAGGCGCCTCGACTCGTGGATGCAGGGCACGCACCAGGAGGCCCAGAAATCCAGCACGAACGGCTTCTTCCCGCGCAAGGTCGCGAGGTCGATACGTCCGCGGCCGTCGAGACGCTCGAGGTCGAACGTCGGAGCGGTCGGATGACTACCCGAAGCGAGTGCCTGCGAGACCCCCTTGTTGTTGTCCCGTGCAACGCGCCACACGAGCAGCGCGAGGAGACCAACGACGAGTGCGACTGCGAGCGCCTGCGCCGTGAGCCTCACCGGGCGCGTCATCAGCTCGAGATGATGAAGACGGGCGTTCCGATCGCCACGTGATTGAAGAGCCACTCGGCCTCGGGAATGTGCATCCGGATGCAACCGTGTGAGGCCGAGTACCCGATCGAGGCATCGGATGGCGTGCCGTGGATGCCGACGCCGGGCGCCGACAATCCCATCCACCGTGTCCCCAGCGGGTTGCCGGGACCCGGCGGAATCGGGCTCTCACCGGCCGCCCAGGACGAATGTGGCGGATACCACCACGGGTTCCGCCATTTGACGACGACGGAGAAACGGCCGAGCGGGGTCGGGTACTGGCTTTGCCCGGTCGCAACCGCGAAGAAGCGCCGGTAGCGCGTCCCCTCGTAGAAGAAGAGGCGGTTCGAGCCCCGCCGGATGACGATCACAGGGCCGAAGTTGCGTCGAGTCACCTTCGGCCGCAGCGTCTTACGAAAGAGCTCGATTCCATCGCGCTGCCCTGAGTAGAGGGCGGCCACGAGATCGCGCACGCCACGGTGCTGGTCGAGCTTCAAGCCGAACCGCTCTTTCGAGAGCCATGGGCGCAAGTGGCGCAGATAGACCTTCGTGTCCACCGCCGCGCGGTCGTAGCGTTGCGCGAGCTTCGCGACGAACTCGATGATCTTGGCTCCCGGCGCGTTGACGCCGAGAGGGATGGCCGTGTTGGGTGCGGCCGCGAGCGCCCGTTCCACGGCCTTGTCGATCGCCGGCACGGCGCCTATGACGTCCGGCGTGACGGAGATCGAGGTCGTGCCCAGCTCGAGCTGCAGCGGCACCGCAAAGGCCTGCTGGACAGCCGCCGTCGCCTGCTCGGGGGTCATGCCGCCGACCGGCGTCCCACTGATCGAAACCCCGTCAGGGATCGTCGCCGGCGGATCCGCGGCGGCAGGCGCGGACGCGAGCACACCGGCGAGGGCCGCGCAGAAGAGGATCGAGAGCAGAGCGGAGGAGCGCTTCAAGCGCCTACATCGTAAAGATCCGCGGATCGTTGGTGATGATTCCGTCGGCTCCCGCCTCAACCAGATGTCGGGCGAGCTCGCGATCGTCGACGGTCCATACGTACACCGCAGCTCCAAGCTCGTGCGCTCGCGCAATCGCCAAGGGTGAGGCAACCGAGTAGTGGAGTGTCGCCGCCTGCGCCTGCGCGCGCGAGAGCAGGACCGGCAGGCGCCCCGGGAGCGAAGCTCCGAACGCCGCGAGCCCCGCTCGCACAACCGGGGCAAGCGGGCCTCGCTTCGAGATACCGAATCGGTCGCGCGGAAGCGTGTACGAACGGGGAAGCTCCGGCTCGAGGTCGGCCACACGCTGCAGAGCGACCGCGTCGAAGCCGCTGACCCAGGAGCGGTCGAGCACGTGATGCCGGCGGAGTGCTTCGACGACTCCCTCCTCGATACCCCGCCGCTTCAGGTCGAGCTGCAGGCCGATGCCGGGCAGTTGCTCCGCGCAGAACGCGAGGGCGTCGTCGAGGGTCGGCAGGGCCGGCGCGACTCGCCTGAGCGCGTCCAGGCCCAGGCGGCGCACACGACCGCGGGCCGTCCCGTGGCTGACCTCACGCAGGCTGTTCGAGTGTGCGAGCACGAGCGTGCCGTCGACAAGGTCGAGGACGTCGAACTCGAGCATGTCGCAACCGAGGTCGACCGCGAGCTCGAGCGCGGGGACAGTGTTTTCCGGTGCGAGAGCCGAGGCGCCGCGGTGGCCGACGCGAGCGAACCGCCCAGGCGGCCGGCGCAGCTCGATCATGTCAGCCGATTCGCTTCAGGACGACGAGCGCACAGTCGTCGTCGAGCTCTCCTTGGGCAAAAGCGCGGCAGTCCTCGAGCACGGCCGTCGCGAGCTCCTGCGCCGAGAGGTCACGCCGCGCGGCGAGGACCGAGTCCAGCCGCTCGAAGCCGTACAGCTCACGCTCGCGGCGGGCCTCGAGCACTCCGTCCGTGTAGAGCACGACCGCATCACCGCGCCCGAGTCGCGCCCCGACCTCGGAGTAACGCTGACCGGGCTCGATACCGAGCGCGAGACCGCCCGCCTCGAGCCCGGTCACCGTCCCGTCTGCCCCGATCACGCGCGGCGGCGGATGCCCCCCGCCCGCGGCGACCATATTTCCCGAGCCGTCGATGACGAGATAGACCATGGTGATGAACTTCCCGGGCGCTATCTCTCCGACGACAACGTCGTTCGCATACCTGAGGAACTCGCCGGGCTCGGGATGCTCACGCGCCAGCGAACGGAATACGAACTTCGCCATCGCCATGTCCGCGGCAGCCTCGATGCCGTGCCCGGTGACGTCTCCGAGAGCAACCGCAAGACGGCCGTCTGCAAGCTTCATGAAGTCGTACACGTCGCCACCGACCTCGACCCGAGCGGACGACTCGTAGGCAGCGCCGAGGTCGAATCCCGGCAGCTCGGGGAGCGATCGCGGCAGGAGCGAGTGCTGCATCGTGTCGGCGAATCTCTTCTGCTGCTGATAGAGGCGCGCGTTGTCGATTGCGAGGGCAGCCTGACCTGCGATCGCGGTCGCCTGCTCGATGGTCTCCGCCGTAATCGGGGCGCCTGGCCTGACGGAGACGATCGTCAGTGCGGCTACGACCTCGGCTGTGGTGGCGATCGGTAAGGACGCTCCCGTCCAGCCGCGCTCGATGAACGGAATCAGGTCAGCCGCGGGCGGGCCCAATTCACGGGCGCCGTCCGCCGTGAGTGGAAACGACTCGCGCAGTCGGAAGAGCCGCTGAATCGGGCGTGCGCCGAACGGCTGGGGCCTGAACAGGAGTGGGCGCACCGCCTCCTCGAGCCGCGGTTGCGTGACGTGCAATGCGCACGGCACGAGCAGCTCGCGACGCGCGTCGGGCATCCGAATCAACGCGATGTCCACGTCCAGGACCTCGGTGACCGTGCTCGCAACCGCGTCGAGCGTCGCATCGAGCGAGAGGCTCTGGGCAAACGAGCGCGAGATCTCGTAGAGCGCGCGGACGCGCCTGGACGCAGCCCGTTCGGCGTCGAGCGCACGCTCGCGCTCCTCACCGAGTCGCTTGGCGCGCTCGTGCAGCTGGGCATTCTGGACCGCGACAGCCAGCTGTCCGGCGAGCGCTGCGAGCAGCGCCGACTCGTTCTCCGTCACCACATGCTCCGCTCTCGGAAACACACCGAGCAGACCGACGACGTCCTCTTGCGCAAGCAGCGGAAGCGCGATGGCGCACTGGATCCCTGCCTCCGCGGCCGCATCGCCCACCCCGGCGAACCGTGCGTCCGACCGGACGTCGTCGACAACGAGAATCTCCCGTGACCGAAACCGGCCCAGCATGAGCTCGAGCAACCGCTCGGCAAGTCGAACATGTGGCCCCGTGACCCCGACGCCGGCGGCAGCATCCAGCGCACCCTCTTCCCCCAGCAAGTAGACAGCGAGCCGGTCGACGCCGAGAAGCTCCGCGACCCGTGCGACCGAAGTCTCCAGCGTGTGCGCGAGCGAGAGCTGAGAGATCGCCTGGCCGACGACGCCCAGCAGTGCGCGCGTGCGTTCCAGTTCGAGCGCGACGGTCCGTGAGCGCATGCCGGCACGAAGCGCGTTCGCGGCGCGGACGGCGAATGTCGACAGCAAGGCGAGCTCCTCGTCGGTCGGCCTCTCCCGGAAGAGCAGCTGGAGGGCCCCTACCGGCGGCTGTCCGAGCTGCAGCGTCGCCGACACCTGCGCTTTGCTGGGTTGCGCACCATCGAGTTCCTCGACGACGACCGCCTGCCGGCTCTGCAGCGCCCTTCCTGCCGGGCTGTCCGTCTCCGCCGCGACCTCCGCGATCGGTCTGGAGCCGTACGCGGCGACCAGTTCGAGAGGCCGAGCGCCGTCCTGCCACCACAGCAGGCCTGAAACAGCGCCTGTCGTCTCCACCCCCAGTCGCACGACTTCTTCCGCTGTCCGCGAATTGTCAGCTCCCGCGGCGAGCGCATCGCCGGCCAGAACCAGAGGCACGTCCGTATCGCGCGAGCCGGCGGCCTTGCTGCTCAGGTCGAACGCCCGGATCGCCAGGCCCGCTTGAGCCGCAGCAAGACGCGCCAGGCGTCGCTCACCTTCGTCAAGCGGAACGTGACCCCGCATCACCTCGAGAGTTCCGCAGAGCTGACCGTCAACATGAACGGGCAGCATCACGACGAACTTGGCGCGCACCCGTTCCGCGGCGCGCCGCACGGGCTCCGGCAAGCGGTCGGGATCCGACTCCTCGGCCTCGGGGACGACGTCGAGCGATAGGCGCGAGCCCTCGAGCTCGGCGGCGACAGCTGCGGACGCGGTCGCGACGGCGGCCGTGCTCAGGTGGGTCTGACCCTTGTCGGCGATCCGTCCGACGACTACGTCCGCATCGACCGCCCGCGACAATGCGTTGACCAGGGTTCGCATCGCCTCCGACAGGCTCCTGGCCATGCCCAGGGCCAGCGCCGACTCGGCGAGTGCGTCGAGCCCGCTCGATCTCGCCTCAGCTCTGGACTGACCTGGCTGACCCACCACGGCTCCGCCAAACTAGCGGGGAATGGGCCGAAAGCGCCCCTCGACCCTCTAGAATCCGGCGGTGGCCCAGCCCGCCAGACGCACGGTGCCGGCTCCTCTGGATCCGCCCGTCGACCCAGAGGCGATCGACCGTGCCTATCACTACCATCGAGCACGCCGCAACGCGCGCACTCGTCGTCAGCGCGAGCGTGCGCACGCGCGTCTGCGCTTCGTCCTCACCTTCGCGATCCTGCTGGCGCTCGCGATCTTCCTGATGCTGACCCTCTGGCACGAAGTCCAGAAGGTCTTCGGCCTCTAACCGGGCTCCCGGTCTACAGACTCGTCGAGCGCCTGATGGGGCTCCAGGCGGTTCGCTCCCACGACTCGCCGCCGCACATCGGGCAGACCGGCAGCGACGAGACGATCGTCACGCCGTAACCGCAATCCGAGCAATGGAATTCCCCCTTGACGGCCTGACCGGCGGCCCAGAACTCCACGTAATCGTCGGTAATCGCCCCCGAACTCCCCGTGTCGTGCGTCATCCTGACCCCCTAGAGTAGTCGCTGCCGCGTGGCTTCCTAGACTGCCAGGTCCACCACCACCGTGCAGACCCCTGACCCCCATCCCGTAAACCGGCCTGACGAGCAAGAGTGGACGACATCGCGCCCCCGCCCTGAGCGGCCTCTCGAGAACATCTGGGGGTGGGGTGAGCGCCTCACCTGGGTCTCCGGGCTCATCCTTGCGATCTCGGCCTTCACGGACTGGTACGTCGGTTCTGGCGCAGGCCCGACCACGAGCGTGATCGGCTGGCACACCGGGGCGCTGGGCAAACTGGTTTTCTTCATCGGCCTCGCAGTTCTGGCGCTCGTCGCCTTGCGCGAGTCCGGAATCGAACTGCCCGCCACGGTCCCGGAGAGCCTGGTCGTGATCGCGCTCGGTTCGCTCTCGACCATCTTCGTCCTTATTCGCCTGATCAACGTCCCCGACGAGTTCTTCGGCTGGCAGGGTCGGGGCATCGGCATCTTCATCAGCCTGCTCGCGTCGCTGGCGGTTGTCGTCGCCGGCCTTTTGCGGGCCGGCGAAGAGCTTTAACTGCCAGCGCTGCGGCGACCAGAACTCCGAGAGCGGCACCCCCGATGACGTCCAGCGGGTAGTGGACGCCAACGTAGACACGGGAGAAAGCGACCGCTGCCGCCAGGAGCACGAGCGGAAGGCGGAGTCGTGGGAACGCCAACGACAGCATCGTCGCCGCGGCAAAGCTCGTTGCGGCGTGACCTGATGGGAATGATGCGTCGTGCGGTGTCCCGACGAGCGGTTCCGGCTTGGCGTAGCGAACCGGCGGCCGCGACCGGTCGATCAACGCTTTCAGACCTCTCGACGACGCGTCAGCGAGGACAATCGCGATCACCGTCAGCGCGAAAGGGCCCCAGCGCCGGTGGCAGACGGCGAGGAGCGCTGCGATGACGATCCAGACGAGCCCGAATGTTCCTGCGTACGACAGGGCTTTGAACACCGGGTTCAGCCACTCGGTGCGGTGGTGGACGACCCAACGCTCGAGGTGACGGTCGGCCGAGATCAGACCGGAACGATCTGCTTCGTCTGCTCGATCAGCGCCCGTAGGTCGAAGGGCTTCCCGACAAAGCCCTGCGCGCCGCGCTCAGCCGCCTCACTGCCGGCGTCGAGCTGCCCGCTGAACATGACGACGGGAATCGAGCCGACTCCATGCCGCTCCTGGACGCGTTGCAGCATCTCCCAGCCATCGACCTGCGGCATCATCACGTCGAGCAGGATCACGTCCGGCGCCTCGTCCTCCAGTGCCGCAAGGCCGTCCTCGGCGCCGGCGGCCTCACGGACGGCGTAGCCCTCGAGCTCGAGATTGATGCGCACGACCTCGCGAACCTGCGGGTCATCGTCAACGACTAGGACGAGCGGCCCGCGCTCCGCCTTGCCCGGCCCCGAGTTCTCGAGGAAATCCTCGAGGTCGGCGCGCTTGTAACGACGGTGACCTCCCGGGGTATAGAAGGCTGGGACGCGACCGAGATCCGACCACTTTCGGATCGTGCTCTGCGCAACTCCGAGGAACTTCGCAGCCTGGCCGAGCGTCAGCCAGTCACTCTCCCCGCCTGGAGTCGAACGACGGGTTCCACCGGGGTCTGACGAGACCATCGCCCGCAAATCTACCCAAATATGCGCGTTCCTAGCGTCCGTAAGCTACGGAATCACGGTCGAGCCTGGCGTTCCCGTCGTCGGGAAGTGGAGTGTGCGCTCCAGCGTGAAGGTCTGTCCGGGCTTCGGATTGTCGTGCAACGCCTGGCCGAGGGCGACACCGAGCCCGAACACCACGATGGCGAGTGCGGCGCGAATCGACCACCGGGCCAGCTCTCGTCGCCGGCGCCGCCTGCGGCGCTCGAGCCGCTCGACCGGATTGACGGTCACGGCCTGTAGTCGACCGCGCCGCGCTGGTAGAGGTAAAAGGCAGCGTCCTCGACCAGCGCCAGATACCTCGGCCAACCGGGGGTCGCCGCGTGCTCGGAGACCGCGTCGCGCGCCCAGGCGTCGGCACGCTCATATGCCGCCGCGAGCTGGTCGAGGGTAAAGGTCTGGCCGATCCGCCGGCGTAGCTCGTCGGTCACCACCTCCAGCTGAGTCTGGAGGCGCTCGCCGACTACGGGGTCGCGCATGGCCGCCTCGAAGCGGCGGTAGCCCTCCTCCCACTCTCGCCTGACGGCCTCGGTCACGATCATCACGGGCGCGGCAGGATAGCGGCTCCATGTCAAGCAGAACAGCAGACCGACGGCCAGAGTGGGTCGAGCTCGGCCACGATGCGCTCGCCAAGCGCGTAGCCGGGTCGGGCCAGCGCGAAGGCCACGTGCGCGTGGAGGCACTTGAGACTCCCCGCGTCCGCCTGCGCGCCACCGATGCCGAGGTCGAGCTCGGGCCGAAGGACGCGTTGTTCCTCGTGGCCGCGCTCGAGCGCGGCGGCCAGCGCCGCGTCGCCGGCGGCCGCCCGCGACCATCGCTCCACCCCGCCGGCCGCCTCGAGACGGGACACCGCGACGACGAGCTGAGGACAGGTGAGCCAGAACATGGTTGGAAACGGTGCTCCCGTGTCGTCATGCGCATCCTGCTCGGTCACGGCTGGGAGCCCGAACGGACAGCGGACGGCAACCCGGCGGAAGGCGCGCGGCTGGCGGCCTAGCTGCCGCTCGACGGCGGCACGGTCACTTTCCATCTCCCTCGATCGTAGTGTGGGCCTTCTCCCACGCGGGGATGCCCTTGATGATGAAGAGATGTTCTCCGGGCCGGACGAATCCAAGCCGTCGCGCCTCTCGCGCCAGCTCGTCCACGCCCGTCGATGCTTGCAGGCGCTGCTGAAGAACCCGTCTCATTGCAGCCAGCTGGTCTACCTCATGGCGACGTGAGGAAAGCTCCTGGCGTGCCGCCAGCCAGCTGCGCAACGGGTTGTAGTAAGCGAAGCCGATGAGCACGATCCCGACGACCGCGAGCCAGCGCTTGGCGAGCGTCGCTGCGGGGGGACGACGAGAACGGCTGGCCGCCATGCGGCCCGGTTCGCTGAGCGCCGCCTCCGTCCTGCTTCGCGCTAGATGACGTCGACCTTGATGACGTTGGTCGAGCCGGGGATGTTGACGGCGGTTCCTGCGGTGATCACGACCGTATCGCCGCTGTCCACCAGGCCGGCAGTTCGAGCCGCATCGATCGAGCGGCTCCAGAGATCCTCGACGTCGCGGCACTCCGGAATCCAGATCGGCGTGACGCCCCACTCGATCGCCATCTGATGCACCGACCAGAGCTTGTGCGTCAGAGCGACGATCGGCCTCCGTGGTCGAAGGCGGGCAACCGCCGAAGCGGTACGACCGGTAAACGTCGGGACGAGGATCGCGACCGCCCCGAGCGCCTCCGCAAGGTCACACGCGGAGTTCGACATCGCGTTTCCGATGGTGGGATGCTCGGTCGCATCCGGAAGCTCGTGCCGGTAGCCCAGGCTCGGCTCGACCACACGGGCGATCCGGTCCATCGTCTGAACCGCCTGGATCGGAAACTCTCCAACCGCCGTCTCCCCTGAGAGCATGACGGCAGACGTTCCGTCGAGGATCGCGTTCGCGACGTCACTCGCCTCCGCCCGCGTCGGCTCTGGGTGGTGGATCATCGACTCGAGCATCTGCGTCGCGGTGATCACGGGTTTACCGGACTCGAGCGCCTTGAGGATGATCCGCTTCTGCACGAGCGGGACGACGGCGGCACCAATCTCTACGCCCAGGTCACCTCGCGCAACCATCACTGCGTCGGCCTCGGACAGGATGTCGTCGAGTGCGTCCACCGCCTCGGCCTTCTCGATCTTCGCTATCACGTGCACGTTCGACTTCTCCTGCTCCAGCAGCGCCTTCAGGTCACGGACGTCGGCAGGGGAGCGAACGAACGAGAGTGCGACGAAGTCGCAACCAAGGTCGAGGGCGAACTCGAGGTCTTCGAGGTCTTTACGCGTGAGCGAAGGAATCGGAATCGGGATGCCGGGGAGGTTCACGCCCTTGTGCGAAGTGACTAGGCCGCCGACGACCACGCCACAGCGGGCCCGGCCAGATTCCACCTTCTCGATCCGGAGACGAACCATGCCGTCGTCCACGAGCACTTCGTGCCCAGGTCGCCAGACCTCGCCGATTGCGGCAGGCGCGATCGGCAGCTCACCGTTCCGCGCCCCGTTTTCTGCGACGACGACAACGACCTCTTCTCCCTGCGTCAGCGACAGCGGCTCGTCGAGGTCACCGACCCTGAACTTCGGGCCCTGGAGATCGGCGATCAACGCGAGCGGCCGGCCGACATCTTTCTCGACGTCCCGGATCAGCTGGGCCCGCGCGGCGTGCTCGTCGTGAGTTCCGTGGGAGAGATTGAGCCGGGCGGCATCCATGCCCGCGTCGACGAGCGCCCGGACCATCTCCGACGTCGCGCAAGCAGGGCCGACGGTCGCGACGATCTTCGTTCGACGCGGCGACACGGCGGCCATGCGCTCAGAGTAGCGGCGGGGTGTGTCGTTGCTCGCGTCGAACTAGCCTCGACGAGCGCGTGGGAAGGCCGTCCAGCCCGGATACACGGCTGCGTCGCCGAGCTCCTCTTCGATCCGTAGGAGCTGGTTGTACTTCGCGACACGGTCCGTCCGCGACGGAGCGCCCGTTTTGATCTGTCCTGCCCCCGTCGCCACAGCCAGGTCGGCGATGGTCGTGTCTTCCGTCTCGCCGGACCGGTGCGAGATGACGCACGCGTAACCGTTCGTGCGGGCGAGCTCGATCGCGTCGAGGGTCTCGGTCAACGTGCCGATCTGGTTGACCTTGAGGAGGATCGCGTTCGCGACGCCCTCGTCGACGCCCCGCTGCAGGCGCTCGACGTTGGTGACGAAGAGATCGTCGCCCACGAGCTGGAGCCGATCTCCGAGTCGCTCCGTCATGGTCCTCCACGCCACCCACTCGTCCTCCGCCAACCCATCCTCGATCGAGACGACCGGGTACGACTCCGCCAGCGAGGCGTAGAGCTCGATCAGCTCGTCGGAGCTCAACACCTGGCCCGCCCGCTCGAGTCGGTAGCTCCCCTCGCGGAACAGCTCCGTCGAGGCTGGATCGAGTGCGATCGCGACCCGGTCTCGGTGCCCGGCTCGTTCGGCCGCTTCGAGCACCGCCTCGACGGCCGCGACCGTCGAATCCAGCTCGGGGGCGAAGCCACCCTCGTCACCGACGCCGGTGGACAGCCCGCGCTCGTGCAGGAGGTCCTTCAAGGCGTGAAACGTCTCCGCGCCGATGCGAAGGCCGTCGGCGAAGGAGTCTGCCCCCGCGGGGACGACCATGAACTCCTGCAGGTCGAGCGAGTTCTGGGCGTGGGCGCCGCCGTTGATCACGTTCATCAGCGGCACGGGCAGTCTGTTCGCTTCGGTGCCACCGACCCAGCGGAAGAGGCTGACGCCGGCGTTCGCAGCGGCAGCCTTCGCACTCCCCAGGGAGACTCCCAGAATCGCGTTCGCCCCGAGCCGCGACTTGTTCTTCGTCCCGTCCAGCTCGATCAGCGTGGAGTCGACTGCATGCTGATCCTCGGCGTCGAGCCCTGTCACCGCGGCTGCGATCTCGGTCTCGACGTTCCTGACGGCGCCGAGGACTCCCTTGCCGCGGTACCTGGTCGAGTCGCCGTCGCGCAGTTCGACGGCCTCGAACCGGCCCGTCGAAGCCCCTGACGGAACCGCTGCGCGGCCGACCGCGCCAGAGCCGAGCACGACCTCCACTTCGATCGTCGGATTCCCGCGCGAATCGAGAATCTGCCGCGCGTTCACTCGCCCGATCGCTGTGCTCACTCGAACTCCTCCTTCGCCCGGTCGAAGTAGTGGTCCTGCTCGGCGAGCGCGAGGCTGGTGAAGTCCTTCCCTTCCTCGGCGGCATAGCCTTCCGCCCGCTCGACCCGTTCGACGAAGCGGCGCGTCATGGTCCTCAGCGCCAGTTCTGGATCCACGTTCAAGCGGCGGGCGACATTTACTGCGGCAAAGAGCACGTCGCCCAGCTCCTCGAAGACGTGGGAATCCGGCTCGGTCTCGGGCACCGGCTCACCTGCCTCGGTGAGGGCTTCCTTCAGCTCGCGCAGCTCGTCCTCGAGATCTGCGAGCGCTCCCGCTGTGTTCAGATACTCGAAGTTGATCGCCGCGGCGCGCCGCTGGACTTTGCGGGCGTAGAGGAGCGCCGGCAGTGACTCCGGCACGTCGTGGAAGATCCCTTCACGCGCCTCGTCCGCTCGCTTGATTTCCTCCCAACGCTCGCGCACGCGTGCGGCGGTCCGAGCCTCTGCGTCGCCGAAGACGTGGGGATGCCGGCGCACGAGCTTGTCGTGAACGCCGCGGGCTATCTCCTCGAGTCCGGGGTGGCCCTTCTCGGTGAGGAGGAGGGCCAGGAAGTAGACCTGAAACAGGAGGTCACCCAGCTCGTCGGCGAGCTTGTCATTGTCACGCCCGATCGCGGCGTCGGCGACCTCGTAGGCCTCTTCGACGGTGTGCGGGACGATCGTGCGCTCGGTCTGCTCGCGATCCCACGGACACTCCCGGCGAAGCCGCTCGGTCAGTTCCTGAAGATCCTCGAGCGTCCGCCCGAGTGTCACTGACTTGTCGTCGTGCCCGTCGTCAGACAGGGATCAGGATTCGGCGCGAAGCCGACCTGGTACTTGATCCGGGACTTGCAGTAGTTCTTCTTCGTGTCCTCGACCCATTTGGTCATGGCGTCCCGCTTTTGCTGGTCCTCGAGCTGCTGCCTGATCGACTGCCTGACCTTGGTGAGGGGCGTCTTCTGTGCCGGTTTGATCGCTGACAGGGCCTGAATGATGTGGTACCCGTACTGGGTCTTCACGGGGTGCGAGAGCTCGCCCTTCTTCAGCGCGAACGCCGTCTTGTCGAAGGCCGCGACGGTCTGGCCCTTCGACACGGTGAGCTTGCCCCCATTCGAGGCCGAGCCGGGATCCTTCGAGTACTTCTTGGCGAGCTTCGCGAAGTTCGCGCCACCCTTCAGCCGCGCGTAGAGCTGATCGGCCAGGGCCTTCTTCTGGACGAGTATGTGACGCACGTCCCGGGTCTCCGGCTGCTGGTACTGCGCCTTGTGCGTGTCGTAGTAGTCCTTGATCTGCGTGTCGGAGACCTTGACCTTCTCGGTGACCTTCTTGAAGAGCTCCTCTGAGATCAGCTGTGCGCGAACCGCATCTTTCGCCTGACTCTCGGTCAGCCCCTGTTGTGCGAGCGTCTTCTTGTAGCGCTGGTCGCTGCCACCGTAGAACTGCTTCTTCAGCTGATCGATGCGCTTGTTGACCTTGTCGTCAGTGATCTTGATGCCCAGATGCCCGGCCTCCTGCGCGAACTCGGCCTGCTGGATGAGGAAAGTGATGGCCTGGCCCTTGAGCTGCTCGTACTCGGTCGTGCCAGGCTTCGGGAAGGGCCGCTTTTGCGAGTCGTAGCTTTTCTTCGCGCGCGCCATCAGCGACGTGAATTGGTCCTTCGTGATCTGCTGCGACCCGGCGATGGCGACGTCGTTCGAACTGAGGCTGGCGCTCTTCGATCCACCGCAGCCTCCTGCGACGAGGGCCAGCGAACACAACGCGAGGAAAGCGAGTCGTTTCATGGAAAAAGCGCCATTAGCAGCGGAATCATCACGCTGCCCGGCGCGCGGCCAGTATAGCATCGACGAGTCGGAGCGCCCGCGGGAAGCCTTCCTCACGCAGGCTGACTTCGTGGTTGGCTGTCGTGTAGACCGCGGTGTCGACCCGGCGGCGAAGTTCGCGGAGCTCCTCCGACCCGAGCACCATCCGGCCCACGCTCGCCTTCCCGCCGCGGAAGACCAGATAGTCCGCGCCCACGACCGCAAGCTTGAGCTTCGCTTCCTGGATCAGAAACAGGTTCTCCACCGGTTCGGGCAGCAGGCCGAACCGATCCTCCGTTGCAGCCTGGAGCTCGCGGAGCTCGTCCTCCGACTCGGTGAGCGCGAGCCGTCGGTGGAGGTCGATCTTCAACGCCTCCGAGGCGATGTAGTCGACCGGCACGTACGCGTCCACGCGCGCGTCGACGCGCACCGGTCGCGTGACCACGCGGCGCTCGCCCGAGAGCTCAGCGACCGCTTCTGCGAGGAGCTCCACGTACAGCTCGAAGCCGAGCGCGGCGACGTGACCAGATTGCTCGTCGCCGAGCAGGTTGCCGGCGCCGCGAATCTCGAGATCGCGCATGGCAATCGCGAAACCGGCACCGAGCTCGGTGTGGTCGGCGAGTGTGGCGAGGCGCGCGCGTGCCTCGGGCGTGAGCTCGGACATATCGGGATAGAAGAGGTATGCGTGCGCGGTGAGATCGGATCGGCCGACCCTGCCGCGGATCTGGTACAGCTGCGAGAGGCCGAGTTGATCGGCGCGCTCGACGATCAGCGTGTTCGCCTGCGGGATGTCGAGGCCCGACTCGATGATCGTCGTCGAGACGAGCACGTCCGCATCACCTCGAAGGAAGGAATGCATCCTCTCCTCGAGCTCACGCTCGCGCATCTGTCCGTGAGCGACCAGGAAGCGGAGGTTGGGCGCGAGCTGGCGAAGCTTCTCCTCCGCCTCGTCGATCGTCTCGACACGGTTGTGCAGATAGAACGCCTGACCCTGGCGTTCGACCTCACGCTCGAGGGCGAGCTTGATCAGCTCCTCGTCGTATTCGCCAACGGTGGTGCGAATCGGCCGCCGACCCTCAGGCGGAGTCTCGATGATCGAGATGTCCCGCAGCCCCGAGAGGGACATGTGCAGGGTGCGCGGAATCGGGGTGGCGCTCAGGGTCAGCACGTCGACCTCGAGCCGCAATGAGCGCAGCAATTCCTTCTGTGCGACTCCGAAGCGCTGCTCCTCGTCGAGGATGACGAGCCCGAGCTCCTTTGGGATCACATCGCGGCTCAAGATCCGATGCGTTCCGATCAGGACGTCGACCTTCCCGTCCTGGAAGTCCGCCAGGACCTGCTTGACCTCTTTCGGCGGGCGGAAGCGCGAGACCATCTCGACGCGAACGGGAAAGTCGCGGTAGCGAGAACGGAAAGTGTGCCAGTGTTGCTCCGCGAGAATGGTCGTCGGGGCGAGCATCAGAGTCTGCTTGCCGTTGACGGCGACGGCAAAGGCAGCGCGAATGGCGACCTCCGTCTTCCCGAAACCGACGTCGCCGCAGACGAGTCGGTCCATCGGGCGTGGCGCCTCGAGGTCTTCCTTGACCGCCTCGATCGCAGCCTGCTGGTCCGGCGTCTCGCGGTACTGGAACTCGGCCTCCAGTCGCTCGAGGTATTCGTGCCGAAGGTCATAGGCAAAGCCAGGCGCCTGCTGCCTCTGGGCGTAGAGTGCGAGCAGCTCTCCCGCGAGCTCGCGGACCGATTCTCGCGCCCGGTTCTTGAGATTCTCCCAGGCCTTTCCGCCGAGCTTCGAAAGCGCAGGCATGGTGGTGTCGGCGCCGATGTAGCGAGAGACCTTGCCGAGCTGCTCGTGAGGAACGTAGAGCCGGTCGTCGCCGCGAAAACCGAGGAAGAGATAGTCGCGCGTCACGCCGGCGACCTCTTTGGTCTCGAAGCCGAGCAGCTTGCCGACGCCGTGGTCCTCGTGGACGACGTAGTCCCCTGTGCGGAGGTCGGCGAAAGACTGCAGTGCACGCCCGCCCGCCCGGCGCTCCCGGGGAGGCCGCTTGCGAAAGATCTGCGTGTCGGGGAGCAAGACAAGGCCGAGCTCGCGCCACACGAAGCCACGACGGACAGGGGCGACGGCGAAGAGAAGCTCAGCTTCAGCGGGTAGGCCCTCGCCCGCTTCGAGGATGCGGGCTTCGGCGCGGCGCAAAAGGTTCTGCTGGCGGAGCGCCTCGCCGAGGTGAGGGAAGGCAACGACGACACGTTGTCCCGCGCGGACGAACGCCGACAGCTCGTTCTCCGCTTCCGCCAGCCCGCGGGCCACGAGTGCGGGCCGCTGCGCCTCGAAGGCGAACGGCTGATTCGCCGGCAACGAGTCGAGCATCGCGGCGCGCTTGAGTGCCACCGGTTCGAGGCCTTCCTCCTCCCACACCGCCCTCACCTCGTCGGGCTGCCAGACGAGATCCGGCCCGGCCGGCACAGGCAGCGACAGGTCGTCCGGCACCGGGATCGGCGCGTCCTCCCCGGTCAGCGTGGTCTCTACGAGATCGAGCCGCCGCTCGACTGCGGGATAGACGACCGCAGCCTCCACCGGGTGCAGGGCCCGCTGGGTGAACGGCGAGAAGGCGCGGATCTGCTCGATCTCGTCGCCCCAGAACTCGATCCGAAGCGGCTCGCGGCCCGTCGCCGGAAAGACGTCGACGAGGCCGCCGCGCACAGCGAACTGGCCACGCTCGTCCGCACGCTCGACACGCTCATAGCCCGCGAGGGCAAGCGATTCGGCCAGCTGCTCGAGGCTGATTTCCTCCCCGGCGGAGATCCGGATCGACGCCGGGCGTGCCACCAGAGGAGGCATGGGCTCGGCAAGTGCAGCAGCGGATGCGACGACGAGACCGCCTGCTGCAAGCACGTCGAGCGCTCGGGCCCGCTCGCCGACGAGGTGCGGCGCCGGGTCGAGCCCGGAGCCCCAGTGGACCCCCCGGCTGGGCAGCATGGCGACGCGCTCGTCACCGACGAACCAGGCGGCACCCTCGGCCGCATCACGCGCGTCCTGATCCTCGGGCGCGAGGACGACGAGCGGGCGCGCGAGCTCTTCGTGGAGCGCGGCAAGCAGCAAAGGCAGTGCCGGCTCGGACACGCGCGCGGCAGTGGGAAACGCCTGCGCGAAGCCGCGCAGGCGATCGCTCTGGCGGAGCTCCTCGACGAACGGATGGAGAATCGGCCGGTCCATGACGAAAGGCCGAACCGGAGGGTTCGGCCTTTCGATGGTAGCCGTCTCAGTTGTACTGGGCCTGTGTGTGTTCGAGGCCTTCGGCGTCGAGGGTCTCGACCGCGTCGGCCGCTCGGGCGACCAGCGCTTCGGCATCGTCCTCGGGAGTGAAGTTCGACAGAACGTAGTCCGCCGGTGAGCGCGGATCTCCCCGGCCCGGGCGCCCGACGCCTACGCGGAGCCGCAGAAAATCCGGAGAGGAGAGATGCGAAGCGATCGAGCGTAGGCCGTTGTGCCCGGCGAGCCCGCCGCCCTTGCGCGCCTGCAGACGACCGCGTTCGAGGTCGATCTCGTCGTGGACGACGAGCACCGCGTCCGGCTCGAGCTTGTAGAAGCGCGCAGCCGCGCCGACCGAGCGGCCCGACTCGTTCATGTACGTCTCGGGCTTCAACAGAGCGACGCGGTGGCCGTCGACGCGTACCTCAGCGAGCCGGCCGGAGAACTTGCCCTTCCAGGACGCGCCGTGTCGGCGCCCGAGCTCGTCCACGACCATGGCGCCGACGTTGTGGCGGTGGGCTTCGTACTCCCGCCCGGGATTGCCCAGGCCGACGACGAGTAGATCGAGCGACGAGGCGCGTTCGCCCCGCCGCCAAGGGAGGCGCATCTACGTTTCTGTGCCGGGCTCGCCCTCGGCCGAGCCTTCCTCGGCTGCGCCCTCGGCGGCCGCTGCCTCCTCGCCTTCCGGCACCTCGCCCTCGGGCAGCTCGCCTTCCTCGACTTCCTCGGGCTCAGGCTCGACCTCACGGGTCGGGAGCGTGACCGTCGCGAGCACGGTCTCGTCGGGATTGTCGAGGTAGGTGACACCTTCGAGCTGGGCCAGGTCTGCGAGCCGGAGCGCGTCGCCGATTGCCATCCGGCTGACGTCGAGGTCGATGTGCTCGGGAATCTCCATCGGCAGCGCCTCGACGTTGATCTCTCGCTGGACCTGGGAGAGCACACCGCCCTCTTTGACTCCAGTCGGTTCACCGACGAGCTGCACAGCCACGCTCGCCTGGATCGGCCTGTCGAGGCGAACTTCCTGGAGGTCGATGTGCGAGATGTGACCGCGAATCGGGTCTTGCTGGTAGTCCTTGAGGATCGACGCGTGGGTCGTCGTCTGCCCGTCGAGGACGACGTCGAGGATCGCGTGGAGGCCGGCCTGTCGGGTCAGGACCCGACGAAGCTCGCGCTCGGGCACCGAGATCGCATGCGAGGTCTTCCCCTTGCCGTAGAGGACGCCGGGCACGAAGCCCGCCTTGCGGAGCCGCCGAGCCTCGGCAGAGCCCGTCCGCTCGCGCTCCTTGACCTCCAGCTTGACTCGTTCACCGGCCACAACGGCCGCGAATCGTAGCTACTCGATCCGAAGACGGCTACTAGGCTGCCGGCGCTAGAAAAGCGCGTTCATGTCGCCGAAGATGGCGGAGACCGAGTCGTCCGCGAAGACGTTGTGGATCGTCTCCGCGAGGATGTCCGCCACTGTCAGGACGGTCACACGCTCGGGCTTGGTGAGCGGATCGATCGGCACGGTGTCCGTGACGACCACGCTGTCGAGCGAGCTGTCCTCGATCCGCTCGATCGCCGGCGGAGAGAAGATCCCGTGGGTTGCGCACGCGAACACCTTCGTCGCGCCTCGATCCTTGAGGAACTGGGCGCCGGCGACGAGCGTCCCGGCAGTATCGATCATGTCGTCGGTCATGACCGCGCACTTGCCCTTGACATCGCCGATCACATTGGTGACGCGGGCAACGTTATGCGCCGGCCGGTCCTTCTGAAGCACGGCGAGGTCGCCGCCGATCATCTCGGCGAACTTGCCCGCCAATCGCGTGCGGCCTGTGTCCGGCGCAACCGCGACAAGCTCCTCGGCCAGGCCGAGATCCCGGAAGTACTGGGCGAGCATCGGCAACGCCGTCATGTGATCGACCGGCACCTCGAAGAAGCCCTGAATCTGTCCGGCGTGCAGATCCATCGTCAGTACCCGGTCGGCGCCGGCGGACTGGATCATCTCTGCCACGAGCTTCGCAGTGATCGACTCGCGGGGCCGCGACTTCTTGTCCTGACGCGAGTACGGATAGAGGGGCAGGACCGCCGTGATGCGCTTCGCCGACGCCAGCTTCGCGGCATCGATCATGATCAGGAGCTCCATCAGGTGCTTGTCGACAGGTGGGGAGCTGGTCTGGACGATGAACAGGTCAGCGCCCCTGATCGACTCCTCGTAGCGGCAGTAGGTGTTCCCGTCCGCGAAGCTGCGGAGCGAGATGTCGCCCACCTGGACGCCGAGCTTGTCGGCGATCTTCTGCGCGAGATCCGGATGCGAGCGTCCCGCGAAGAGCATCAGCCGCTTGGACGGGCCGCGCTCGATCCAGTGGTCGGGCTTCAGCTCGGGCTTGGTCTCGGCGACCTCTAGCCCGGGCAGACGAGACAGCTCAGTCGTTGCGCTTTCCACGGAGATAGCCCTCTTTCGTGATCTGCTTCGGCGGGAACCCAGCAAGCGATTGGGGAGGGACATCTTCTGTGATGTACGAGCCGCCTGCAATCCAAGCATCGTCTCCGACCTCCACTGGAGCTTCGAAGCCATTGTGGATGCCGGTCCTGACGTTCCTACCGATCTTCGTTCGGCCTTTTGGCAGACCTGGCTCGTGCGGGAAATTGGCCGTGATGTTTCCCGCGGCGACATTTGTCCCTTCGCCGATATCGGCGTCACCGATGTACGAGAGGTGCGGGACCTTTGCCCCGCTGCCGATCTCCGAGTTCTTGATCTCCACGAAGGTTCCCGCCTTCGCGCCGGCCTCGAGCCTCGTACCCGGCCGGAGGTACGTGAATGGCCCCACGATCGCACCCTCGCCGATCTCGGCATCGATCGCGACCACGTGCGGTCCCACCTCAGCACCCGACGCGACCCTGGTACGACCGCGCAAGATCGTGAAGGGATGGATCGTCGAGTCCCGCTCGAGCTCGACTTGGGGCTCGATCCAGGTCGTTTCAGGATCGTCGATCGTGACCCCTGCCAGCATGTGCTCCCGATTCACGCGCGCGCGCAGGTACGCAGCAGACTCCGCCAGCTCGACCCGGGTGTTCACCCCTTCGACCTCGTCTGCGTCAGGCGCCTTGAACACTCCTACATTCTCACCACCCTGGACGAGCAGGCGCACGACATCCGTCAGGTAGAGCTCTCCCTGCGCGTTGACGGGCTTGATCTGCTCGAGCGCAGGCCACAGCTTGTCCGCCGAGAAGACGTAGATCGAGGAGTTGACCTCCCGGATCGCTCGCTGCCGTTCGCCGGCGTCCGCATCCTCGACGATCGCGTCCAGCCCGCCCTCGCCATCGCGAACAATTCGGCCGTAAGCGCGCGGATCCGCAGGCTCGAAGGACAGGACCGTCGCCGTTGCGCCGGTGCGACGGTACTCCTCGACGAGCCCTGAAAGGAGCTCCGGCGTGATGCGTGGGTGGTCGCCGGAGACGACGAGGACCGTGTCCGCATCTCCCACCCTGTCCCGCGCGGCGCGGAGCGAGTCGCCGGTTCCAAGCGGCTGCTGCTGGATCGCGACCTCCACGTTCTCGACCGCATCGGCCGCCTGCGGCGAGAGCACGACCACGAGTGGATCCACGCCCAGCGGGCGCACCGCCTCGACGACCCAATCCACCAGCCGCCTTCCGAGTAACGGGTGCAGATGCTTCGGCATCGCCGATTTCATCCGCGTGCCGAGGCCTGCGGCCATCACGACAGCTGCAAGGTCAGTCATCAATGCCCCTACTGGTCATGCGGACATGCACGGCTGGGAGGGACACAAGCTGGGGCGCCAGGATTCGAACCTGGGATCGCGGGACCAAAACCCGCTGCCTTACCACTTGGCTACGCCCCATCACGAGGAAGGGTAAGTACGGCGGCCGCGGCGGCAAGCCACCACGGCCTTGATGGTCGGCGCCGCAAGCGGCGCCTCAGCACTTGGCTACGCCCCATCACGAAGAAGGGTAAGTACGGCGGCCGCAGCAAGCCACCGCAATGGAGGCTAGGTGTGTCTGCGATCCGAGAAGAGGTATGCAAGGGCCACGACCGCAAGGATCACGATGGCCACAATCGCAATGAGCTTGAGGACGAACGCGAAGATGACGACGAGGACGGCCAACGCCTGGGATGCCGCCGCAATCCACGAGAGCTGGCGTGCGACGTCCCAGCTCATATTGCGACCGGCCACGACGTAGAACGCAAGCACGACTGCGCCGATGATGATGACGGTCCACTTCGTCAGGTCGGGGGTGAGCGCGACGATCAGCCCTTCGATGGCGGCCACCCAGAGCGCTATGCGCAGACGCCGCTCGCGGAGCCAGCGGCCGATGCGAGTGCCTCCGGCCTCGATTGCGGGCTGGCTGTAAGCCACGACTCAACCGTACCAGGCTGGTGCCGTTAGCCACGTCCGCCCTTTGGGGGAAATCCGCTTCACGGCTGCCCGGGCCTCTTCGCCGTGAAGAAAGAGACCGTAGACGGTAGGCCCGGCGCCCGAGACGTCCGCCCGGAACGCGCCGAGCGCACGCAGCTCGTCGGCCAGAGGGGAGTCGGCCAGGTCGTTCGGTGGGAGCGCAGCGAGATCTCGCGGACGGTGAACCGCAGCGAGTGATTCGAGCAGGGCGGCGCGGCGGGTCTCGTAGCCGTGCTCTCCTGCGCGGGCGTCGAAGGCCGCGTAAACCTCGTCCGTCGATCGCTTCTCGGCGCCTATCGGAAGGACGAGAAGAACCCAGTAGTCCTGCGGCAACTCGACGGGCTCGAGGCTCGTTCCGTCGTCCAGGCCGAGCTGCGGGCCCTCGTGCAGAAAGAACGGAATGTCTGCACCGAGCTCGCGGGCAAACGCCTCCAGGCGATCGGCGGCGTGGGGCTCGTCGCGCAGCTCGTTTGCCAGCTTCAGCGCAGTGGCTGCGTCCGAGCTGCCGCCCCCCAGGCCGCCCGCGACCGGGATGCGCTTCTTGATCCGCGCGGCGAAGCCGAGGCCGCTTCCGTCTGCGACGAACTCCAAGGCACGCCGGACCAGCGTGTCCCCCGCGAAGCCGTCGACTCGCACCTCGGGCGATCTGGAAACCGTGATGTGGTCGGAAAGCGACACTCGTTGGTACACGGTCACCAGCTCATGGCGGCCGCCCGATCGACGGGGACCGACGACGAGGCCGAGGTTGATCTTCGCGGCGGCTGCCCCGCGTCTCACTGCAACTCCTCGGCGAGCCGAAGGAACTCTCCCGGCGTGAGCTCCTCGGCGCGGATCGCCGGCGACCTGTCGAGGGCGACGATCGCCGCGAAAGCGGCCTCTCGGCTTGCTACGCCGGCGAGCTCGAGCGAGTTCGCAAGCTGCTTTCGCCTGTGTGCAAACGATCCCTCGACGATCCGCTTGACCCGGCGGAACTCGGGCGGCAGACCGGTCCGACGAAACGAGACGAGCGCGGAGTCCACGCGCGGCCGAGGCCGGAAGACAGTCGGAGCGACGGGATGAAACCCGACTCGCTCCGCGACGAGTTGGACGAGCACAGAGACCGCCCCGTAGGCCTTCGTCGAGGGCTCGGCGAACAGCCGGTCAGCCACGTCTCGTTGCACCATCACGCACCACAGTTCGATGCGGGGTAGGCGGTCGAGGCTCTCGACGATCAGTGGCGTGGCAACGTTGTACGGCAGGTTCGCGACGAGCTTCGTCGCATCGGGAGCTTCCTTGCCGAGGTCGAGGCGGAGGGCATCGCCGAAGCGCAGCTGCACGTTGCCGCGAGCACCGAGGCGCTCCGTCAGCCGCGGGCCGAGAGACTTGTCGAGCTCGATCGCGTACACCCGCTCGACCCGATCGGCGAGATAGGCCGTTAACACTCCGAGCCCTGGTCCGATCTCCAGCACGATGTCCTCCCGTTGGAGATCGGCCAACCGTCCGATCACCCCCAGGATGTTCTCGTCGACGAGGAAGTGCTGTCCGAGCTCCTTCTTCGCCCTGACCGTCACGAGAGCCCGAACGCTGCCGCCGCGTTCTCGTCGATCTGCTGCTCGAGCCTGCCCTTATCCTCGCCGCGCGCTTCAGCAAGCGCTGCAAGCGTGTGGACGACGAACGCGGGCTCGTTTGTTCTTCCTCGCACCGGCTGCGGCGCGAGATAGGGAGAGTCGGTCTCGGCCAGGATGCGGTCGGCGGGAACGGCACGGACCGCGGCGCGAAGGTCACCTGCGTTCCTGTACGTCACGTTCCCGGCGAAGGAGACATACCAGCCGTTGTCGACGGCCTCCGCGAGCATGCCGACCGACGAGAAGCAGTGCAGGACGACCGGGCCGTCGAACCACTGCTCGAGGACACCGATCGTGTCCTCGTCTGCCGCGCGATTGTGGATGACCACCGGCAGCTTCGTCTTCTTTGCGAGCCCGAGCTGGAGGACGAACGCCTTTGACTGCGCCTCTCGCGGAGCGTAGTCCCGGTAGTAGTCGAGGCCGATCTCACCGACACCGACCACCCTTGGATGGCCGAGAAGCTTTGTGAGCCTCTCCATATCGACGCCGGCCGCCGCCTCGTGAGGGTGGAGGCCGAGCACCGCCCAGACGCCTTCGTGCTGCTCTGCCAGCTCGAGCGTCCGGTCCCAGGAGGCGGGGTCGGTCCCCACCGAAACGATCCGGCCGACACCGGCGTCGCGAGCCCGTGCGATCGCTGCATCTGGGTCGTCGAGCGCATCGAGGTGCGCGTGCGTGTCGATCACGCCGCGTCGTCGAGCCGGCGGAGCTCTTCCTCGACAATGCTGGGGTCGAGCTTTCGGAAGAGCGGCTCGGGTTCGCGCAACTTCTGTCCTGCCGGCAGGTTACTCGGCTCCCAGCGGCCCACCCAGTCGCCGTAGTCGCCCGTAAGGATCGCGTGCTTCTGGCCGCCCTCTTCTTCGATCTCGCGGACCTCGAGCGGCCCGGCGATCCAGCCTTGGTAGCCGAGCAGTTCGTGCAACTGCTGGCTCGAAAATGGCAAGAAAGGCGTGAAGATCGTCTTGAGCGAGTCGACCACGCGCAACGCGACGTGCAAAATCGTCGCCGCACGCGCGCGATCCGTCTTGATCACGGACCAGGGTGCTTGGTGGTCGATGTACTGGTTGCCGATGCTCGATAGACGCATTGCCTCTGCAAGCGCCGCCTTGAAACGTGCTTCCTCGATCAGCTTGCCGACCACCTCGAACCCTGCTTTCACTGCGGCCAGGGCCTCGCGGTCGGCATGGGTGAGTTCCTCAGCCTCCGGAACCTCGCCAAAGTTGCGGTACGCGTTCGCGAGCGTCCGGTTGACGAGGTTGCCCCAGTTAGCGAGCAGCTCGTCATTGTTGCGGCGCAGGAACTCGGCCCAGGTGAAGTCCGTGTCCTGCGTCTCGGGCCCTGCGGCTGTGAGGAAGTAGCGAACGGGGTCCGGGTCGTAGCGCTCCAACACGTCGCGCACGTAGATCGCGATCGCCCGACTCGTCGAGAGCTGTTTTCCCTCCATCGTGAGGAATTCGCTCGCGACGACCTCGTCCGGGAGGTGAAGCCGGCCCTTTCCAGCACCGAGCTTGCCACCTTCCTCGTAGCCGACCAGCATGCTCGGCCAGATCACGGTATGGAAGACGATGTTGTCCTTGCCCATGAAGTACGAGTGGACGGAGTCCGGGTTCTGCCACCACTCCCGCCAGGCCTCCGGCGCACCGCTGTTCTGCGCCCACTCAACCGCGGCCGATAGGTATCCGATCACCGCGTCGAACCACACGTAGATCCGCTTCGTCTCCGGCGGATAGCCCTCGACCGGCACCGGAATCCCCCAGTCGATGTCGCGAGTCATCGCGCGCGGCCTCAGATTGTCGATGAGCGAGAGCGAGAAGTTGCGCACGTTCGGCCGCCAACTGGTCTTTGACTGGATCCAAGGCCGCAGCTGGTCCGCGAACTTCGGGAGATCGAGGAAGAGATGCTTGGTCTCTCTGAACTCGGGGGTCGTGCCGTCGATGATCGAGTGCGGGTTGATGAGGTCGGTAGGATCGAGTTGGTTCCCGCAGTTGTCGCACTGATCTCCACGAGCCTCGGTGTACCCGCAGATCGGGCACGTTCCTTCGATGTAACGGTCGGGGAGCGTGTTTCCGGTCGACGCAGAAAATGCTCCGAGAGTTGTCTGCTCGATCAGGCAGCCGTGCTCGTAGAGCGTCCGGAAGATGTCTGTCGTGACGCGAGCGTGGTTCTGCGTGGTGGTGCGCGTGAAGCAGTCGTAGGAAATCCCAAGATCCCGCAGGTCCTCGCGGATGAGCTGGTTGTAACGCTCGGCGATCTCACGCGGCGATACGCCTTCCCGATCGGCCGTGACCATCACCGGCGTCCCGTGCTCGTCCGTCCCACTCACCATCAGGACGTCGTTGCCCTTCAAGCGGTGATACCGGGCGTAGATGTCCGCCGGCACTGCGAAGCCGACCACGTGGCCCAGGTGTCGCTTCCCGGCCGCGTACGGCCAGGCCGGCGCGACCAGAATCTTCTTCGCGTTCTGCTTCGGCAACGCACTGCTCCGGCTTCGGGAGGGACATGATACGAGCCCCACTCCGTTGCCCACGCCGGCGTCGGCCCAGTGCAAGTCGAGCCGCAAGTGTCAGCAGCGCAAGGGCCAGCGGAAACAGCAGATAACGCCACGTGCTGGAATGCGCACGCGGCGAATTGGCCGCTTCCGATTCGCCTGTTGGCCGGCGATGGATTTGCGGGATCGATGCCGAAGGCGACTCGGTTCGCGGCTTGGCTGCGCCCACAGCGTCACGCGACGAAGAAAACGTGGCCCAGGGGGAAGTCTC
>UEXU01000313.1_pt1 | contig 25671 bp, 24 predicted proteins | sample 4301121 | NCBI WGS metagenome assembly UEXU01 (sample SAMEA4773174, study PRJEB27434) | metagenome | biome: 2259; feature: agricultural soil; material: soil | place: USA | collected 2014-09 | depth 0.25 m
CTGCCGGCGCCACGGTCGGCCGTGACGGTGTCAGCCAGCAGCAGTCGGACTTCTCGTCGCTGATCGCGAAGATCCCGCGCGATGTCCAGATCGTCTACATCCCGTGGCAGCTTCCGCCGAAAGGCCAGGCCTTCGGCAACCAGATGAAGGCGGCCGGTAGAGGCAGCGTTAAGCTGATGGGGGCGGACGGCCTGTTCGACTCGTCGTTCGCGAGTGTCGGGTCGCACGTCTACGACACCAACTTCCCGCTGAACCCGAAGTCCAAGATCATCACGGGCTTCAGGAAGCAGCACGGTGGAGACGGGGAGTACTTCGGGGCTCCGACCTATGCGGCCGTGCAGGTGGTCGCCACCGCCGTCGACAAGGCGTGCGCGTCTGGAAGCACGACCCGGGCGAAGGTCCGGGCGGCGATCGCGGCAACGCGGATTCCGGCAGCGAAGTCGGTGATCGGCGTCGTGGTCCGCTTCAAGAGCAACGGTGACCTCATTAGTCCGACCAAGTTCGGCATCTACAAGTCGAACGGGACCGACTTCGTGCCGGTCCCCGGCTAGCGGACCGTCAGACCATGGTTGAGTGCGGCCCGTCTTCTGACGGGCCGCACGCCTCTTGTGAGACATTAGGCGCGGCGTGAACTGGAGCCTGTTCTTCGACCTGACGGTCAGCGGGCTGACGCTCGGGAGCCTGTACGCGCTCATCGCCCTCGGGTACTCGATGGTGTACGGGATCCTCAAGCTCCTGAATTTCGCCCACGGCGACGTCTACATGATCGGTGCGTTCCTCGGCTGGTTCGCGCTGCACGGCCTCGGCGGGCCCGTGAACCCCGACTTCGCCGGCGCCGCGGTGCTCGTCGTCATGTTCATCATCGCGATGCTGGGCTGCGGCGTGCTCGGTGTCGCGATTGAGCGCTTCGCCTATCGGCCGCTCAGGAACGCGCCCCGGATCGCGCCGCTGATCAGTGCCCTCGGTGTCTCAATCTTCCTCCAGAACAGCGCCTTGCTCGTCTTCGGCGCGAGCTTCCGCGACTACAACACGTTCGATCTGATCGGCGTGAAGGTCTACCACGTCGGCAACCTCTTCTTCTCCGTGCCTCAATTGCTGACGGTCGTCTCGGCCATCTGCCTCATGATCGCGCTGACGCTCTTCGTCGCTCGTTCGCGGCTCGGTAAGGCCATGCGCTCGACCGCGTACGACCGCGAGGCGGCCTCGATGATGGGGATCGACGTCGACCGCGTGATCTCGGTCACCTTCTTCATCGGGTCTGCACTCGCCGGGGCGGCGGGCGTGATGTTCGGTCTCGTGTTCGGACAGATCTTCCACTTCATGGGCTTCCTGGCGGGGCTCAAAGGCTTCACGGCGGCGGTCATCGGCGGGATCGGCAGCCTTCCGGGCGCCATGATCGGGGGTCTGGTCGTCGGGCTCGCAGAGTCGTACGCGACCGGCTATCTGCCTCAAGGCTCCACGTTCCAGAACCTCTACGTCTTCGCGCTCTTGATCCTCGTCATTCTCATCCGACCCAGCGGCCTGCTCGGCAAGGCCGTGGTGCAGAAGGCCTGATGACTCTCGAGGGCGGCAGCGGGCAGGTGCCGGCTCCGGTGGAAGGACCGCGGATCGGCGTCGACGAGTGGGTCGCCTCGGTCGAAGGGAAGCGTGAGCGCTACACCGGTATGAGAGGTGTGCTCGAGCGGGAGTTTGACCGGCTCCCACCGGCGGCCCGGGTGCTGTTGTTCGCGATCCCGGCCGCGCTCTTTCCGCTCGTCACCACAGAGGGGAACGTCTTCCGGTACGGGCTCTTCACGCTGGTCTATGCGCTACTCGCGATAGGCCTCAACGTCGTCGTGGGCTTCGCAGGGCTGCTCGATCTCGGCTACATCGCGTTCTTCGGGTTCGGCGCCTACTTCTACGGCATCCTCGCCTCGCCGCAGTTCAACAACCACTGGCAGGCGGAGTTTGCGATTCCGGTCGTCATCGTGGCCACCGCGTTCCTCGGGCTCCTCGTTGGTCTGCCGTCTCGCCGTCTCCTCGGTGACTACCTCGCGATCGCGACGCTTTTCTTCGGCCAGGCATTCGTCGTCTTCGTCAACAATGCGAACCGCATCAACTTTCCGTTCGTCGGCCACACCGATCTCACCGGTGGCTCGAACGGCCTCGCGGGCATCGAACCCTTCAACTTCTTTGGCTACAAGGTCCAGGGAACGAGGGGGCTCTACTACTTCCTGCTGATCTCGATCTCCCTGGTCCTGATCCTGCTCTTCTTCGTGAACGATTCACGGACCGGGCGAGCCTGGCGTGCACTGCGTGAGGACCCACTGGCTGCAGAGGTGATGAGCATCCCGGTCAACCGTTTGAAGCTGCTGGCGTTCGTGTTCGGCGCTGGAGTCGCGGGCTTCACGGGCGCGATCTACGGCACGCTTGCAACGGCCGCGTTACCCGGCGACTACGACGTCGGGCTGCTGATCACGATCTACGCGATCATGATCCTCGGCGGGTTCGGGAGCATGATGGGGATCGTCGTCGGTGCGATCATTGTCAGCAGCGTGCCCGAGCTGCTGCGGGCTTCGGCCAATGCGCGCCCGCTCTTCTACGGCGCGATCGCGCTCGCCATCCTCGTCAAGCTTCGCCCCTGGCGGCGCCTCGGGCTCGAGGTTGCCGCTCTCATCGGCTTCGGCTTCGCGGTCCACGCGATTGCCGCGGCCGCGTACCCGAGGCTCGTGCACGGGAGCCCGATCGGGTCTGACTTCTTTGCCCGGGCGCTCCACCACTGGATGCTCTTTCCGGAGAACACCAAGAACATCGTCGACGTCGCCTACATCATCCTGATCGCGGCGATCGTGATCTTCCAGCAGCTCGGGCAGTTCTGGCGAACCGTGCTCTTACCGCCGTTGCTCTACCTCCTGATGTTCGTGTGGGAGAACCTGCTGCTCGTGCAGATCAACGGCGCGACGCGCCTGATCCTGCTCGGCGCGCTGCTGGTGGCGTTGATGAACGCCCGGCCGCAAGGTCTCTTCGGCAAGGCGTACGTGGAGATCGTGTGATGGCCGAGACTCCGCTCCTCGAGCTGGAGAAGGTCGACAAGTCGTTCGGCGGCCTGCAGGTGATCGCCGATCTCGACCTGGTCGTGAAGGAGCACGAGATCGTCAGCGTGATCGGGCCGAACGGGGCCGGGAAGACGACGCTCTTCAACCTCATCACCGGCATCTACCGGCCCGACGCCGGTGAGATCCGGCTCGACGGCCGGAATCTCGTCGGACTCCCGGCACACACGATCACGCGGCTCGGCATTGCGCGCACCTTCCAGACGCTGCGCCTGTTCCTGAACATGACCGTGAAAGAGAACGTGATGGCGGCGCAGTATGGGCGCACGAAGGTGGGAGTCCTGCGCTCAATGGTCAAGACGCCCGCCGCGCGCCGGGAGGAGAAGGAGATCAACCGTCGCGCGGAGGAGAAGCTCGCGTTCTTCGGCGACCGGTTGATGGGCTATCGCTGGGAGCAGTTCGCGTACAGCCTCTCGTACGCCAATCGCAGACGACTCGAGATCGCGCGCGCGATGGGGACGGAGCCGCGCATCCTTCTCCTCGACGAGCCGGCGGCGGGAATGAACCCCAAGGAGACGCACGAGATCACCGAGCTGATCGGGAAACTCCGTGAGGACGGGGGTTACACGATTCTCGTGATCGAACACGACATGCACGTCGTCGAGGGCATCTCGGACCGCGTCGTCGCGCTCGACCATGGAGTCAAGATCGCGGAAGGGTCGTTCGACGCGGTCGCGACCGACGAGCGGGTGATCGAGGCCTATCTCGGCCTGCGGGCGGCGGCGACGAAATGAGCGCGCTGCTCGAGTTGTCGCAGATCAACACCTACTACGGGCAGATCCACATCCTCGAGAACCTGGAGCTCCACGTGGGGCGGGGCGAGCTCGTCTCGCTGCTGGGTGGCAATGCGTCCGGCAAGTCGACGACGCTGAAGACGATCCTCGGCCTCGTGCGACCGCGAACCGGCAGCGTGAAGTTCGCGGGCGACGACATCACCTCGTTGCCGACGAGCCACCGCATCGCGCGCGGGCTCGCGATCGTGCCCGAGAACCGTCGCCTGTTCGCACCGATGACGGTGCTCGAGAACCTCGAGATGGGGGCGTATCTGAATCGGGACGGCAAGGGACGCAAGGAGGACTTCGAGCGTGTCTACGAGCTGTTCCCGCTGCTTCACGAGCGGCGACAACAGCTTGCCGGCACGCTGTCGGGCGGCGAGCAGCAGATGGTCGCGATGGGGAGGGCGTTGATGTCGCATCCCAAGCTCCTGCTAATGGACGAGCCGTCGATGGGACTGGCGCCGATCCTCGTCGAACGGAGCTTCGAGATCATCCAGCAGGTGCATGAATCCGGTGTCGCGATGCTCGTCGTCGAGCAGAACGCGAACATGGCGCTCTCCATCGCGGACCGCGGCTACGTCCTCTCGACGGGCCGGCTCGTGCTCGAGGGACCGGCGAGGGAGCTGATCGAGAACGAGGACCTCCGCAAGGCCTACCTCGGCCGCTAGAGACGTGGCCCGATAATCGGGGTCAGACCCCGGTCGTTCACGCCAGGCCCCGAACGGCCACGGAGTTCGTGCCGAAAGTGTGGCGATCTTTCCACAGGTCTCTCCCTACAATCCGTGGAGTGACGACCGAGGCTTCAGGGACGCGCGCTGATCCGTATGGACTGAACGGCGCACGGCCGCAACAGTACGGGCCGCTGCCGGACCGGATCCGGCACCGCTTCCCGATCTTCAAGAAGCGGGTCTACATCAACTCGTGCTCGCAGGGCGCGCTGTCGGATGCCGTGCGCGGCGCGTACCAGCAGTACCTCGACGACTGGGACGAGAAAGGCGCTCCCTGGGAGTACTGGGTGGAGCGGCAGGAGGCGGCCCGCGCCGAGTTCGCGGGTCTCGTCAACGCGGAACGAGACGAGATCGCGGTGACGACCTCGCTCTCGGCAGGAGTGAGTGCGCTCGCAAGCGGCCTCCGCTTCGCCCGCCGCTCGAAGGTGGTCCTCACCGACTGGGAGTTTCCGACGATCGGTCAGATCTGGCACGCGCAAGAAGCCCGCGGCGCACGCGTGACACACGTGTCCGCCGCCGAGGACGGAACCATTCCGTACGAGCATTTCGAGCGCGCGATCGACGACGACACGCTGCTCGTCTCGATCACACACGTCTGTTACCGGAACGGCGCGATGGTCGACGTTCCCAAGGTCGTCAGGCTTGCGCACGAGCGCGGGGCGCTCGTCCTCCTCGACGCCTTCCAGTCCATCGGCTCGCTACCGGTGGATGTCAAGGAGCTCGATGTCGACTTCCTCGGCGCCGGCGTGCTCAAGTATCTGCTCGGCTCGGCCGGGCTCGGCTTCTTCTACTGCCGCCGCGAGCTGGTCGAGCGGGTCTGGCCGACGCAGACGGGTTGGTTCGCCGACGAGAACATCTTCGCCATGGATCACACCGACTACTCGCCCGCGCACACGGCCGCGCGCTTCCAGTCCGGCACGCCGCCGGTCCCGGCCATCTACGCCGGCATCGCCGGCATCAGGCTGATGCAGGAGGTCGGGGTCGCCGAGACCCGCGAGCACGTTCTCACGCTCAACTCCCGGTTGCTCGACGGGCTCGACGAGCTGAGCGCGACGGTGGTCACGCCTCGACGCCCGAAACGGCGCGGGGCGCTGATCTGCGTCAGGTCGAGGGACGCGAACGCCCTCGTCGCAGCGCTCGGCCGCGAGGGTATCGTCACCTCCGACCGGGACGACAACCTTCGGATCTCGGCCCATTGCTACAACTCGGTCGAGGACGTCGACGCGGTGCTCGCCTCTCTGCAGCGGCACCGCGACCTTCTCGCCTGACAACGCCCGGTTAGGGCGCGGTTAGGGCGGGTGCCTACCGTTCTGGGGGTTGACCTCGTATAGCAACACTGCTATAGACATAGCAAGTTTGCGATAACAGAGAGGTGGGCTCCATGTCCGCGATCTGGGTGCTGGTGATCATTGCGATCGTCGCCTATGCCGCCGAAAAACGGCGACAGGCAAAAGGCGCGTTGGACCTCCCGTCGCAGGTGAGGTCGCTCGAGCAGAACGTCGCGGAGCTGCGCAGCCTCGTCGATGAGCTGCGGGGCACGCGCCCAGAGGGCGCTGCAGCGGCACAGGCTGCGCCCCCACCGGAGCGCGCACACCCGTCCGAGCATCGGCTCCCCTCTGCCCCGCCCCGCGAGCACCCGCCGGAGCGCCCCGCACGAGCGGCTGTAGGACCATCCGGCACGGCTGCGGCTGCCGAAGCGACGCGCCCGCTGATGCCGCCGCTCCCTGCCGAGCCCCGCTTTGACTGGGGTCGCACCATCTCGATCGCCGATCTCATGGGTGCGAAGGCACTCGCCTTCGCCGGTGGAGTCGTGACCCTGCTCGGCGTCGTCTTCTTCTTCGTCCTCGCTGTCAACCGCGGCTGGATCGGTCCTGGGATGCGCGTCGCGTGCGGCGGAGGTGCCTCCGCAATCGTCTTCGCAGCCGGGATCTGGCTGCGGCGGCGATACGAGACGACGTACTCCGCCCTTGCCGCCGTCGGCGCGGGAATCGCCGGCGGCTACGCGACTCTGCTCGCCGCCGTCTCGCTCTACGACCTGGTCTCGAAGCCCGTCGCGCTCATCATTGCCGCCGCGATCGCAATGCTGGCCGTTGTCGTCGCACTCGCATGGAGTTCCGAGATCGTCAGCGCCTTCGGCCTGATCGGCGCGATGATCGTCCCGGCCACACTCGTGTTCCAGGGTGGCCTGCAGGAGATAGGCACTGCTTTCGTCGCCATCGTCTTCGCAGGCGCGGCCCTGGTGGCCGTCCGCCAAGGCTGGTGGACCACGCTCCGGGTCGCTGCGCTCGTGAGCGTCCCTCAGGCGCTCGCCCAGATCGCCGCCGCCGCGGCGCCTCATCCGGGAATCGTCACGCTGGCCACGGTCTTCTGGCTCCTGTATCTCGCTGCGGGCCTGGCCCATCAGCTCAAGCTCGGCCGTGCGCTCGCGGCCGGGCCGGCTTCCTTCCTCGTCGGCGGTGCAGTCTTTGCGGGGATCTCAACGGCTCTGCTCTACGACGGCGTACAGCAAGGGGTTGCATTGCTTGTCGTCGCGGCCGTCTACGCCGCTCTCTCCGCCGTCCTCTTCCGCCGCGCAAGTGAGACGGCGACGCTTATCTGGGCGCTCGGGTTGACGGTTGCCGCCGTGGGCGCCGCGCAGGCACTGAGCGGCTCGTCGCTGACGGTCGCGTGGGCGGCCGAGGGAGCACTCCTCGCGTGGCTCTCGACCCGTGTCCGCGACTCCCGCTTTCAACTACCTGCGCTCGCCTATCTGAGCCTGGCGCTTCTGCATGGGCTCGCGGTCGAGGCGCGTCCTGATCATCTCTTCCGGGTCCTGCGTCATCCTGCCGCCGGCGCTCCGGCGCTTCTGGCCGTCGCACTGGCGGCGATCGTGTTCGCCAAGCTCGAGCGCTCCTTTGCGGACGAGTCGCCGTCGCGCGGGATTCTCCGCAAGATCGATCCGATCCTCAGCTGGCTCCGTGCCCACGAAGCGGCAATCAACGTGGCGATGTGGTCGCTCGCCGCGACGGTCACGGTCTACGCGACGTCGCTCGCGATACTTGAGTTGTTCCAGGCCGTCTGGGCAGGCAACGGCAGTCGCACGCCGTTCAACTGGGGCGAGGTCGCCGTCACCTCCGGGTGGTCGACGGCCGCAGTTGCCGCCGTGATCTTTGTTCGCCGTTCCCGGCGGCAGGCCCTCGCGCTTGGCTGGCTGGGCGTCACCGTGATCAAGGTGCTCGCCTTCGACGTCCCGACACTCGGCCACACGCCCTCCGGCGTCTCGCTGCTCGTTGTCGGCGCGGCCTCTCTGCTCGCCGGCCTCGTACGCGAGGCAGCTGCGGCGAAAGAACTGTCCCTCACAGGGACGTTCGCGATTGTTGTCAGTCTCGGGCTCCTACTCGCGGGCGCGCTCGTGTTGGTACCTGAAGACGTCGGGGGTGTCGACGGCAACGGGCTCGTCCTCGCCGCCGGAGGTGCGCTCTACTCGCTGCTCGGGGCGGGCGCATTCGCGACGCGCCGCCAGCGTGATCTGAGCACGCTCCTCTGGCTGCTCGGCTTCGCGGCGGCCGCAGTCGGCGCGGGCGTGCTGCTCGACGGTGTCTGGCTTGTGCTTGTGTACGCGCTCACGGCGGCCGCGCTCGCGGCAATCTCAGTTGCGATCGAGGAGCGCCGCCTCCAGGTCGCGTCTCTCGCCTACCTCCTGCTCGGAGCGGTGCCCACGCTTGCCCACGAGTCGCCGCCGTCGCAGCTGGTGATGGCCCGTCTCCATCCCGGCCACGGCCTCCCGAGCCTGCTGTTGGAGATCGGCGCGCTTGCGGTCCTCGCGTGGGCTCTTGGCTGGAACGAGCGCCATCGCCTCATTGCGATCTGGACCGCGGGCGCGCTGGCGGTTTACGGCGCGTCGCTCGCGATCCTCGAGACGGCACAGCGCGTTTCTCCTGGGAGCGTCCACACCGACTTCCAGCGCGGCCAAACCGCGGTGAGCGCATTCTGGGGCCTGCTCGCGCTCGTCTCCCTCTATGCGGGCCTCAGGCGGCGGACTGGGCTGTTGCGTGGAGGTGGCTTCGCCCTCTTCGCGATCAGCCTCGGCAAGATCTTCCTCTTCGACCTTCCGAGCCTGAGCTCGGTGCAGCGTGCCCTGTCGTTCCTCGCCGTCGGCGCAGTTCTGCTCCTCGGCGGGTTCTTCTATCAGCGCCTGTCCGCGCAGTTCGACGACCGTGCCGCTGTATAGCATTCCTGCGATGCCCAGGAGCGAAAAGGGCGCCTTCGAGCGTTTGCAGGAGCGGATCAGGACCGCCGATCGTGGGTGGTTCTTCGCAGCGGTCGCAGGACAGGTGGCCGATCGTCGGCAGGAGCTCGGGCTCTCGCAGCGCGAGCTGGCGGAGCTCGTGGGGACAACGCAGTCCGCGATCGCCCGCCTCGAGCGCGGGGGTCGTCCGCCGCGCATCGACACCCTCCTGCGCATCGCCGAGGCGCTGGAGTGCGACCTGGTCGTCGATCTGAAGCCCCGGCGATAGGCGGTGCCGAGGTCTAGCGCGATCGTGGTCGCCGCGCTCGGCGACTCGATCACGGAGGGCTCGCCCGGCTACGACTCTCGCCGCGGTGGCGACGAGACCAGTCAATGGGAGTACTGGGCGGCCCGCAGAAATTCCAGGCTCGAGTTTTGCAACTTCGGGATCTCCGGCCAGCGAACCGACGAGATCATGGCCCGCCTCGACCAGTCCGCCCGAGGAGCAGATGTGCTGGTCGTGCAGGGCGGCATCAACGACATCGCCCAGGGCCGGGACGTCGTCACTGCTGCCGACAATCTGCGAGCGATGGTCCGGCGCGGGCGCGCGCTCGGTCTACGAGTGCTGCTCGCCGACGTGCTGCCCTGGAACAACGGCTGGCCGCGAGCCGAGCCGGAGATCCGCAAGCTGAACGAGCTGATCGGGACGATCGCGCGGGAGGAGGGTGTGGGGTTACTGCCCTTTCACGACACGCTCGAGGACCCGGACCGTCCCGGCCGCATGCGCGAGGAGTGGACGTCGGACGGCGACCACCCGACGGTCGACGGCTACCGCCGCCTCGGCGAGCTCGCCTTCGACCTTCCTCCCGGCTGAGACGCTAAAGGACGTAGACGTCGCCGTCGGAGGCGCGCTCGACCCCGTCTGCGAGCGCCAGCTCGTCCGGGCGGTGGATGATCACGAGGCGGCGCGCGCCCGACTCCTCGAAGGCCGCGATCGCCTCCTCGGCGGACAAGTGGCCGCGCAAACCGTCGCCTCCCTCTCGGCTCTCCTTCAGGGTCGCCTCGCACAGAAAGAGATCCGCCTCGCGCGCGACCTCGGCCAGCCGCGGGCTCGGTGCCGAGTCTCCGGAATACGCGAGGACCGACGTCCCGTCAGTGACGCGGAGGGCGTAAGTCCGGAGCTGATAGTGCGGCACTCGGATCGGCGTGATCTTCAGCCCGTCGGTCTCGAACAGGGTGTCCTCTTCGTACTCGTGCAGCTCGAACGCGTCGAACATGCCGGCGAACCCGAGCTTCTCCCCGAAGCGCCCGAGCTCATCCTTGCCCTCGGGCGGAAGCCAGAGCTCCGGCGGGTCGACATCGTGTCCGGGCCCGAACATCGACCCGAACGTCCACGGCACCAGATCGCCCCAGTGGTCGAGGTGAAAGTGCGTGATGATGATTGCGTCGACATGCGGCCACCCCTCCTGCTCCCGGAGGCGTGGCAGGACACCCGGCCCGCAATCGAGCAGCACGCGTCCGGACCCCTCGACCAGATACCCCGATTGCGCCCCGCCCGGGTTGGGCCAGGCGGGGGAACAACCCACGACCGTCAACTTCACGGCCTCAGTGTGGCATAGTCCTCAGCGTGGCAGCCGGCGCAGTTGACCTCCTCAAGCGCGTACCACTCTTCTCCGACCTCGACCGCAAGGAGTTGGAGCGCGTCGCGAACTCGATGAAGGAGCGCACTTTCGGCGCCGGCGACACGGTCACCGCCGAGGGCCAGACGGGCGTCGGCTTCTTCGTGATCGCCGACGGCGAGGCGAAGGTCACCGTCGGGGGGCAGGAGCGGCGACGGCTCGGGCCCGGCGACTATTTCGGCGAGGTCGCGCTGCTGAACGAGAGCGCGCGCACCGCGACGATCACGGCCGAAAGCGAGCTGAAGTGCTACGGCCTCACGTCGTGGGAGTTCCGGCCCCTGGTCGAGACCCACGGCACGATCGCCTGGAAGCTTCTCCAGGTGATGAGCAAGACCTACCAGTCGCCCAACTAAAGGGAGAGCGCCTCAGCTTCAGCTGGTTGGTCGGCTTGCGAGCGTCACCTGGACGGTGTGGCTCTGGCCGTTGCGCAGGAAGGTGAGCGAGACCCGGTCGCGGGGGCTGTGGGCGTTGATAGCGGCGCGGAGCTCGTCGGCGGAGCCGATCTTCTTGCCGGCGACGGCTGTGATGACGTCGCCTATACGGAGCCCCGCGGCCCGAGCCGGCGTGTTTGCGCGCACCTGGGCGATCGCGGCACCGCCCCCCGAAGCCGAGGAGTCACGAAGCTCGATCCCGAGAAAGGCATGCTTCGCCTTGCCGGTGTCGATCAGCTGCGATGCGATCGATCGGACCGTGTTGGACGGGACCGAGAACCCGACGCCCTCGTTGCCGCCGGAGTCGCTCGCGATCTGAGAGGTGACCCCGATGACCCGTGCCTGCGCATTCAGCAGCGGGCCACCCGAGTTTCCGTGGTTGATCGCTGCGTCGGTCTGAATCGAGTCGTCGATCGTGAAGCCGTTGGGCGACGTCATCTGCCGGTGCAAAGCGCTGACGATGCCTGCGGTCACCGTCTGCTCCAGACCGAACGGGCTACCGATCGCCACCACGTTGTCGCCGACCTGAACGGCATCCGAATCCGCGAGCGAAAGAGGGAAGAGGACCGATGCCGGCGCGTTCACGTCGAGCACGGCAAGATCCGTCGACGGGTCCGTGCCGACCACCCTGGCGTCATACGTCTTGCCGTTCCAGAACTTGACCTTGATCGACTGGGCGCCGGCGACGACGTGCTGGTTGGTGATCACGTGTCCGCTCGTGTCGTAGACGAAGCCGGACCCTTGCGCCCGCTGCGACTGCGAGCCCCCGAAGGGCGAGGATGTTTGCTCCGAGATGCTGATCTCGACAACACCCTTGTGAGCTCGTTCGTAGATCGAGTGCACGGAGAGGTTTGACGAATTCGACGCCGGCTGCGAGTCGTTGACCGTCACCTGGCGGACGATCGTCTTCGTGTCTCGCGACGACAATGCCGCGTACGTCGCGGCACCGCCGCCGGCGCCGATGCAAGCGCCGGCGACGACAGCCGTGAGGAGGGAGAGGGTCGGTCGGCGTCCGATCACGATCCCATCACACCGGTCGTCCCTAAGATCGACCTGAGATCTGGGTAAGAAGTGACTAAGGAATTGCTCGCGATTCCGTCGTCAGGACGCGGGGCCCTGCCCTGCGTCCATAGAGAAATGACCGGTCGATCCGATCGAGCTCGACGAAACCGCGCTAAGAACGGGAGACAGGGCTCACAAAGTCCTTACGGCCGTCTTAGGCACCTCTTAGGGCGAGGTGGCACCGTCGGCTCGGTGGCTTTGCGGGATACGGAACCCCAACCGACCCTCCACCCGCGATGCCGTAGCCGGGCGGTACCTCCCCCCTACGCCCGTGCAACTGCACTGTGCGCCGTCGCTGTCGCTACCGCCCTTGCCGCAGCGACGGTTGCACAGTCTGCTTCTGCCCAGCGGCTGCAGGCGCCGCACCTGGCTGATATTGCCCGCGCCGGAACTGCGATCGAGGACTCGACACTGGCCGCGAAGGCCGCGGTGCCGGCGGGATCGTGGGGCGGGCAGTACAAGGTGTCTACCGGCGAGAGCGTGACGGTGTACGCATCGAATGCCTATCCGGTCGATCCTGCCATGGGTCAGCGCTGGGCGGACTTCTTGGCGTCGCTCGTGCACGGCTCGGAGCTCTCGTCGGTGATCGTCTTCCTCGCGCCAGGCGCGCAGATCGACCGTCTATGCGGTTCCGACGCTGTCGCCTGCTATAGCTCACAGGGGAATTTGCTCGTCGCGCCCGGCGATGATCCCTCCGCGAACCTGTCGGCGGAGGCGGTGGTGACTCACGAGTACGGCCATCACATCGCCGCGCATCGCGTGAATGCACCCTGGAACGCACTCGACTACGGGACGAAGCGTTGGGCGTCGGCGATGCAGGTGTGCGCGCGTACCAAGAAGGGCGAGCTCGCACCTGGCGCCGAGGATCCTGTCCAGTACGACGTCAACCCAGGCGAAGGCTTCGCCGAGAGCTACCGGGTGCTGAACGAACGCAAAGCCGGACGCATCGAGACTCCATGGCAGATCGTCTCGAACGCCCTCTACCCGAGCGACGCCGCGCTCGTGGCTCTGGAACAGGACGTGACCACTCCCTGGACGCGGGACACGACGACGACCAGCACCGCCCGGTTCACGCGCACCGCACGGACACGGACATACACGGTCGCGACGCCGCTCGACGGGACGATGGACCTCTCGTTGCGGCCGGCCGCGGGTGAGCGGCTGTCGCTGGACGTCTACGCAGCGGGTAAGCGGATCGCGCACTCGGCCGGAGCGAGGGCTCTGGAACGATCGACCACGGTTTGCGGTCAGCGCAGCTATCGGATCAGGATTCAGGCGTTGCAAGGGCAGGGAGCCTTCCGGCTTGCCGTCTCGAAGCCCTAGGCTCTCTTAGTCCACTCTCAGTTTCAGACAGCACAATGACGGCGTGAAGATTCTGGTCGTCGATGATGAGCGCGCCGTGCGCGAGTCGCTGCGGCGCGCGCTCGAGCTCGAGGGCTACGAGATCGAGCTTGCTGGCGACGGCCAGGAGGCTCTGCTTCGGCTGGCTGCGAACGGGGACATCCAACCCGACGCAGTGATCCTCGACGTCCTCATGCCCGGCGTCGACGGGCTCGAGGTCTGCCGGCGCATCAGGCGAGCGGGCAACGGCGTCCCGGTGCTGATGCTGACTGCTCGCGATGCAGTCGAGAACCGCGTTGCCGGTCTCGACGCCGGCGCAGACGACTACGTGACCAAGCCCTTCGCGCTCGAGGAGCTCCTCGCCCGCGTCCGCGCCCTGCTCCGACGCGCCTCCGACACGCCGAGCGAGATCCTGCGGTTCGCCGATCTCGACCTCGACCCCGGCACGCGCGAGGTGCGACGTGCCGGCGACCTGATCGAGCTGACCCGCACCGAGTTCGCGCTGCTGGAGCTGTTCATGACCAATCCGAGGCAGGTGCTGACGCGGTCGATCATCTTCGAACGCGTTTGGGGCTACGACTTCGGGTTCGCCTCGAACTCCCTGGACGTCTACATCGGCTACCTCCGCCGCAAGACCGAGGCGGGCGACAAGCCCCGCCTGATCCAGACCGTGCGCGGCGTGGGGTACGCGCTGCGCGAATCATGAGCTTCCGCGCCCGCCTGACGCTGGTCGCCGCCGCCGCGGTCGCGCTCGCAGTGTTGGTGGCGTCCTTCGTCATCTATTTCGTCGTCCGTGACCAGCTGCGCTCGACCGTGGACGACTCGCTGAAAACGACGGCGGTCCAACTCGCGAGTACGCCGTTCCACGACTTCGCGCACTTCGCGACGCCGCCGGGCCAGCTAGGCGGCCCGACCGTCTACCCGCAGGGAGTCGACATCAACGGCAAGGTCTACCTTCCCCGCGGAGCGACCGTCGCGCTGCCGGTGAACGGCAGCGCAAAGGACGTCGCCCGAGGCGATCGGGGCGCGTTCTTCAGCGACGCTTACGTCCGAGGGACGCACTTCCGGATGCTTACCTTCCCCATCGGCCCGGGAGCCGCGGTCCAGATCGGCCGCTCGTTGACCGAGGTGGATCACTCGCTCGGCCGCATCAAGAACCTGCTCATCCTCATCGCCGGCGGCGGCATCGCGATCGCGGCTGCGCTCGGTCTCGCGGTCTCGCGGGCAGCGCTGGCGCCGGTGCGCCGCTTGACGTCGGCGACCGAGAACGTGACAGAGACGGGTGACCTGTCAGAGCGGATCGACGCCAGCGGACGCGACGAGCTGAGCCGCCTCGCCGGCAGCTTCAACTCTATGCTCGGCGCGCTCGAAGAATCCACGCGGGCGCAACGCCAGCTCGTTGCCGACGCGTCCCACGAGCTGCGCACACCGCTGACCAGCCTGAGGACGAACATCGAGGTGCTCGCGAGCGAGCGGGCGCTTCCGGACGGCGAGCGCAAGCGCCTCCTCCACGACGTCGTCGAGCAGCTCGGCGAGATGACGACGCTGATAGCCGAGCTGATCGAGCTCGCTCGTGGAGAGCAGCAGGCGACAGAACCCGAGGAGGTCCGGCTCGATCTCGTCGCGACGGACGCGGTCGAGCGGGCACGACGCGACCGCACCGCGGTCACGTTCGTCACGGACTTCGAGGAGACTGTCGTCAACGGCGTGCCCTCGACGATAGAGCGCGCGGTCGCAAACCTGCTCGACAACGCGGCGAAGTGGAGCCCGGCGAACGGCGAGGTCGATGTCGCCGTCCGTGACGGGACGGTGACCGTTCGCGATCACGGTCCCGGCATCGACGAGGAAGATCTGCCGCACGTCTTCGACCGCTTCTATCGGGCCAAGTCTGCGCGCGGTATGTCCGGCTCAGGCCTCGGGCTCGCGATCGTTCGCCAGGTTGCGCTCGCCCACGGCGGCAGCGTTGTGGCGGAGCGAGCAGAAGGCGGAGGCACGCGCATCGTTCTGAGCTTCAACGGCCGTGAGACCCACGTTCAAAATTCTTAGCTCCCTCTTAGCGCCCTCTTAGTCGACGGTGCTTCGCTGTGCGAAGTCCATCGGAGGTGTTACGAACATGCAGCTGAACAGGAAGCACAAGGTGGCGGTCGGCGCTGCGGCAATGCTCGCCGCCGCCGGCGGCGGCGTGGCCCTCGCGTCGTCTCAGGACTCGTCGCCGGGTGCGGAGAGCAAGGCGATTATCGACGACGCCGCACAGCAGCTTGGTATCTCGTCGGACAAGCTCACCAGCGCCCTGAAGAAGGCGCTGAGCGACCGGATCGACGCCGCGGTCGCGGCAGGGCGCCTGACCAGGGACGAAGGCGACGCCCTCAAACAGCGAATCCAGTCCAGCGACTTCCCGCTCTTCGGCGGGATCCATGGCGGCTTCGGCCACCTCGAACGACTCGACGCGGCTGCGAGCTACCTCGGCCTCACCCCCGCGGAGCTTCGATCGCAGCTCGAAAGCGGAAAGAGCCTGGCCCAGGTTGCGCATGACCAGGGCAAGTCCGTAAACGGCCTCGTCGATGCGCTCGTCGCCGACGCCAAGCAGAAGCTCGATGCCGCCGTGGCTGCGGGCCGGATCACGAAAGCAGAGGAGACGGACTTCCTCAACGGCCTGAAGAATCGGATCACCGATCTCGTCAACTCGAACCGACCGGCCGCCGGTCCGGCTTTCCTTCATCCAAGGTTCGGGTTCCGCTTGAGGCACTTCGACGGCGACTTGGAGGGGCCGGCCGCCTAGCTCACCTGCAAAGATCAGGGGGTCTTGGCCCGGCTGCGCGTTGGACTGATCGGTTGCGGCCGGATCGCGGAACGCGGCTACCTCCCGGCGCTTTGCCGCGTCGAGGGCCTTCGTTTGGCCGCCGTCGCAGACCCCGTCGCGGCACGCTGCGCTCGGATCGCTCCCGATCTCCCGTGCTTCGCGGGCGCCTCCGAACTGCTGGCTGCGACGGCGGCGGACGTGCTGGTGCTTGCCACGCCCGCCGTCTCCCATCTGGCGGATGCCCGTCTCGCCGCGGAAGCCGGCGTGCACGTGCTGATCGAGAAGCCGCCCGCCCGGACTGCGGAGGAGGCTGAGGAGCTCACACTGCTCGAACCGCCGCCGTGGATCGGCTTCAATCGCCGCTTCGAGCCCGGGGTCGTCGCTCTCCGAGAGGCCGCACGAGGTGTGACGCCACTCGAGCTGTCTCTACGGCTGAGGGCGCGGAAGAGCTCGTGGCGCTCCTACGAGGCGGACGACGACCTGCTCCTCGATCTCGGCCCGCACCTCGTCGATCTCGCTCTCTGGATCTCTGCGGGCGAACCCACTGTCGTCGCTGCTCGCATCGACGGCGACCGTGCCGTGCTGGAGCTCGACCTCGGGCACCGTAGCGCCGCGCGGATCGAGTGCGGTAGCGGCCCATACCTGGAGCGGCTCGAGGTGCGGGCCGCTGGCAAAGCTCTCGCGCATCACGAGCGTGGCGGGCTGCGGCAAGCCCTGCGCTCGATCCTGCTCGGAGCGGAAAGCCCGCTCGTACCTACGCTGGCCGCGCAGCTCGACTCGTTCTCCCGCGCAGTGCAGGGAGCAACCGAGCCCTGGCTCGCGACCGCGCAGGACGGTCTGCGTGTGATGCGCATCCTGGCGACTGCGCGCAGCGCGGGCAAAAGCACGTAACGTCCGCCCGTGCTCGGCGTCTTCCAGTTCGACGCTGCCAGCGTCCCTCTCCTCGGGCGCCTGCTCGACGAAGGGAGACTGCCGACGCTCGCGGAACTTCGCGCGCGGGGACGATGGCTCGAGCTCGAAACACCCGCGACGCACTTTCCTGCCGGTGCCTACTTCACGCTCTACAGCGGCGTCAGCGTCGCCGACCACGGGATGTACCACATCTTCCAGTGGTCGCCCGACCAGCAGCGGGTGAGGTGGCGAGAAGACTTCTCGGCGCCGCTCTCGGTCTGGGAACGCCTCGCCAACGCCGACAAAAAGGCGCTCGTCGTCGACGCCTACGAATCGACTCGTCCTCGGGCACTGAAGGGAGTTGCGCTCTCGGGGTGGCAGTTCGTGAACGTCTTCAGCCTTCACCGCTGGTCGTACCCAGGCTCCGCCCAGTCGGAGCTTGGGCGTCTCTTCGGCCGCCCCAAGCGGTTGGAGGAGGTCTTCGGGACGACGAGCGCAAGCAGGCTCCTGAAGCTCCGCCGACTCCTGCTCGACGCGACAGACAGAGTCGTCGAAGGGACGCTGCATCTTCTGCGGCGGGACTCCTTCGACCTCGTCTGGGTCGCGTTTCTCGCCTCGCACCTCGGCGGTCACATGCTCTGGAATCTGTCGCAGATCGAAGGCGAGCGGCTGGACGACCGAACGCGCCAGACGCTTGCGCGTGCGCTGACCGAGATCTACGAGCACGTCGACCGGGGGATCGGGCGGCTCGTCGCGGCCCTTCCCGATGGCGCCGACGTGATCGTCACGGCTCCGAGCGGCATGGGCGAGAACATGATTCGCGTCGATTTGCTGCCCGGCATGCTCGAGGCGGTCCTGACCGGTAGCAGCGGCACGGCAGGGAACGGGCTCCAGTCGCGTGCGGAGAGGTTTATCTGGGGAGTGCGGGCTTCGGTGCCGACCGCGGCCCGGGCGAAGGTCGCGGTGGCGTTGCACGGCACGCTGACGAGAGAGATCACGATGCGGCTGTCCTCCGTCGGCGTCGACTGGAAAAAGACGCCGGCCTTCCTGCTGCCGAGCGACCACTTCGGGCAGGTTCGTTTCAACGTCCGCGGCCGGGAGCGTGAGGGGATCGTCGATCCTGCAGACGCCGACGACCTGGCGCAACAGCTTCAGGAGGGCTTGTCGTCGTTTCGCGATCCCGACGGAAAGTCGGCGGTCGAGTCGGTCGACCGGGCTCGAGACATCGTCGGTGACGGGAAGCGAGTCGACTTCTTGCCGGATCTCGTCGTTCGTTGGCGCGAGGGCTCGGCCGCCCACGTCGACCATGTCAGCTCGCTCGAGTACGGCGTGGTGCGCCGACCCGGGTCGGGCACCGGACGGTCGGGCGCTCATCTGCCGCAAGCCTGGGCGCTCCTTGCCCCAGGCTCGTCCACCGAGGTGGCGCTCGACTCACCGAGCGTTGCAGACATCGTCCCTACGGTCTGCGCGATTCTCGGAGTTGGGGCGTCGGAGCTGCCGGGCTCACCCTTGCTCGCGCCGCGCTGAGTGTCACCGGCGCCGGACGACCGCTCCCGCGTGCGGCGTGCTGCCGAGATCCTCGTCGCACTCACGGAATCCGATCTGCGCGCCCGCTACGGGAGAGGCCCCTGGCAGCTTCTCAAGTGGCTGGTCGATCCGTTCGCGCTCGTCGGGATCTACCTCCTGCTCGTGACGTTCATCCTGCGGCGTCCTGGCGAGACACCGGGACTGAGCCTCGCGTGCGCAGTCGTGCCCTTCCAACTCGTGATGATGACGGTCATCAATGCGATGGGTGCCGTGAATCTGCGCGGCTCCATCATTCGGAACATGGCCTTCGACCGGGTGCTGATTCCGATCTCGTCGGCGTTGACGGAGGCGGTTGCCTTCGCAGCCAGTCTCGTCCTCTTCGCGGTGATGATCGTCGCGTACGGCGTGCGTCCGACGGTGTCGATCCTCTGGCTGCCGCTCGCGATCGTCGTTACGCTCGTGTTCGCCGCCGCGTGCGCGTACGTCGCGTCGTTGATCGGGCTCTGGTTCCGGGATCTCCGTCCGTTCGTGATCAGCTTCGTGCGCGCGATGTTCTTCCTCGCGCCCGGCCTCGTTGCGATCGGTGACATCGGCGGCCACGCCGAGACCCTGGTCAAGCTCAACCCGCTCACGGGCTTGTTCGAGTCCTATCGCTCGGCACTGCTGGAGGGTCATCCCGCGCACGCCTGGCAGTTCGGGTACCCGCTCGCGTGGGCGGTGGCGTTCTTCGGCCTGGCATTGCCGCTCTATGTCAGCGAGCAGCGCCAGTTCGCGAAGGTGGTCGAATGAGCGCGACCGTCGACGCCGAGCGCCTCGGCGTCCACTTCTTCTTCGACCGGCAGCACCGTGTCGTCACTCCGACCCTGGCGCGGCTGCGGCGACGCAGCTCCGATCTCTGGGGCATCCACGATCTCAGCTTGACGATCGTCCCGGGCGAGGGTGTCGCCCTGATCGGTGCCAACGGTGCCGGTAAGAGCACCCTGCTGCGGGCGATCGCCGGCGTGCTGCCGGCCGACGCGGGGCGCATCGAGGCCCGGGGCCGGGTCGCGGCCTTGCTATCGGTCGACGCCGGGCTGATGCCGACGCTCACCGGACGGGAGAACTGCGTTCTGCTCGGAGTGCTCGCCGGCCTTTCCCGTCGGCAAGCACGGCGAGCGCTGGCGGAGATTCAAGACCAGACGGCGCTCGGTGAGGAGTTCGACCATCCCGTGTCGAGCTATTCGCAGGGAATGCGCGCCCGCCTGGGCTTCGCAGTCGTCGACCAGACCGGCCCGGACATTCTCTTGCTCGACGAAGTGCACGAGGCGATCGACCACGACTCGAGAGCCGTCGTCGAGGAGCGAGCGCACGAGATCCGGTGGAATGGTGGAATCGTGGTGGCTGCCGGCCACGACCACGCGCTGCTAGAGCGGCTCTGCGGGCGTGCGGTGCTGATGCGGACCGGAACGATCGAGGCCGATGGCGACTTTGCCGCCGTGCATCGACTTTACGTTGGCTAGAGACGGCTGGGCCGCCCAGTAGAATCGTCCGCTTGCCGCCAGGCCCCGAAACCAAGCGTGCGCCGTCTGCAGGCGTCGCCGTCCTCGGGGCCGGGCCCGCCGGTCTCACCGCGGCGCACGTCCTCGCCCGGCAGGGAGTCGAGGGAACGGTCTTCGAAGCGGACGGGGTCGTGGGCGGGATCGCGAAGACGGTCGAGTTCAACGGCTACCGCTTCGACCTCGGCGGGCATCGGTTCTACACGAAGCTGAAGCCGGTCGAGCGCCTGTGGGAGGAGACGCTCGGCGACGAGTTCCTGATGCGGCCGAGACTCTCGCGTATCTACTACCGCAACCAGTACTTCCACTATCCACTCCAGGCCCGCAACGTCGTGCGGCAGCTCGGGCTGCTGGAATCAATCCGTTGCGTCCTCTCGTACTTTGCGGCCCACCTCCGCGCCGGCGGTCGCGAGGAGACGTTCGAGGACTGGGTGACCGCCCGGTTCGGCCGACGCCTGTACGAGCGCTTCTTTCGCACGTATACGGAGAAGGTCTGGGGAATCCCGGCGTCCGAGATCCGAGCCGAGTGGGCCGCGCAGCGCATCAAGGACTTCTCGTTCCGGCATGCCGTTGCGAGCGTTCTCGGCCGCAGCCGCGAGACGCCGACCACGCTGATCGAAAGGTTTCGCTATCCGCGTCTCGGGCCGGGACAGATGTGGGAGGCCTTCCAGCGGCGGGTCGAGGAGGCTGGGATCCCGGTCTTGCTGAACCACCGCATTGACACCCTCTATCACGCGGACGGCGTTGTCGGGCGCGTGCGAGTCAGGACGAACGGGAGCGAGCGCGAGTTTCCCGTCGACGGCGTCTTGTCGAGCATCCCGCTGAGCGAGCTCGTCCTGAGCCTTGATCCGCCGCCGCCCGACGCGGTTGTTGCTGCGGCCCATCGCCTCTTGTATCGGGACCTCTGCGTCGTCGCGCTCATCATCGACGAGGAACAGCCCTTCCCGGACAACTGGGTGTACATCCACGACCCCGACACGCGAGCCGGTCGAGTTCAGAACTTTGGCGCGTGGAGCGATAGCCTCGTCGTGCCCGGGACGACCTGCCTCGGCGTCGAGTATTTCTGCTTCGAGGGCGACGAGATCTGGCAGCTGCCGCACGAGGAGGCGGTTCTACTGGCCACCAAGGAGCTGGCGCACATCGGACTGATCGATCCGGCCAAGGTCATCGACGGCGTGAAGATCCGTGTGCCGAGGGCGTACCCGATGTACGGCGAGGGCTTCCGCGACGACGTGGCGAGGATCCGCTCCCACCTGGAGACCTTCGAGAATCTGCAGACCTTCGGCCGGAACGGTCTCCACCGCTACAACAACCAGGACCATTCGATGTGGACGGCGATCCTGGCGACGCTCAATTTGACGGCCGGAGCCGACTACGACGTCTGGTCGGTCAACACCGAGGCGGAGTACCTCGAGGAGGGTGACGCGGTCGAGGCCGCTCTCGAAGGTCAGCTGGCGGACGTCCTCGGCTGAGTCTCGCGCGCCAGCAGGCCGGCCGGTACCGCGCACACGGCTGTGAGATGGTGAAGGACGTGGAGGCCGACTCCCGCTGCGGCTTGGGTCGGCCCTCGCCGTCTCAGCAGCAATCCGTAGAACCGCGCATTGAGGGCGACGAGGACGCCCACCGCCGCGACCGTGGCACGGGGACGGCGGGCCGCAAGTGACCCCACGAGTGCGATACATGCCAATGCGCTGAGTCGGTGGCGCCAGCCGAGATTGAGGCCCACCGGCGCTACGCCGTTGCTCGCAAGCAGCGCGACCCAGGGCACGCCGCGGCGGCGGAAGTCGGTTTGGATCATCTTCGGCAGCGTCCAGCGCTTGAGGTGAGTTCCCTGGATCGCCGGATCGAGTTGCATGCGCGCACCGGACGCGGCCAGACGCGTGCCGAGCTCGATGTCCTCGATGCTCGGCTCGGTATAGCGCTCGGAGTCGAAACCCCCCGCCTCGCGGAAGGTGTCAAGCCGCATCGCTCCGAGGCCGGCCCAGAAGGTGGTCGCGGGACCAGCCGCGCTCTGATGCACGAAGTGGTGAAGCAGGTTGCGGAAGCCCGAGATCGCACCGGCTGCCTCGGGTGAGTCGTCGTACGAGCCGAAGACTGCGACCAGGTCCGGGTCGACGGCGAAGGCATCGCGGATCCGGGTGAATGCATCCGCGCGGGGCAGCACGTCCGCGTCGACGAACACGACCACGTCACCGCCCGCGCGTGCTGCGCCCTCGTTCCGCGCCGCCGCGGGGCCGGGTCGCGCTGCGGTCTCGACGGCGATCAGCTCCTCCGGCGGGTTCTCGGCCCCGCGGATCGCGGCCAGGCAGCGGCGAAGCTCGGACGGCGCGTCGGTGGCAGGGACGATCGCGGTCAGCCGCACGCAGGAGACCTTACGCAGTCGCAGTACCTGATCCCGATGCGCCTCACCCCAATCGTCTCGGTGGCTGTCGTCGTGCTCGTTCTGGCCTCGCCTGTCGAGGCCCGGGTCGTCGTCCAGCATGGAATGGCCGGTCTGCGGCTACACACCACGATGGCGCAGGTAAAAGCGAAGCTCGGGACGCCGACGAAGGTACGTCGAGGGAGGAACGAGTTCGGCCGGTACACCGAATTCGTCTATCCAAGGGTGACGGTCTCGTTTCAAGGCGGCGTGCGTGCCACCGGCTTCCGTACCTCCTCGCGAGTCGAGCGAACGGCGCAAGGGATCGGGGTCGGCTCCACCGAGGCGGCGGTGAAGGCAAAGGTCGCGCGCGTCGTGTGCCGAACCGAATCAGGGTTCCGCCACTGCTTCGTCGGCAGGTTCCTGCCGGGTCGGGTTGTCACCGACTTCCGGATCCGCCACGGCCGGGTCGCGTCGATCACCCTCGGCTACGTGCTCGACTGAGTCTCCGTCACCTCGGCCGAGTAGAGACTGTAAGGGAGGTCCTCGAGCACCTGCCGCCTGGGCTCCCGAACCGGGAGGAACCGCGAAACCTCGCGCTCCCGAACCCACGCGAGCCTCGGATCGGCAGCGAGCACCGCGGCGATGGCTCGGCGGTCGCCGCCCAGCACTACGAAATCGATGCGGCTCCGCCACGGCTCGAGCGTCGCGACAGCAGCCTCTGCGGCCTCCTCGACCAGCGCGCGCGCCTGCTCTTCACGCCGGCGCCGGAAGCGATTGGCCGACGATCCGCCCTTCTTGTGACGGCCCTTGACGAAGCGAGCGCCGACCTTGGCCGTGACCAGCCGCTCGCCGTCGAACACGCCGACGGCATAGCCGCCGAGCCGAACAAGCACGGCTGCAACGACGTGATTCGCGGCCAGGGCGTCGAAGAGCGGTTCCAGCCGCACCGTCTCGTATTCGCCCTCATGAGGGAGGCCGAATGGCGGCCTTACCACGACCTCCCCGCTCTCGAGCGCGATTCGCACGAGCCCTCCGGCGTAGCTCGTCCTGCCTGCCGCGTTCTCGAGGGGAATAAGGCGCTTGCGCAGGTTCTCCCGCCCCACGTAGCGACTCATCCGCCGAGAGTAGGCAGTATGTGGGCCACTGGCTACAGAAAGGAACACTGGATGAGTTCCAAGAGGCAGACGACGTTCGCAAAAATGGAGCGAGAACGGAAGGTCAAGGAGCGCCGCGCCCTGAAACGCGACAAGAAGCAGGCGGCGGCAGAAGCACGGAACGCACGAGCGTTGGATGACGCGGTCTCGGAGGACGAGCCCGGCGCCGCACAGCCGCTTGAAGACGGCTAGGTCTGCGGCCGCTCCGGCCGCCACATCGCTCGGCAGGCCGAGGCTGCGAGGCGTGCTGCACCAAGCGGGGTTCATAGTTGCCCTCGCAGTCGCGCCGTTGCTGATTGTCGCTTCAGAGGGGGGACGCCCGCGGCTGGCCGCCGCGGTCTTCGCCGCTTCGGTGGTGGCGTGCTTCGGTGCGAGCGCGCTCTACCACCGAGTGACGTGGACACCACGGGTGCGGCTCTGGATGCGCCGCGTCGATCACGCGGGGGTCTACATTCTCATCGCGGGCACATACACACCGGTGTGCCTGCTCGTGCTCGGTGGTGCGTGGAGACCGACCGTGCTGGCGGTGGTCTGGGCGGGCGCCGTGGCCGCGATCGTGCTCAAGTTCGCGTGGGTCGCCGCACCGAAGTGGCTCTCGGCGACCATCGGGCTGGCGCTTGGCTGGCTGGCGGTCGTGGCTCTGCCACAGCTGATCGGTCGGCTGAGTGCGCCTGCGCTTGTTCTGCTGGTGGCCGGGGGTCTGGCGTATACCGCCGGCGCCGTGGTGTACGCGCGGCGGCGTCCTGATCCGGTCCCGGCCGTGTTCGGCTATCACGAGCTGTTCCACGCCCTGACAATCGTCGGCATCGCGTGCCAGTACGTCGCGATCGCGTTCTTCGTCGTCCTCGCCGCCTGAGCGCGCTGCTACTGCGACGGCGGCACCGCGACCCAGACGAAGCCGTGGCTGACGACGATGCCGTCGACGGCGCGGGTGTGGAGCGGGATGCGCGCCACGATGCGGTTCGTCGCCGGATCGATGCGGAAGACCGTCGCGTCGACAGAGGCGCCGCTGTACGACAGCACCCGCATTGCCGTCACCCAGACGGAACCGGCGCCGAGAGCGATCCGGATCGGCGTAAGGGGGAGCGGTATCCGCTCGACCGCCTTGTTCGTCTTCGGTTCGATCCGCCAGAGCGCGGGAGTCGTCCCGCGCGTCGGGCGCCATTGGCCCGACCCGTTGTGATTGCGAGCGATCACCCAGACGGCCTGGTCGTCGGCGACGAGCCTCGATGGCTCACCGGGGATTCGGATCCGGTGAGTGATCCGGCTCCGCGCTCCGTCGATCCGAACGACCGTGTCACGCGACGGGTCGCTCGCCCAGACCGTATCGCCCGGACCTGCCCTCGAGACGACGGCGAGACCGCCCGGCGCGATGCCGTGGACCCGAGCCAGTGTCGGCGGCTGGAGCTGAGTCACTGTTGCACGGTCCTTGTTTCCAGCCCAGATCTCGCTGCCGTCGTCGCTGGCGGCCACCGTGGTCTGCTCCTCGTCCCCGTCCACGCTCGGCCCGAGGCGGATCATTCTCATCTGCGCTGACGAGAGGTCGTAATCCAGGACCGTCCCGGGCGGGGCCGGCGTGTGGCTTGCCACGCCTCCGTCCGCAGCCCAGAGGTGGTTGTCCACTGCGACCATGTCGATCGCGCGCGAGAGACTGCCGGTGTCGTAGACCTTTCTCGTGCGCGGCAAGATTCTGGACATCGTTGCGGCGCCGATGTTGCAGACGTAGACAAACTCGTCGTCGGCCGTGAGCGGACCCGGGTAGGCGCCGACAGGAATGTCCTTGACGAGAATGTTCTTGCCCGGATCGATGACTGCGACGGAATTGGACCTCACAACCGCCTTAGCTGTCCCGGAATGACCGAATGCCAGCGCGGCAGCGAGCGCGGTACCCACGAGAATGCCTGCGCTGGCGAGCAAGGGCCACCGGCGACCGACGCGGCTGACGATCGGCGGAAGCGGAGTGGGCTTTCCGAGCGCAGGGTCCTGGCGCAGGATCGCCTGCTCCAACTCGCGGAGCGCGGGACCCGGCTCGATCCCCAGCCCATCGAGGAGCTCGCGGCGGCCATCGCGGTAGACCTGCAGCGCA
>UEXU01000299.1_pt1 | contig 23080 bp, 23 predicted proteins | sample 4301121 | NCBI WGS metagenome assembly UEXU01 (sample SAMEA4773174, study PRJEB27434) | metagenome | biome: 2259; feature: agricultural soil; material: soil | place: USA | collected 2014-09 | depth 0.25 m
TCATCGACTGCCGCACCTGCAAGCTCCGTTTTCGCGCGGACAAGCTCGAGGACTCCCAGTGTGGGAGGAAGCCGAGCAAGCATCCGGGCGAGACGCCCGAGTGCGATCTGACCGAGGCGCGGCAGTTCAACCTCATGTTCGAGACGACCGTCGGCGCTCTCCAGGAGGAGGGCTCACGCACGTACCTGCGGCCCGAGACCGCGCAGGGGATCTTCATCAACTTCAAGAACGTCCTCCAGCTTGCGCGGCGCCGACCGCCGTTCGGCATCGCCCAGGTGGGCAAATCGTTCCGCAACGAGATCACGCCGGGAAACTTCCTCTTCCGAGTCCGCGAGTTCGAGCAGATGGAGATGGAGTACTTCGTGCCGCCGGACCAGGCCGAGCAGTGGTACCGCTACTGGATCGAGGAGCGCCTCAACTGGTACCTCCGTTACGGGCTGCGCCGGAGTCGCCTACGCATCCGCGAGCACGGTCCGGAGGAACGCTCCCACTACTCCCGCGGGACGAGCGACATCGAGTACGAGTACCCGATCGGCTGGGGCGAGCTCGAGGGCGTGGCGAACCGCGGCGACTACGACCTGACACAGCACAGCAAGCATTCGACGACCAAGCTCGAGTACGTCGGCCCTGACGGAGAGCGCTACGTGCCGTATGTGATCGAGCCGGCCGTGAGCATCGAGCGCATCATGGTCGCGCTGCTCGTCGACGCCTACGACGAGGAGATCGTCGGCGAGAGGCAGCGCACCGTCTTGCGGCTCCATCCGGAAATGGCGCCCGTGACCGCTGCCGTCCTCCCGCTGATCGGCAAGAGCGGGGAGATGGTCGGCAAGGCTCGTTCCCTCTACGAGGAGCTGAAACGCCGGCACACGGTCGAGTACGACGACAACGGCGCGATCGGGCGGCGCTACCGCCGGCAGGACGAGATCGGCACCCCCTGGGCCCTCACGATCGACGAGCAGACCTCTGAGGACGGCACGGTCACGGTCCGCGACCGCGACTCCCTCGAGCAGGAGCGGCTGCCGCTCGAAGGCGTACGCGCCTGGCTCGACGACGCGCTCGAGCGGGAGTGGCGGTCGCCTAAGCCGGATTAGCTCTACGCGCTGCGGAGGGTGCGCAGACGGAAGTTGCCGAAATACTCATAGGCAGACGTGATGACCGCCAGGGTCTCGCGGGCAGAGCGATCCGTCAGCCCGACGTCCCTCGCTTCGGAGAACGGGCGGATGAGTAGCGACTCGATCGCGCGGATGCCCGCGGGCGAGAGGGAGAGTGCTCCCTCGGTGCAGTTCGAGCACACGGCGCCACCGGCCTTCGGGGAGTAGCCCACGAGCGGCACGTCTTCGCTGCCGCACTCCGCACAGCTCGTCAGGTGCGGCAGATAGCCGGAGAGCCACAGGAGCTTCAGCTGAAAGGAGAGTGCGAGTGGTTCGAGAGCCGGACGGCCATCGACCGGCTGGGTCTCGTCGAGTAGGTCGAGGAAGCGGGTCAGGGCCTGGAACGCCCGCGCGTTGGCTTCCTGTTCCGTGAAGAGGCGCAGCATTGCCTCCGCGCCGAGCAAGCCGACCGCCAGCCGGTACTGCTGCTCGCGGACAGCGCGATGTGACCGCACGAGCTCGACGCCGGTCACCGTCTGCAACTCACCCGAGCCCTGGTGGAGCATCAGCTCGACGTGTGAGAGGGGCTCGAGCCGGGCGCCGAAACGCGACTTCGTCTTGCGGATCCCTTTGGCGACCGCGCCGAGCCGGCCGCGGTCGAGGGTATAGAGGTGGAGCACGCGGTCGGCTTCACCGAACCGGAACGACCGCAGCACCACCCCTTCGGTCTTGTAGGAGCGTCCTGACATGGCCGAGCCAGTCTAGTTCTGCTCGTGGCGGGAGTCCCTGGGCTCCATGTGCTCGAGCCGCTGGCAGTTCGGGCAGTACCACGTGCCACGGCCGGCCACGCGGATCTTCTCGATCGGCGTGCCGCAGCGCGGGCACGGTTCACCGGCCCGGTCGTAGACACGGAATCGGTCCTGCATCCGACCCCGCCTGCCGTCGGGAGTGGCGTAGTCGCGCAAGGACGCGCCCTGGCGAGCGATTCCCAGCCGAAGCGCCTCCTTGATCCCCCGCACGACGCTGGCGATCTCGTCCGCGTCGAGGTCCCCGGCCATGCGAAGGGGATGAATCCGAGCACGCCACAGTGCCTCGTCGACATAGATGTTCCCGAGCCCCGCGACGGTGCGCTGGTCGAGGAGTGCCGCCTTGAGCGGGGCGCGCCTCCCGTCGAGACGGCGCGCCAGGTGGCGTGTCGTGAACGCGCGCTCGAGCGGTTCGACTCCGACCTTTGCGGCGAGATAATCGTCCAGCTCGCCGGGCTCGAGCAGCAGCCAGGTGCCGAAACGCCGGACGTCGCGATAGGCAACATCCGATCCGTCGTCTAACCTGACAACAGCACGCCGGTGCGGATCCTCCGCCCGCAAGCCGCGCGGGTCGTGCCTCATGCTCCCGGTCATTCGGAGGTGAATCAGCAGAGCGCGACCCGATTCGAAGCGAACAATCAGATACTTGCCGCGGCGTTCCAGCGAGCCGACCCGCTCGTCTTCGAGCTCGTCGGCCACCGCTCGCGGTTCGAACGGCCGGACGAGCCGTGAATCCCGGATCTCGACGCGTTCGAAGCGTCGACCGACCAGCGCCGGCTCGAGAGCGAGGCGGATCGTCTCGACCTCGGGGAGCTCTGGCACGCTCGTCGGGTCAGACGATCGTCTCGAGGACGATCGAACTCGGCCTCGGTGCCTCGTCGCCGATCTCGTACGCCGCGAGCACGTCGGCCGCTGCCGCCTGCGCCGCTTCCTCGTCGCGCGCGTGCACCTGGGCGAGCACGTCGCCGTCCCTGACGTCATCGCCCCGCTTCTTCAGGCAGAGGACCCCGACGGCGTGATCGATGACGTCCTCTTTGGTACGACGCCCGGCACCGAGTCGCAGTGCCGCCATGCCGACGTCAATCGCGCCGAGCGAGCGGACGACGCCTGCGGACGGAGCGACGACCTCGCGCACGACCGGCGCTGACGGAAGCGCCTCCTCGGCGGGATCGCCTCCCTGGGCGGCGATCCAGCGCTCGTAGGCCGCAAGCGCCGAGCCGTCCTGGAGCGCAGCTGCGGCCCGCTGGCGGCCTTCGTCCCGATCGACCGCGAGGTCGGAGAAGGCAAGCAGCTGTGCGGAAGCCGCGAGCACGAGCTCGGTGAGATCGGCCGGGCCGGCCCCGGTGAGCGTGGCGATCGTCTCGCGGATCTCGAGCGCGTTGCCAACCGCGTGACCAAGCGGCTGGTCCATGTCGGTGAGCAGGCATGCGACCTCACGCCCGGCGTGGCGGCCGAGCTCGCCCATCATCACTGCCAGCTCGCGCGCGGCGTCGAGGGTTTTCATGAAGGCGCCGCCGCCGACCTTGACGTCGAGGACGATCGCGTCGGCGCCTGCAGCGATCTTCTTGGACATGATGCTTGCCGCGATCAGTGAGACGTTGTCGACGGTTGCGGTCACGTCGCGCAACCCGTAGAGAAGCTTGTCGGCGGGAACGAGGTTGGCGCTCTGGCCGATGATCGCCAGGCCGACCTCACGCACCTGCGCGACAAACTCCTCGGTCGTCAGTTCGACGCGGAAACCCGGGATCGACTCCAGCTTGTCGAGCGTGCCTCCCGTATGACCGAGACCACGTCCACTCATCTTCCCGAACGGAACCCCGCACGCGGCGACGATCGGCCCCACCGCAAGCGATGTCTTGTCGCCGACGCCCCCCGTCGAGTGCTTGTCCACCACCTTGCGGCCGATCCCTCCGCTGAGGTCGATCGTCTCGCCGCTCGCGATCATCGCGTCTGTCAGGGCGGAGGTTTCCGCGCCGTCCAGCCCCTGGAAGTAGACGGCCATGCAGAACGCGGCCATCTGGTAGTCGGGGACCTCTCCGCGGGCGTAGGCGAGCACGAGCTCGGCGACCTCGTCGCCGGCGAGGCGTTCGCCGTCGCGCTTGCGACGAATGAGCTCCGCTGCATGGATCACGGGGGCGAGCTCAGTGCTCGACGATCGGCTGGCCTGGAATCCCTCGGGACGGCGGCTTGCCGCCGAGCCAGGCGTTCACGGTGGCGCCCACGTCCGCGAACTCGCCCTCGTGGATGCGGCCGCCCGCGTTCTTTCCGGCGACGTAGACGAGGAGGAGTGCGTGCTCGCGCGAGTGGTCGGTCGACGGCGTCGTCGGGTCACAACCGTGATCGGAGGTCAGGATGAGCAGGTCGTCTGGAAGCATCGCGTCGAGGAGGTCAGGCAACCGGCGGTCGAAGTCCTGGAGGCAGCGGTGGAAGTTCACCGGATCGTTGCGGTGACCCCAAAGCATGTCGGTCTCGACGAGATTCGTGAAGATCAGACCGTCGTCGAGGTCTCGCAGAAGCTTCTCCGTCTGCGTGATGCCGTCGACATTCGATTTCGTCGGATGCGATTCGTCGATGTCCTGTCCGGCGAAGATGTCGCCGATCTTTCCGACCCCGTGCACGCGCTTGCCTGCCTCACGGATGAGCGTCAGATAGTTCGGGCGTCTCGGCTCGAGGGAGAAGTCGTGGCGCTTCGGCGTGCGCTCGTAGTTCCCCGGTTCGCCCACAAAGGGGCGAGCGATCACGCGCCCGACCGCGTGCTTGCCGGTGAGAATCTCCCGTGCGATGCGTGAGGCGGCATAGAGCTCCTCGAGCGGGATCGTTTCCTCGTGCGCTGCGAGCTGGAAGACGGAATCGGCCGACGTGTAGACGATCCACTTCCCCGTCTGCTGGTGCTCCTCCCCGAGCTCCTGGATGATCTCGGTGCCGGAGGCAGCCTTGTTGCCGAGCACCCCGCGGCCGGTCCGGTGCATGAACGGATCGATGACGTCGTGTGGGAACCCGTGCGGGTACGTCGGCATGGGCTGACTGGTCACCACGCCCATGAGCTCCCAGTGGCCTGTGGTGGTGTCCTTTCCCTTCGAGCGCTCGAACAGGCGACCCGCGACGGCGGGCGCACCTGCCTGTGGCGGGCATCCTTCGAGCGGCTCGACGTTGCCAAGCCCGAGCGCCTCCAGGTTCGGGAGATCGAGGCCTCCCACAGCCCGCGCGACGTTCCCCAGGGTGTCGGAGCCCTCGTCTCCGTATTCGGCTGCATCCGGCATCTCGCCGGCGCCGACAGCATCGAGCACGATCACGCACGCCCTGGGCATGCGGCTATTCTAGGTTGGCCTTGATGGACGTCCTCGGAGTGCTCGCCATGATCGTGTTCTGCTCCATCGTCATCGCGATGGCGGCTGCCGTCTCATGGCTCGTGGTCAAGTACTCGCCTGCTAAGCGCCCCGAGTAAGCCCGCCGAAGCTAGACCGGCGAGAGCGGCAGCAGGTCTTCGAGCGGCTGGTAGTCGAGGCCGTGCGCGTCGGCGACCGCTTCGTACGTGACCTTCCCCGCGACCACGTTTACACCACGTGCCAACGCCTGGTCGCGCGCCACGGCCTCTGCGAGGCCGTAATCCGCAATCGCCTCCACGTAGGGCAGCGTTGCGTTCGTGAGCGCCTTGGTCGAGGTGATGGGCACCGCGCCGGGCATGTTCGCTACGCAGTAGTGGGTCACACCGTCGACGGTGTACACAGGCTCGCTGTGGGTCGTCGGGCGCGAGGTCTCTGCGCAGCCACCCTGGTCGATCGCGACATCGGCGAGGACCGCGCCCTGCTTCATTCCCGAGACCATGTCGCGGGTGATCAGCTTCGGCGCCACAGCGCCCGGGATCAGGACGGCGCCGATGACGACGTCGGCATCCCGCAACGACTCCTCGATCTGGAGCGTCGACGACATCACCAAGCTGACACGGCTCGAGAGGACTTCCTCGAGATGACGCATGCGGTCGATGGAGCGCTCGAGGATGGTGACGTTCGCGCCCAGCCCGAGCGCGATCACCGCCGAGTTGTAGCCGACCATCCCGCCCCCGATGATCAGGACTCGGCCGGGAGCTACACCGGGCACACCCCCGAGCAGGAGCCCACGGCCCCCGAGTGGCTTCTCCAGAAAGTAGGCGCCCGCCTGAGCGGCGAGCCGACCGGCAATCTCGCTCATCGGCGCGAGCAGCGGGAGCGCGCCAGAGTCGGTCTCGACGGTCTCATAGGCGACGGCCGTGATACCGCTGTCGAGCAATGCGTGAGTGAGCGGCCCGTCTGCGGCGATGTGGAGGTACGTGAACACGACGAGCCCTTCGCGAAGTCGTCTGTATTCGGGTTTGATCGGCTCCTTCACCTTGAGCAGCAGCTCCGCCTCTGCCCACACCTCGTCAATCGAGGCGACGCGTGCTCCTGCCGCCTCGTAGGCGCCGTCGGAGAACGCGCTGCCTTCGCCGGCACCCGTCTCGACAACGACGTCGTGTCCGTGCTGACCCAGTTCGCGCGCGCCCGCAGGGGTCAGGGCGACGCGGTATTCGTCGGGCTTGATCTCCTTGGGAACGCCAATCTTCACGGCGGGTCACCCTATCGTTTTGGCTGCAGACGACACGAATCTGGCCCTGCGCCGTCACTGCTGCGTGCGCGGTCTGGGCGTATCGTCGACCTCGAGGGAAAGGGGTCATCACCCCCACCCAGGGTGGGGGTGCGCTGCCCTTGAGCCCGCCTCGTTATCTCCGGTGCCCGGCGAGATAGAGCAGCAGTCCGACGAGCGTCTTCGCGTCCTTGATCTCCTCGAGGCGCGACGCGATCTCCTCGCTCGACCACCGCACGAGCTCGAGCTCTTCGTCAGCAGCAGGGCGCGCCTCTCCCGGCTCGACGTCTCGGGCGAGGAACATGTGCATCCGCTCTCGGCAGAAACCGGGAGTCGTGTAGAAGGCCGTGAGCTCCTGCCACAGCCCGCCCGTCAGCCCCGTCTCCTCCTCGAGCTCGCGACGCGCACACTCGAGTGGCGTCTCCCGCTCCTCCAGCGTTCCCGCCGGGAGCTCGAGGAGACGCTTCCGCACCGCCTCGCGCCGCTGGCGCACGAGCGTCACCGTGCCATCCCGTTCGACGGCGACCACTGCGACCGCCCCGGGATGCTCGACGATCTCGCGTTCGTGCTCGCCCCAGCGCTCGAGCGTGACGTCGATGAGCCGGCCGTCGTAGACGGTTCGGGCCGAATCGGGCCTCATGCCGCGAACCGTTCCACGACTCGGCGCTGCTCGTCGTCGAACCACGGCGGCGATCCGGCGGCCGCATTCTCGCGTGCGTGCTCTGGTCGTCGCGTCGCAGGAATGACGACATCGACGCGGCCGTCGGACAGGGCCCACTTGAGCAGCGCCTGCGCCCAGGTCCTCACACCGAGCTCCACGAGCACCGCCGCGGACGGGGAATCGCGGAGAAGCGAGCCCACGCCCAGCGGGCGCATCACGATCACCGCGACCCCGAGCTCGGAAGCAAGCGGCAACAGCTCGCGCTCGCAGTCACGCTCACGCGGGTTCAACGGCACCTGGACGGTGTCGAAGCGACCGGTCCGGAGTGCGCGCGCGAGCTCGCCGAACGCCGACGGCGCGTAGTGCGTGACACCGAGGCGATCCACTCGTCCTTCCGCCCTTTCACGATCCAGCCACGCGACGTGATCCTGCCAGCTCTCCAGATTGTGGATCTGCTCGATCTCAACGCGGCCGAACCAGTCGAGCTGACACCGGAACTGCTCGCGACCCTCGCTCACGGTCCGCGCCCAGATCTTCGTCGCGACGACCGCCCTCTCCCGCCGTCTCGCAAGCGCCGAGGCAAGCGACGATTCTGCACCGCCGTACATCGGCGAGGAGTCGATCACGCGAGTTCCAGCTTCCAGCGCGGCGCCGACTACGTCGCGCGCGAGAGTCACGTCGCGATCGAACGTGCGCCAGGTGCCGAGCCCGACCACCGGGCCCAGCCGGCGTTCCGCCATCACCCGCCGAACCGGCGGGCGAGACGGCCTGCCGCGAAGGCGGACGCAAAGAACAGTGGGTCCTCGTCCGGGCCGCGACCCATATGGGAGAGAGGCAGGTCCGCGCACGCTGCCTCCCAACCGGTGACATCGACGTCCTCGCGGCGGTCGAGCCAGGCTGGCGCCTCCCAGCCCTCGGGCCACGCCACCCGAACGTCTCCGAGACAGAGCTGCAGCACCGCGCGTGCATGATGCGACGCTCCGCGATGACGGTCGCGTTCATCCGCCGCCGACGCACGAACGGCAAGGACAGGGGTTCCAGCGAGCGCCGCAGTGACGTTCGCCGCCTCCGCAGCGGCGACGCCGCCATGTCCGAAGAGCGAGCCCGTCCCGACAATTCCTGGGCCGATCGCGCAGACGATGGCGTCCAACCGCTCCGCCGCGGCCCAGAGCAGCGCCGAGGCGAGGGAGACACACTGAACCTCCCCGTCGAGGCAGGAGCCGACTGCGACCGTCGCGCCGAGGAGGCCCTGCTTGCGCAGGAAGCGCACCGCGTCCGAGAGCGTGACGGGAAGAGCCCCGCCCGGTATCTGGACGTACGCAATGCGCTTCGCGTTGCCGAGACCCGCGCACACCGGGACGACCTGGCTGTGCAGTGAACAACACACGACCGGCATTCCGTCCAGGGTCTTCGGCAGCGTGCGACCTTCTTCGGCATGGTGAACCGCGATCTGACCCGGCGCATAGGGAAGCTTCATCACGTGGGCGCCTTCGTCCGCCTGCAACTCGAGGCCGCGGGTGAGGTTCGCATAGAGGACGTCGAAGCCGCCGGAGCCGAGAGCGAGCACCCTCCCCTGGACGTTCACCAGCACGTCGTCCCCGAGCGCGACGGCGCCGGTCTGGCGTGGGTAGGCGACGCAGGGTGCGCCGTCCACCTCGATCTTGGCAAGGCCCTCGTGCCGCTCCACCACGGCGGTGACGCGCCCGCGCCTAAGCGTCAGCATCGCGAGCGACGTCGACCAGCGCGAGCGTCACCTCGACCATTTCCTCGAGATCCTCGACCTTGATCCGCTCGTCGGGCGTGTGGATGTCCTGCATCCCATTGGCAAGGTTCAGGCACGCCAGCCCACGCTCGTTGAAGACGTTCGCATCGGCAGCACCGCCACTGAGGCCGTACGCAGGCGTGTTCCCGGTGCGCTCGAGAGCGTCATGCGCGATCTGCACGACCCGATCCTGCTGCTTGAAGCGGTACCCCCGGTAGCTCTTGGACACCTTCGTCTCGACCTCGCAGTCCTCGAGCCCCGCCGCGAACGAAAATGCATCGACCATCTCCTGGACGAGGTCGGCGAGCTTGCGCTCGTCGTGGGAGCGGGCCTCGGCGTCGACCGTGCACCACTCGGGAATGATGTTCCCGGCCGTGCCGCCCTGGATCAGCCCGACGTTCGCCGTCGTCTCCTCGTCGACGCGGCCGAGGCGAAGGTCTGCGATCGCACGGGCCGCCGCCGCGATCGCCGAGCGTCCCTCCTCCGGATACATCCCCGAATGCGCTGCGCGGCCATGGAAGCGAACCTGCATCGCCTGCGAGTGCGGCGCGCCGAGGATGACATCGCCGATCGGCGCGGCCTGGTCGTACACGTAACCGACTCGGGCCGCCAGACGTTCGTGATCGAAGGCGGCCGCACCCAACAGGCCGACCTCCTCTTTCGGCGTGAAGAGGAGCTCGATGCCTCCGTGCCGTCGGTTCTCCGCGAGAACCCGGCGCGCTCCTTCGAGCATCGCGGCGACCGCTGACTTGTTGTCGGCACCAAGGATCGTTCCGCCGGCGTTCCGGACAACGCCGTCCTCGATGACGGGCTCGATCGTGCCGTCGGGAGGAACCGTGTCGAGGTGCGCGCAGAGGAAGAGCGGCATACCGCCGCCGTTCGGTTCGAGGCGGCAGTAGACGTTCCCGATCGTCGAGCCGACCTCGGCACCGGCGTCGTCCTCGTCGACCGCAAGGCCGAGGTCACGGAGGTAGCGGATGACGACGTCTGCCACAGCGCGCTCTTCCCCGGGCGGGCTCGGGATCGCCGCCAGCTCCAGGAACAGGTCGACGACCTCGGACGCCATGTCGCTGATCCTATGCGCGGACTAGGCCGACACCGCGCCGACGGCGCTGCGTTCCCGCGAGCGCTCGAGCGCCGCACCGACGAACTCGCGGAACAGCGGCGTGGGTCGCGTCGGTCGCGACTTGAACTCCGGGTGGAACTGACTGGCCACGAACCACGGATGGTCCGGCAGCTCCACGATCTCCACGAGCCGTCCTCCCTGGAACGTTCCCGAGACGACCAGGCCGGCCTCGATCAGCGCCGGACGGTAGTGGTTGTTGACCTCGTAGCGATGACGGTGGCGCTCGTGCACGACCGGCTCGCCGTAGGCCTCCTGGGCGCGTGTCCCTTCGACGAGCTCCACCGCTTGCGCGCCGAGGCGCATCGTCCCGCCCAGATCCTCGATCTCCTTCTGCTCGGGCAGGAGGTCGATGACGGGATGAGGCGTCTCGGGATCCATCTCGGTGGAGTTCGCGCCCTCGAGTCCGATGACGTGGCGGGCGTACTCCGAGACGACGACGTGCATCCCGAGACAGAGCCCGAGATAGGGGATGTGCCGCTCACGCGCGACGCGACACGCGAGGATCTTGCCCTCCCAGCCGCGGGAACCGAATCCACCGGGGACGATGATGCCGTCGACCCGCTCGAGCAGCCGGGTCGCTTCCTCGAGCGACATGCCCTCCGCGTCGAGCCACCGTACGCGGACGTTGCAGCCCTGATGCGCACCGGCGTGCTTGAGTGCCTCGTGTACGGAGAGGTACGCGTCCCGCAGCTTCACGTACTTGCCCACGAGGGCGATCTCGACCACCGCGTCGCTCTGCTGGATACGTTCCGTCAGGTCGAGCCACTCGCCGAGATCCGCCTCGCCCAGCGGCAGCCCGAGCCGGTCACAGACGAGCCGGTCGAGCCCCTCGGCTTTCAGGCGGGAGGGGACGAGGTAGACGTCGGGGACGTCGGGGCTCGCGATCACTGCCTCCTGTTCGACGTCGGCGAAGAGCGCGATCTTCTCGCGGATGTCGTCCGAGAGCTCTTCGTGCGACCGGCAGACGACGATGTCGGGGTGGATACCGATCCGCCTCAACTCGTTGACAGAGTGCTGCGTCGGCTTCGTCTTCAACTCTCCGGCGGCCTCGAGGAACGGCACCAGCGTCACATGCAGGTAGAGGACGTTCTCCGCCCCGACCTCGCGCCGGAACTGCCGGATGGCCTCGAGGAACGGCAGTGACTCGATGTCGCCGACGGTCCCGCCGATCTCGCTGATGACGACGTCCGTCGGCGTCGAAACAGCGCTCGCGCGAATGCGCGTCTTGATCTCGTTTGTGATGTGCGGGATGACCTGCACAGTGGCGCCGAGGAACTCGCCCTTCCGCTCCTTGCGCAAGACCGAGTCCCAGATCGCTCCGGCGGTGTGGCTTGCGGCCCGGGTCAGGTTCTCGTCGATGAAGCGCTCGTAATGGCCGATGTCGAGATCGGTCTCGGCGCCGTCCTCGGTGACGAACACCTCTCCGTGTTGGAAGGGGCTCATGGTTCCCGGATCGACGTTCAGGTACGGGTCGAACTTCTGCGCTCGCACCCGGAGCCCTCGAGCCTTGAGGAGCCTGCCCAGGGAGGCGGCAACGATGCCCTTTCCGAGCGCGGAGACGACGCCGCCCGTGACGAAGACGTACTTCGTCGGTCGCGCCGCAGTGCTCATCGCCGGCCGAGCCGGTCGAGCCAGGAAAGGCCGGGCGTCCGCTCGATGCACGCGCCGATCGAGGTTCGCTCGCCGAGAATCGTGAGGCCGCCCAGAGCACCGATCGCCACCCATCGGCCTCGTCCCGTGAATCGTTTCACGGAATTCAAGCCTAGCAGTGCGCCCAGCGCATTCGACCCCGAGTCACCGAGCATCGCCATCTCGCGAAGATCGTAGGGGAGCAAGAGGACGGCGATCCCGACCGGTGCATCGACGACGACCGCCCCCGCAAGGTAAGCCTTGAGCGCCCGCCCGGGCCGGGTGTCGAGCTGATTGAGCGCGTTCGCCGAGAGCCCGACGAGCAGTGCGCCCGAGACGCGGCGGGTCGCGAGGAGGCCGACGAGAGGGATGCCGAGCAGCTTCAGCACACCGGTCGTCCGGCCGCCGCGCAGGTGCGCCCGGAACCCGCGCTCCGGACCGCTCCAGAGGTCGTCCGCGGCTCCCATGCCGGCGATCGCTGCGACAGCCGGTCCGCCGGCGAGACCGGCCGTCCAGCCGATCAACGGGAGGCGCAACCCGCGAAAGTTGACTCCGAGCGGTCCGCAAGCGAGGAGAAGATCCGCGAGCTGCCGGCCGCGATGCAGGAAGCCGGCGAGATCGCGCCCCGTCGCCCGATGCCGAAGTGGGAGCTCGACCTCGCGGACGCGCAGCCCGGCCCGGCCGGCGTCGATCGTCATGCGCACCTCGCAGCCGAAACCTGCGGCGACCGGAAAGCACGCGTGCCTGGCCGACGGCGAGAGCGCACGCTGACCAGAGAGCGGCTCCCGGAGCGTGAGGCCCGAGCAAAGCTCGATCAAGCGCCGCGCCGTCTGCTTGGCGATCCCGAAGCCACCTCCCGCACGCTCGGCAAACGCTGCGACGGTCAGATCGGCTTGCCCGTCCAGCAATGGGCCGAGCTCGCCGGAGAGATCCGCGTCGCACAGGAGCAGCCGTCCGGGAGGCGCCGCACGCTCTGCACACGACAACGCCTGGCCCTTGCCTCGCCGTGGCAGGCGAAGCACGATCGCACCCGCCTCCTCGGCTCGCGCCCCGGTCGCATCGCGTGATCCGTCGTCCGCGACAATCACCTCGGCCTCGGGAAACGCGCGACGGAGCCGCTCGACGTTTGCTCCGATGATGCGCTCCTCGTCGCGGGCAGCGACGAGGATCGTCAGCGGCTCATCCACCCGTTGTGGTCACGGGCGCGACGACCTCGGGCAGGATCCCGTCACGTGCGGTCCGCTTCGTCCCGAAGTCACCCTTCACCGACGGATCGGCGAGCAGGAGTGCGAGCGCTAATTTGCCGACCGGTGTGTCGATGTTGTCCACCGTCGAGAGACCGGCCTTCTGCAGCGCCCTCATCGCAGAAACCTTCGCGTCACTCAGCTCGACACCCACGGCAGGTACGCCAACGTCCCTGATCCCGGAGTACAAACCCCTCAGGAACTTCGCGGTCGCGCCGGCTTGCGACCCCGCTGTGCGAACGACGACGACGCCGTCGGCGTGCACCTTGGCAGGCCCGGACTTCTGCTCGACGATCAGGCTTTCCAGCGCATTCCAGAGCGGCGTCTCGTTGCCGGCCGTGAACTCCTGGCCCAAGGCGTGACCCAACTCTCGCAGTCGAGCGTCCCCTTTGTACGCGGCCAGGAAGGGCCTGTCCGTCAGGCGCTTGGCCACTGCGACCGGATTGATCGGGACGCTGACGGCACGGATTCGCAGCGGCGCCCCTGCGCCCGCGTCGTTCAAGGTGCGGGTAATCGCGGAACGGACGTCACCTTCGACCGAGCCGACGAACAGCACCGCGATGTGGGCTCCGTCTAGGCGGTGGGCCATCACGTCGCTGTAGGTCTTGTCCACGAAGGCGTGCTCGCCGGCACTGCTCTGACCGAGCGCATCGAGCTGGGCCTGGAGCGCATCGCCGCGGCTGTTCGCGCGCCGTAGGTCTTCCTCCAGGCGGTTTCGCTCCGTGTTCCCGAGGCCGTGCGATGCGAGCGCGACGCCGACCAGGATGCCGATCACCAGTGCGAAGAAGACGGCGGCGAGCGACGCGACGTGGTAGCGGAGGTCGAACACGACGGCCGAACTTTAGGGGTCGCGGGCGCTCTGGCACCGCGCGTAGAGCCGGGCGAGCGCGCGCCGCGGCAAAGCACGGCTCAGTCCGTGCAGCCACGGCGCCTCGACCTCGAGCACGGCGATGGTACGAGTCGGGCCGCTTTCCTCGAGGCGAAGGTCCGCGTCGATGTAGTCGCCGGTGAGCGTCCACGCGAACCGTTCGCCCGCGACGACCTCCCGCACGAGCAGCATGCCGCTCGAGGTGGCCCGCTTCAGCAGCGTCGGCCGGTCGACGCCGTGAATCTCCCAGCGCGCGCCGGGCACCAGACCGCGGCGACCTGGGGTCACGGCAGCGACGCCAGGCCACCAGTCCGAGAAATGTCTCGGCTCGGCGAGAAAGGCCCAGACGTCTTCACGCGACGCGAGCAGCTCGCGTGAGGCCGACGCACGGGCCATCGCCTACCCGATCCCGAGGAGGTCGCGTATGCGCAGAGCGAGGTACTCGATCAAGTGCCGGAGCGCGGGCGACACGAGGATGGCAACGGCGATCGCGCCGAGACCGGCGAGGGCAAAGAGGACGAGCGGCCAGATCCCGACCTGCCGGCTGGCGAGCCGCGAGACTCCCTTCGCGTCGATCAGGATCTCTCCGACCTTCAACCGCGTGATGAACGTCGACGACATGCCTGCACGGTTGCGTTCGAGAAACTCGATCAGGTTGAAGTGCGTCCCGACGGCGACGATCAGCTCCGAGCCCTTCTCGTACGCGAGCAGGAGCGCGAGGTCCTCGCTGATCCCCGTCGCGTGGACGATCTCGAATGAGGCGCCGAGTCGTTTGGCACGCTCCTCGCCCGGCGCCGGCCCATCGCGGTAGCCGTGAACGAGCAGCTCGGCACCGCAGCCGATTGCCTCGTCGGAGACGGAGTCCATGTCCCCGACGATCACATCGGGCTGATAGCCGGCCTCGCGGAGCGCATCGGCACCGCCGTCGACGGCGATCAGCACCGGCTTGAAGTCACGGATGTAGGGCTTGACCATCCTCAGGTCCCGCTTGTAGCCGGGACCGCGTGCCACCACGAGCGCATGACGCTCGCGGAAGCGCGTCCGGAGCGGCGGGAAGTCGATGCCCTCCGAGAGCAGTTTCCCCTCCTCCCGGAGGTAGCGCATCGTGTTCTCGGCGAAGGCCTCGAGCGCCTCGGTCACGCGGCTGCGTTGCTCCGAGAGCGTGCGCTCGAGCTCGAGCTCGTCGAGCATGTGGCCCGAGGCGACCTGCGTCCCGTTGCGATAGAGACCGGCTCCTCGAACGGTCAGCAGCTCGCCCTCGCTGACCTTCTCGAAGAGATCGTTGCCCGTGACGTCGATCAGGCGTACCCCACCGCGTACGAGGGCAAGCGGTCCCGGGTTGGGGAAGCGCCCCGACTGGGACGGCGCGACGTTGACGACGACGCGGACGCCGGACTCGAGTAGCTCCTCGGCGGAGACGCGATCGAGGTCGGTGTGGTCGATGATCGCGATGTCGTCGGCAGACAGCCGCTTGACCAGGTGTTTCGTCAGGCGATCCAGCTTCGCCTGGCCGGTCAGCTCGATGAAGCTCATCGCCTTTCCGTCCTCCGGAGCGGAACGCTAGCTGCTCGCCGAACCGCGCTCATTCCATGTCGCTCGCGAGAACGGCGAGGAACTCGGCACCGCCGAGCATGCGCTGGAGCTCTTCGCGACGCTCCGCATCTCCAAGCGCGGTGATGTGGGTGCGTGTCGGGTCGCCGGAGACCTTTTCGACGCGGAAGTGCCGGTCGGCCACGCTCGCGATCTGGGGCAGGTGCGTGATGGTGATCACCTGTGCCCGTTCAGCGAGTCGGCGCAAGGTCTCTGCGACCCGATGGGCGGTCTCACCGCCGATCCCTGCGTCGATCTCGTCGAACACCATCGTGTCCCCACCCGCGACTGCGGCGATCGCGAGCGCGATCCGAGAGAGCTCCCCTCCGGAGGCTGTCTCGGCGACCGGCGCCAGGCGCAGACCACGATTGAGCCGGACGAGAAAGACGACGTCGTCCCGTCCGGCCGGGCCCGGATCACGGTCGCCGAGTTGGACGACGAACTCGCCCTCCCCGAGGCCGACGCCGGCCAGTTCGGCGGCGACCTGCTCGGCGAAGCGCGGCGCGGCTTCTTTGCGCGCAGAGCGCAGCTCGGCAGCGAGCCGGTCGACGTTCTGTTCGGCGGCGGCGTGCGCCGCGGCCGATGCAGTGGCCGGATCGAAACCCTGGTCGATGGCGTCCAGCTCGGCTCGGGCCTCGGCGGCCCGACCGAGCAGCTCCTCGTAGCTCTGCACGCGGAAACGCCGTTTCGCCCCGGCGATCCGGTCCAGGTCGGCCTCGACTTGCTCGAGCCTGCCGGGTTCGGCCTCGAGCGTCGCCAGGAAGACACGAAGCTCGGTCGCGGTCTCACGAAGACGCAGCTCGACGTCCCTGAGCTCATCGCCCGCCCGTTGGAGCTCCGGCGCCAGCCGCTCGAGTGGTGCAATCGCCCGCTCCGCAGAGGCGACGAGGCCGGCACCACCCGCGCCCTCGTCTGGTGCAAGAGCTTCGGCTGCAGCTGAGGCTCCCTCCGCCAGCTCTGTCACGTGCCGCAAGCGCTCACGCGCCACTCGTGCGTTCTCCTCGGTGTCCGGCTCGAGGCCCGAGGTGTCGTCGACGAGCGCGCGAAGCTCTGCCAGCCGCGCCGCCGCCGACACTGCGTCGGCCTGGATCTCTTCGTGGCGCCGGCGAGCCGCGACGAGCTCCCGCCACGCGAGGCGAGCTTCCGCGCGGCGATGGAGTTGCTCCTCTCCGACGAACGCGTCGAGGACGTCGAGCTGGTAGGACGGGCGTGCAAGCCGGCGCTGCTCGAACTGGCCCGACATCGCGATCAGCCGCTCGCCGGCTGCGGCGAGGTCCTCGCGAGCCACGCCTCGTCCCCAGGCGTAGGCGCGGGTCCGGCCGTCGGCGAAGACGCGTCGGGCAGCGACGAGACCGGCTTCGTCTTCCGGACGAAGCTCGGCGATAGGACCGAGCTCGTCGTCCTCGAGCAGACCGGCGGGCAGGTCGAGCTCCGCTTCGACGTATGCCTCGCCACCCTCGGGCCCGATGTACGCCGCGTCTCCCTTTGCCCCGAGGAGCAAGCCGATCGCCTGCGCGAGAATAGTCTTCCCTGCTCCTGTCTCACCGGTGATGGCGTTCAAGCCGGGCGCGAAGCCGAGCTCGGCGTCGTGGATGAGTACGAGGTTGTTGATACGCAGGCGGCGGAGCATGCTCGCCGAGATGGTAAGCGGCCCGCCTGACCCGCACCATCGTCCGTGAGGGTCAGGAGCCGAAGGTCTCGCGATAACGCCGGAAGAACGTTCCCTCGGGAAGGGTGGCGAGGAGACTCCGCTGCTCCCCCAGTCGAATGACGATCGGCTCGTGCAGGACTTCCACCATCGGATGGCCGTCGACGAGCACCGCCACGTTGACATCGGGGGTCTGATTGCGGATCTCGAGGTCGAGGCCGCGCGGCACCACCATTGGCCGGGCGTGCAGCGAATGCGGTGCGATAAACGTCACCGCCATCGCGTCAAGGCCCCGAACGAGCACGGGCCCTCCATTCGAGAGGTTGTAGGCGGTCGAGCCAGTCGGTGTTGCGCAGATCATCCCGTCGCAGGGCTGGACGCCAAGATCTTCGCCGCCGAGCGACCAGGCGAGCTCGACCATACGGCCCCTGGTCCCGCTGAGGACGACCACGTCGTTTATGGCGGCACTCCGGAGACCGGCGACCTCGACATCGAGGGTCGTCAGCTCGACGATCCGGTAGTCACCAGAGAAGGCGCGCGCCAACCCCGACTCCAGCTCGTTCGCCTGGATCGAGGCCAGGAAGCCGACGCGGCCGAAGTTGACCCCGATCACCGGTATGTCTGTGGCGAGGAAGCGCTGGAGCGCCCGCAGCATCGTCCCGTCGCCACCGAGCACGATGGCGAGGTCGGCGGAGGTCAGATCCTGCTCTGCCTCGCCTACTCCGTGCTTCGCGACTTCCTCGTCCGGAAGCAGGAGCTCGACCCCCGCCTCACGGGCCACGTTTTCCAGTCGTTCGAGGGCGGGCCCGATGGTGGAAGGCTTCCCATGGGTGATGAGGGCAGCGCGCCGGACGGGTCTAGGGGATCGCTGCGGCGATCCAGGCGTCGATGTCGTCGGGGAGCCGCGCGTGTTCACGATGGACGAGGTGGAGAAAGACTTCCCGGTTCCCTTTGGGCCCGGGCAGACCTGAGTCTACGACGCCTGCGACCTCACCCTCCCACGCGACCGCAGCTTCGGCGATTCCGCGGACAACCATCCGGCGCACTGTCACGTCGCGAACGACGCCGCCCTTCGCCGACGATCGGCCGGCTTCGAACTGGGGCTTGACGAGGACGACGGCCTCCCAACCGGGACGCGCGAGCACGAGCGCCGGTGGCAGTGCGAGCCGAAGGCTGATGAATGAGACGTCGCACACAACGAGGCTTGGGGCAAACGGCAACTCGCGCAGCTCGCGGACATTCGTACGCTCGAGCACCGTCACGCGCTCATCACCGCGGACACGCTCGTGCAACTGGCCGTAGCCGACGTCGACCGCAGCCACTCGCGCCGCGCCCCGCTGCAGCAGGACGTCCGTGAAGCCGCCCGTCGACGCCCCGACGTCGAGACAATCGCGGCCCGCAGGGTCGACCCCGAGAGCGTCCAGGGCATGCGCCAGCTTCTCACCGCCGCGAGAGACGTATCGAGGCGGAGCCTCTACCTCGAGCGCGGCGCCTTCGTCGACCTGCGCGCCTGGCTTCTCGTAACCGGGCACGCGCCCGGCGAGGACGAGTGCCTGGGCCTGCGCCCTGCTTTCCGCCAGGCCACGCTCGACGAGGAGCACGTCAAGCCGCTTCTTCACGCCGCGGCGCGGGCGGCTGCCCCCATCACGATGTCCGCGTTGCGAGGCCCGCCACGATGTCCTCGAGCGCCGAGGTGTCCGCGCCGATGGCGCGTAGGCGCGACTGGGCTCGGGCTGCCGCTTCGTCGGCGAGCGTGCGCGCGCCGCTCTCCCCGTGTGTGAGCACGAAGCCGTCACCGTCGAGGATGTCGTCGACGATCTGGAACAAGAGGCCGAGCTCGTCACCGAACGTCCGCCACGGCACCTGGTCGCTCTCGGGAATCTCGGCCACCCAGAGCCCGAGCCCGACCGCGGCGGCGAAGAGGCAGCCGGTCTTCAGCTTGTGGAGTGTCTGCTCGTCCGGTGCAGTGCCGGTGATGTCGAGGTACTGCCCTCCGATCATCCCGAGCGTCGCTTGTGCGAGCTCGCGCCCTGCCTGAGGAAGCGGATACGACAACGCGAGCCGGAACGCCTCGGTGAGCAGGGCGTCGCCGGCGAGCACCGCGACCGCTTCGCCGTACTGCGCCCAGACCGACGATCGCCCTCGCCGCTCGGCATCATTGTCGAGAGCCGGCAGATCGTCGTGCACGAGAGAGAAGGCATGCACGAGCTCGAGCGACGCGGCTGCGGGCAACGCAGCCTCGGCGTCCGCGCCAGCAGCCTCTGCTGTAGCGAGGCAGATGACGCCGCGCACGCGCTTGCCACCGATGAGCGCATAGCGCACGGATTCGCTCTGTCCGTGCAGCTCGGGCGTCAGCGCAAGATCGCCGAGGTAGTCCTCGACGAGCGCACGAAGCTGGTCAGGCGCCCGCATCGCTCCCGGCCACATCGCTCTCGGCCTCGCGCTTTGCGCGCTGCAGCTCCTCCTCGATCGACCTGCTCAGCTGGGCGAGCTCGGTGAGGATGTCGAGCGCGCGTTCGGCGTCGTCTGCTTCGGCGAGCTGCTCGAGTTCGGCGCGAGCCGTCTCGAGCCTCGCCAGGAGTTGCTCGGCCCGGGCGAGGGATTCCTCGGCGCTCAACGCACTCGCTCCCGCACGATGCGGCCAAGAATGCCGTTTACCAGCCTGGCCGCGTCGTCCGAGGCGTATCGCCTCGCGAGCGTCACGGCCTCGTCGATCGCGACCTCGTCCGGGACCTCTTCCCCGTCCAGCTCGTGGAGGGCGATCCGGAGGATGTTCCGTTCGATCGCGCCCAGCCGATCAGCGCTCCAGCCCTCCGACGCCTCGGTGATGCGCCGATCGAGCTCCGGCGCCGCTTCCACCACCGCTTCAGCGGTCTCGCGCGCGAACCCATCGACCTCTCCTTCGTACAGCGATGCCAGCGGCTGGCTGGTGACGTCCCACTGGTAGAGAAGGAAGAGCGCGGTTCGGCGTGCTGCTCGACGTCCGCTCACGTGACCTCCTCGACGGAGACGTCGACCGCCTCCACGGTGACGTCGAACATCGTGGACAGTGCGGCCGAGACCCGCTCCTGAACTTCCCGCGCCAGCTGCGGCAGAACGAGCCCGTACCGAGCCGACAGCTCTAGACGCACGCGCGCACGCCGGTCGGCGACGTCGACATCGAGGCGGCGGCGCCCCCGGCGGACGTGCGTCCCGTCGACCGACTCCGCAGCGCGAGTGATGACCGAAGCAAGCGCGGAGGCCGTGACCGTGATCGTCCCGCTGGGCTCGTCGAGGACGAAGCTCACGACGCACCCACGGCCGTGAGCCGTGTGTCCTCGAGAAAGCTCGTCGAGTACCGCCCCTCGCGGAAGGCGTCGGTGCGGAGGATTTCCATTGCCGCGTCGCGCGTCGTCGCGACGCCGCGCAGCTCCAGCTCGCCGAGCGCCTGGCGACAACGCTCGATCGCAGCCGGTCGGTCCTCGTCCCAGACGACCAGCTTTCCGATCAGGGAGTCGTAGTAGGGCGAGATCACGGTTCCGTTCTCCACGTGCGTGTCGACCCGGACGCCGGGCCCGAGAGGCGGGCGAAACCGCTCGATCACACCCGGAGCCGGAGCGAACCCGCGCGCGGGATCCTCGGCGTTCAGGCGTACCTCGAGTCCATGCCCGCGCCGCGGAGCACGTCCGGTCCGGCGCAGTTGCTCGCCGGCCGCGATCCGGACCTGCTGGCGCACGATGTCGATGCCGGTCACGACCTCGCTGACCGGATGCTCGACCTGCAGCCGCGCGTTCAGCTCGATGAAGTAATACGAGCTGTCGGGTGCGAGCACGAACTCAAAGGTGCCGGCGTTCAGGTACGAGATCGCGACGGCTGCCCGCGCGACGTCTGACTCCATTGCTTCCCGCGTCTTGTCGTCGAGCGCCGGCGACGGCGACTCTTCGATGAGCTTCTGATGTCTGCGCTGGATCGAACACTCACGTTCCCCCAGCGTGAGCACGCCACCGTCCGCATCGCACAGGACCTGGACCTCGACGTGCCGTGCAGGCGCGATGAACTTCTCCACGTAGATGCTCCCGTCGGCGAACGCGGCCAGCGCTTCTGCGCTCGCCCGCTGGTAGCTCGACTCGAGGTCGTCGGGAGTCTGCACGAGGCGCATCCCCTTGCCGCCGCCTCCCGCGGCCGCCTTCAACAAAACCGGGTAGCCGATCTCGTCCGCGGCCAACCGAGCCTCCTCCAGCCGAACGGCCTCCGTCCCGGGAACCAGCGGGATCCCTGCCGCTGCCAGCTCGCGTTTGGCCTCGACCTTGTCGCCCATCCGGGCCATGACGTCGGCGTCCGGGCCGATGAAGACGAGGTCGTTCTCCTCGCACGACCGGACGAAGTCGGGGTTCTCGGCGAGGAAGCCGTAACCCGGATGCACCGCCTGGCAACCTGTCGTCTCCGCGGCCGCGATCACAGACGGAATGTTGAGGTAGCTCTCTGCGGCAGCGGGCGGGCCGATGCACACCGCCTGGTCGGCGAGCCGTGTGTGGAGCGCTCCGCGGTCAACGGTCGAATACACCGCCACCGCTTCGACGTCGAGCTCGTGCAAGGCGTGGACGACGCGGACCGCGATCTCGCCGCGGTTTGCCACGAGAACGCGCGAGAACATTAGTGCCCCTGCCAGCAATACATCTCGGCCTCTGGCTCGCGATCACGCGGCGCGAGAGTCCACCCTCGCCCTTGCCAAGGCTCCCAGCCTTGGCTGCGGACGAGTGCGGCCTCTCGCTTGGTGCTAGCGCCCCAGAAGCTCAAGTGCATTACTGGCAGGGGCACTAGAGAGCGTCGAGTGGTCGAGCCAGGACCGGTTCAAGCTCGAAGAGCAGTTGCCCATATTCCACCGGCTCGGCGTTCTCGACGTGGATCCGGCGGACGATGCCCTCGATGTCCGACTTGACCTCGTTCATCAGCTTCATCGCCTCGAGGATGCAAAGCGTCTGTCCGGCGCCGATGGGCTGGCCCTCCTCGACGAACGGAGCCGCGCCCGGTTCGGGAGCGCGGTAGAAAGTGCCGACCATCGGCGCCTCGACGCGAATGAGGCCGTTCGAGGAAGGCTCCACCGGAGCGTCGAACGTAGGCTCCTCTTGCCCACCGAGCGACGCCTCGTCCGGAACGACGGGCGGCGGACGATCGTCCGTTCGTCGAACCGACACACGCATCCCCGCTTCCTCGATCGACACCTCGCCGATACCCGTCTCCTGCACGATGCGCACGATCTCGCGGATCCGCTCCGCGCGGGCCTGGTCGACGCCTCCGGCCCCAAGGCTTTCCTCCCCCGCAGATCGGCCCCGGATCGTGTGCAGAAGCGGTTCCGCCTCCTCGCCGAAGAGCCCGAGCAAGAGCAGCTCCTCCTCGCTCGAGGCAAGCCCTTCGGCCTGGTCGCGCACCTCCTGCAGATCTGGCACGGCCGCGTCCTCTTCCGAGTCTGGATCAGCGGTGAGCGCGACCGCCCGTTGGACGTTCTCGTTGATCGGGGCGGGCGGAGTTCCGAGCCTCCCCTCGACCAGCGCGCGCAGCTCGTCGACCACGACCGAGTAGCGGCTCGCCGCTAGGACATTGAGCAACGCCTGCGAGCCGAGTATCTGCCCGACCGGCGACGCGAGCGGCGGCCAGCCGACTTCACTCCGGATCCGGACAAGCTCCGCAATCGTTTCGTCGAGACGATCTCCTGCCGACTGTGCGCGGAGGTTCGAGTCGAGCGCGGCGACGAGGCTCGCCGGCAGATCGTGCTGAGCGGCGCGCACGGCGATCCTCGGCGCCAGCGGAGTCACCGGCTCGTCGCCGATGTACTCGTCGACGACGTCGGACGCCTCCCAGAGGACAGAGACGTCGATGTTGCACTCGAGGCCCAGGCCGTGAAGAGCCTCCGCAAGCGCTTCGCCCGAGACCCGGTGAAGCGTCAGGGCGATCGGATAGACGGCGCAGGCGATCAGCTCTGCGCCCGCGCGTGCTGCCTCGAGCGCCGCCGCGAGAGCGTTCCCGGCGGAGCCCTGGCAATAGATCCCGACAGGCAGGCCGCTCGCCTCGCGCAAGCC
>UEXU01000459.1_pt1 | contig 20935 bp, 19 predicted proteins | sample 4301121 | NCBI WGS metagenome assembly UEXU01 (sample SAMEA4773174, study PRJEB27434) | metagenome | biome: 2259; feature: agricultural soil; material: soil | place: USA | collected 2014-09 | depth 0.25 m
CGCGGATCGTCAAGGTCGAGGAGCGTGTTCTCGCGAAAGAGGAGGAGATCGACGAGAAGCTGACCGAGCTCAGCCGCCGGGACCAGGGGCTCTCCGATCGCGAGACGCACCTCAGGCAGCTCCAGGAAGACCAGAAGGCGGCGCGGGACGACCAGCTCGAGGAGCTCGAGCGGATCTCGGGAATGACGGTGAACGAGGCCAAGGTGAGCCTGCTCGAGCGCTCGGAGGATCTCGTCCGACACGAGCTTGCGCGCCGCGTCCGTCAGCTCGAGGAGGAGGCACGGATCGAGGCGAAGCGGCGCGCTCGCAACCTCGTCGCCGACGCGCTTCAGCGCGTCGCCGCCAGCCACGCCGCCGAGACGACGGTGTCGGTGGTCGAGCTTCCCTCCGACGACATGAAGGGCCGCATCATCGGGCGCGAGGGTCGCAACATCCGCGCCCTCGAGCATCTCACCGGTGTTGACTTCATCATCGACGACACCCCACAGGCGGTGGTGCTCTCCTCGTTCGACGGCATTCGCCGAGAGGTGGCCAAGCTGACACTGTCGAAGCTGATCGAGGACGGCAGGATCCACCCCGCCAGAATCGAGGACGCCTACTATCAGTCCAAGGCGGAGATCGAGGACCACATCGTTCAGGCCGGAGAGCAGGCGGTCTACGAGGCCAACTGCGGTGAGTTCCACGAGGAGCTGGTCAAGATCCTCGGCCGTCTTCGCTACCGGACGAGCTACGGGCAGAACGTCCTCAAGCACACGCTCGAGGTCGTTCACCTGGCCGGCATCATGGCGTCGGAGATCGGAGCCAGCGTCAAGGTCACGAAGCGCGCAGCGCTGCTGCACGACGTCGGCAAGGCGATGACTCATGAGATCGAGGGCTCCCATGCGTCGATCTCGGCCCAGTTCGCGCGCCGGTACGGAGAGACTCAGCACGTCGTCCACGCGATCGAGGCGCACCACTACGAGGTCGAACCGCAGACGGTCGAGGCGGTCCTGCTGATTGCCGCCGACGCCATCTCGGCGTCACGCCCCGGTGCTCGGGGGGAGAGCCTCGAGCACTACATCAAGCGGCTTGCCTCACTCGAAGAGGTGGCCGGACAGCGGCCGGGCGTCGACAAGGTGTACGCACTTCAGGCGGGCCGAGAGATTCGCGTCATCGTCAAGCCCGGAGAGGTGGACGACGACGGGGCGATTCTGCTCTCGCATGAGATCGCTCGCGCCATCGAAGACCAGCTCGAGTATCCCGGCCAGGTCAAGGTCACGGTTATCCGCGAGAGCAGAGCCGTTGACGTCGCTCGGAACGTCACGAACGGCGGGCAGCACGAGGTCGTCCCGACGCCTGAGCCTGAGGTCCGGCCGGACCAGGCAGCCTAGTTACGAGGTCCGCTTCGCCACGGCCGCCACAGCCCCGAGGCCGAGGTAGACGACGCCCGAGCCGTACCGGAGCGCCGCCCGCCTACGGCGTAGGAGCCCGCCGACCGTCCCTGCGGCCAGGGCATAGAGCGAATCGCTGATCAGTCCGAGGCCGATGAAGGCGAGCCCGAGGACGAGCGCCTGCGACCACACACCGCCACGAGCCGTGTCGACGAACTGCGGCAGGAAGGCGAGGAAGAAGAGGGCGGTCTTCGGGTTCAGCACGTTGACCACCGCACCGCGTAGGAAAGCGCGCCTGAGCAGGTCTGACCGCGGCGGCGCGGCAGACTCGGGATCGCGCTCCAGGAGCTTGCGGATCCCGAGGAGAACGAGATACGCGGCGCCTGCGTACTTGACAGCGCTGAAGGCCGTGGCCGACGCGACTACGAGCGCCGAGAGACCGACAGTGGCGGCGGCAACGTGGACGAGGCTCCCGAGGTGCACGCCGGCCACCGAGGCGAGACCAACTCGCCGGCCTTGCTCGGCGCTCTGCACGACGATGTAGAGGACCGCGGGCCCCGGGATGGCGAGCAGCGCCGACGCGGCCAGGCAGAACAGCCAGAGCTGGGTCGAATCAGGGAAGACCATGGGTAGCATTCTGGCCCGTGCGCCGATACCACGTCACGACGTTCGGCTGCCAGATGAACGCTCACGACAGCGAGCGCATCAAAGGGATGCTCGAGGAGCTCGGTCTCGGCGAAGCCGCCACGCAGTCGGAAGCCGACGTGCTCGTCTTCAACACGTGCACGATTCGGGAGAAACCGGACACGAAGTTCGCCGCTCATCTGGCCCAGGCAGCAGCGCTCAAGCAGCGTGACGCGGACAAGATCATTGCCGTGGGTGGCTGCTATGCGGAGGCTCAGCGGGAGCGGCTGTTCGAGCTCTATCCGTACGTCGACGTGGCCTTCGGGCCTGGCTCGATCCCGCACCTCGGCGAGTGGCTCGGCGCCGGCGGTCTCGGGGTCCAACGCGGCCGGTTCGGCATTGACGAGCGCGCTTTCGCCGGCGAGCTGCCGATGCACCGCGAGCGCCCGTTTCAAGCATGGGTCCAGATCTCCATGGGGTGCAACTCGAAGTGCTCGTACTGCATCGTCCCGGCCGTACGCGGACGCGAGACGAGCCGGCGACCCGGCGAGGTGATCGCCGAGGTCACGCAGCTCGTCGGTCAGGGAGTGCGCGAGGTCACGCTCCTCGGACAGAACGTCAACTCATGGGGTCGAGACCTCGCTCCCGACATTCGGACCGAGTTCGGAGAGCTCCTCCGAGCTTGCGATGCCGTCGACGGCCTCGAGCGAATCCGCTTCACCAGTCCGCACCCGAAGGACTTTCGCCGTCCGGTCGTCACCGCGATGGCCGAGTGTCGAGCGGTGTGCGAGCACGCCCACCTGCCCCTTCAGTCAGGTTCTTCGCGCATGCTGAAGTCAATGCGTCGCACCTACAGTCGTGATCGTTACCTTCGCCTTGTCGACGAGCTGCGTGCGTCGATCCCCGATCTGGCACTGACGACTGACCTGATCGTCGGCTTTCCAGGTGAGACGGCCGCGGACTTCCACGAGACGCTGACGGCCGTCGAGGAGGTCGGCTTCGACGGTGCCTTCACGTTCGTCTATTCGCCTCGCGCCGGCACAGAGGCGGCCGCGATGAGGGACCAGATCTCAGATGGCGTGAAGCGGGCTCGGATCGAGGAGCTCGTCGACGTGGTCCAACGCGTCGCGGCCGCACGCAACGCCGCTCGCGTCGGCCGCGTGGAGGAGGTGCTCGTCGAGGGCCCGAGCAGGACCGATCCCACCGTCTTGCGCGGTCGCACGCGGCGCAACACGACGGTCAACTTCTCGGGTGTGGCGGCTGCCGGCGAGCTCGTCGACGTTCGCATCGAACAAGCAACGTCCACCACCTTGCGGGGAACCCAGGCCGTCCCGGTTGCCGCCTGATGCGCATCCTCGTCACCGGCTCGAGCGGTCAGATCGGCACGAACCTCGCGCTGCGGCTGCAACGCGACGGGCACGAGGTGTTCGGCGTCGACAAGCGGCTGAACAGCTGGACCGATGAGTTCCGCTACCTGCTGCAGGATCTCTCCGGCCACTACCCGTCGTTCCCGGGTGGAATCGGCGGCGTCGAGTATCCACCCGTCGACCTTGTCGTGCACCTGGCCGCGCATGCGAAGGTCCACCAGCTCGTCCGGCAGCCTCACCGCGCGCTCGAGAACGCGATCATGACGTTCAACGTTCTCGAGTTCTGCCGGCAACAGAAGCTTCCGATCGTGTTCTCCTCGAGCCGCGAGGTCTACGGCGACGTCCATCGCTTCTCGACACAGGAGGGCCAGGCCGACTTCGCCTTTACCGAGTCGACGTACTCAGCCTCGAAGATTGCGGGCGAAGCGATGATCTACTCCTACGCCAGGTGCTACGAGCTTCCTTACCTCGTGTTCCGCTTCTCGAACGTCTACGGCCGCTACGACAACGACCTCGCACGCATGGTTCGTGTCATTCCGTTGTTCATCCACACGATGCTCAAGGATGCGCCTGTGACCGTCTTCGGAGCGGAGAAGACACTCGATTTCACGTACATCGACGACTGCGTGGAAGGGATCGTGCGCGGAATCGAGCGCCTCGACGCCGGGACGGTCGTGAACGAGACGATCAATCTCGCCTACGGCCAAGGGAACACACTCGTCAAGGCAGCCGAGCTGATCGCGAGTGCGGTCGGTGTCGAGCCCAAGATCACCCTCGCCTCACCGCTGCTCGGCGAGGTGACTCACTACGTTGCCGATACCTCGAAGGCCCGGCAGCTGTTGGGCTACGAGCCGAGCGTCCCGCTCGAGCAAGGGGTCACGCGGGCGGTCGAATGGTTCCGCGACTATCGGCTCGCCCATCCCGAAGAGGACAGCGATTCATTCGTACCGGACATGGTGGCGCTGAACGCCGAGCTGGCACGAGAGCCCGGTTCCGTAACTGATTAGCGTCCTCGCGATCTTCGGCCCGACCGCCTCCGGCAAGACCTCGGTGGCGGAAGCCGTCGCCGACCGCGTTGGCGGTGAAGTCATCTCGGCAGACTCGATGCAGGTCTACTCAGGCCTTCCCATCCTCACGGCGCAGCCCCAACGGCCGACGCGACTCGTCGGAATATGGCCTCTCTCGCACACGGGTTCGGTCGCCGAGTACGCCCGACTCGCCCACACGGCGGTCGACGAGCTCACGGCGGCAGGAAAGGTCCCGGTCGTCACCGGCGGCACAGGTCTCTACCTGCGCGCGGCCCTCGCCGAGCTCGACTTTCCGCCGGCGCCGACGCCGGAGCAGCGCACACGATGGGAACAGGTCTACGACCGGCTTGGGCCTGAGCGCGCCTACGGAGTCCTGGTCGACCGCGACCCTGGAGCGGCGGCGAGGATAGACGCAAGCGACCGACGACGGGTCGTCCGTGCACTCGAGCTGACCGAGCTCGAGTCCTCGCTACGGCCGAGATCGGATCGCCTGTGGACACCCGAGACGCGTCTGCCCACGGTGATCTTCGGGCTCGAGCTCCCGCCCGACGTCCTCACCCTCCGCATCGAGCAGCGTGCGCTCGAGATGTTCGAGGCAGGCGTCGTCGAGGAGGCGAAGGCCGCGCTTACTCGACCGATCTCCACAACGGCCGTCCGTGCGCTCGGTCTGCGGGAGGTCGCGGAGCTGGAGGGCGAGGAGGCGCTTGACGCACTCGCTCGACGGACTCGCCGTTACGCCGCGTACCAGCGGAAATGGATGCGTCGAATTCCCGACCTTGTTAGCGTCAACGCAGACCGCCCCGCGGCCGAAATTGCGAATGAGATTGTCGAAGTGGCAAGCGCTCGGCAACGACTACCTGCTCGTCGAGCCGGCTGAGCTGTCCGAGCCCCTCACGCCGGAGCGCGCCCGGTTCCTCTGCGACTACCACTACGGCGTCGGATCCGATGGCATCCTCGAAATCGTCGCCGTCGACGGGGCGAACGCCGACCTGCGCATCTGGAATCCCGACGGTTCGATCGCGGAGCTCTCCGGCAACGGTGCGCGAATCGCAATTGCATGGGTCGCCAGGCAGTCGGGCGCGGCTCGCGTGCGTTTGCGGATCGGCGAGCTCGAGGTCGAGGGAGAGACGAGCGACCAGGGCAGCGTCGAGCTTCGGCTGGACCAGGTCGTGGTCGGGGAGCCTGAGACCATCGAGGTCGCCGGCGACCACATCGAGTTCACACCGGTGTCGGTGGGTAATCCGCATGCCGTCGTCCGTCGCGCGCCTGAGGAAGGGGAGGTGCGGCGCCTCGGGCCGTTGATCGAACGGCACGCCCGCTTTCCGCACAGAACCAATGTCCAGCTGGTCCGGGTCGATGGACGACACGAGCTCACCGTCGGCGTGTGGGAGCGCGGGGCGGGGGAGACGCTCTCGTCAGGGACGAGCTCTGTCGCCGCAGCGGCCGCGGCGGTCGCACGCGGCTGGTGCGAGAGCCCGGTGACGGTGCATCTTCCCGGAGGCGATCTCCTCGTCGAGCTCGATGGCGAGCGTAGGGCCCGCCTCACAGGCCCGGTCGTGGAGATCTGCCGAATCGAGCTGACCGCGGAGCCCGGTCGCAGTCAGAGCTCCCGCACCCCCACCCATATAGGGTGGGGAGCATCCCGCCGCCCTCGCGATCGACGATAGCGCGAAAGAGGGCACGCTTAGGTGCCGACTTCGAGTCGGCTCTCAGACGCCGAGGTTGTGCTCCCTCAGCGCCTCGTTCAGGCTCACCTTGAGGTCTGTCGACTCGCTTCGCCAACCGATGATCAGCGCGCACGACAGGTGGTACGTACCGGCTGGAAACTCTTTCGGACGCGTTCCGGGGACAACGACCGCCCGGGGCGGGACAAAACCGCGATGCTCGACGGGCACGTCGCCAGTTACGTCGATGATCGGGACGGTGGAGGTCAGCGACACGTTTGGACCGAGGACCGCGCGGGCGCCAACTCGAACACCCTCTGTGAGGATCGCACGGGAGCCGATGAACGCCCCGTCCTCGACGATCACGGGCCGAGCGCCCGGCGGCTCGAGCACGCCCCCGACTCCGACGCCTCCCGCCAGGTGGACGTCTGCGCCGATCTGGGCGCCCGAGCCGACGGTGGCCCAGGTGTCCACCATCGTCCGAGGCCCGACCCATGCACCGATGTTGACGTAGCTCGGCATCAAGACGACCCCTGGTGACAGAAACGATCCGTAGCGCGCCGTCGCCGGTGGCACGACGCGCACTCCAAGCTTTTCGTAATTTCTCTTCAGCGGAATCTTGTCGTGATAGACGAAGGGCCCGCTCTCCTCGGGCTCCATGCGACGCAGACGGAAGTACTCGAGGATCGCCTCTTGCGCCTCCACGTTCACGTGCCAGTCTCCGTCGTCGGGCTCGGCGACTCGCAACTCGCCGCGGTCGAGCGCGGAGATCAGCTCTTCGACACGCTCCGGGGTCAAAGCACCTCGTCCAGGATCTCGGCGGCACGACGACACTCCGCCTCGGTCGGGACGAGGGCGAGCCGCCAGTATCCTTCGCCGGCCGGGCCGAAGAACGTCCCGGGCGAGACGACCAACCCGTGCTCCAGCAAACGGGCCGCGAAGGCCTCGGCCGACTCGCGGCCGGGAACCTCCAACCAGAGGAACATCGTCGCCGTACTGCCTGCGACCCTTATCCCCTTGCGGACCAGCGTCGGCAGGAGTGCGTCACGCTTGCGACGATACGTCGCGCGCGTGCGTTCGACGTGCTCTTCGTCTTCCCAGGCAACGATGGAAGCGTGCTGGACGAACTCCTGCGGCGCCGTACCGACCGAGGGCCTGAACTGCTTGAGCGCACCGATCAGCTCCGCGTCAGCGGCCACGAAGCCGGACCGATAGCCCGTCATCGACGAGCGCTTGCTGAGCGTGTTGAAGACAGCGACGTTGCCTCGGCCACGAACTTCAAGCGCCGAGTGCGGAGGTTGTTCGAACCAGAGCTCCGTGTAAGCCTCGTCACACGCGAGCAGGAAGCCGTGCTCGCGCGAGAGGTCGGCGATCCGCTCGAGGAACCCGAGGGGTGCGACAGCCCCTGTGGGATTGTTCGGGTAGTTGATCCACACGATCGCCGCGCGCCGCAACACGGAGGGATCCACGGCGTCGAGGTCAGGAAGGAACCCGTTTGCCTCGAGCAACGGCAGCTGAACGACGTCTGCTCCGGCGAAGACGGCTCCTCGGTCCGGCACGGGATAGCCGGGCTCCGTCGTGACGACAAGACGCCGGTCGCTCTCACGATCGACGACGAGCTGCGCCAGCAGGAAAATCGCCTCCTTCGAACCGTACGTCGGGATGAGCTCCGTGTCGGGATCCAGGGCGACCCCGAAGCGGCGCCCGCACCAGTCCGCTACGGCACTGCGGAGCTCGGGGAGGCCCTCGGCAAGCGGGTATCTCGAAATCTCGGTCAGACCGTCTGTGAGGGCTCGTCGGATCCGAATGTCGGTCGGCTCGCGCGGATCGCCCTTTCCGAAGTCGATCAGCGGGATGCCCTGCGCAGCGAGCTCTCGCTTTGCCTGCTCCAGCCTGACGAACGGGTAAGCGCCGGTGGCGGCCAGGGCGGGGGAAAGGCGCATGGTGGGATTGTGCCGAGTTGACGGCATAATCCGGTGGTGAGCGAGCGCCAGCCGGACCCCGGGCTCGAGCGCGGGTTCATCGTCGCAGTGCTGGCTCAGGGGCTCAAAGAGGACGACGAGCTCGGTGAGCTGAAGGAGCTGGCGGAGACTGCGCTCGTCGAGCCCGTCGGACAGCTCGTCCAACATCGGGCCCGGCCCGAGCGCCGAACGTATGTCGGCAAGGGCAAGCTCGAAGAGCTCAAGCGTTCGTATCGCGAATCCAGTGCGGAGGTGCTGCTCGTGGACGACGAGCTCCAACCTGCGCAACAGCGCACGCTCGAGGACGCCCTCAAGGCACGGGTCGTCGATCGCACACAGCTGATCCTGGACATCTTCGCCCAGCACGCCACCAGCAGCGAAGGCAAGCTCCAGGTCGAACTGGCCCAGCTCGAATACAACCTGCCGCGGATGCGCGGCATGTGGCAGCACCTCGAGCGCCTCGGAGGTGGCACCGGCGCGCTCGGGGCTGGTGTCGGCACCCGCGGCCCCGGCGAGTCGCAGCTCGAGAGCGACCGCCGCCTGGCGCGCCGCCGCATAACGCTCTTGCGGCGCCGCCTGCGCGATCTCCGCAAGCAGCGCGAGGTGCGCCGCAAGGAGCGCCGGCGGACGGAGACGCCGACGGTCGCGCTCGCCGGTTACACCAACGTTGGCAAGTCGACGCTCCTCAACGCCTTGACTGATGCCTCGGTTTCCGTGAACGATCGACTCTTCGAGACGCTCGATCCCACGACCCGTGCTTTCGTGCACGACGGCCGCAGCTACCTGGTCACCGACACGGTCGGATTCATCCGCCGCCTGCCGACCGAGCTCGTGGAGGGGTTCGCCGCCACGCTCGAGGAGACGCTGGTTGCGGATCTCATCCTTCACGTCGTCGACGCATCCGTGTCCGACGATCAGCTGGAGGAACAGAGTGCCGCCGTCACTGCAGTGTTGGGCCAGATCGGCGCCGGAAATCTGCCCCTGGAAGTGGTGGTGAACAAGATCGACACAGTCGACGCGCTCCGTCGTCGGCGGCTCGCGAATCGATTCCCCGAGGCCGTGCAGCTCTCAGCGCTCACGCGCGAAGGACTCGACGAGCTCAGGGAGTTGATCGCGGACCGGTTCGCCGATCGGTACGAGGCAGTCCACCTGTTCGTCCCCTACGAGGACGGCGCGAAGCTCGCCGAGCTCTACGAGCTCGGAGCGCCGGTGGACGAGCGGGAGGATCGTGCGAGCGGCGTCTTTCTGCGCGCCCGGCTTCCACGCCGCGAGCTGCGGAGGTTCGCGCGCTTTCTCGTCGCCGAGGCGCACACCGAGGCCGCTCGCAAAGTCCGTTGATCGACCTACCCGTTCAGCGCCTTCGCGCAGACGCGATCATTCCGGAGCGGGCGTACTCCGGTGATGCCGGTATGGACCTCTCCGCCTGCGAACGCGTTGAGATCGGCCCGGGGGAGAGGGCCGTGGTTGGGACCGGTCTTGCCGTCGCGATTCCGGAGGGGTACGCAGGTTTCGTCCAGCCCCGGTCCGGGCTCGCTGCGCAACACGGCATCTCGATCGTCAACTCCCCGGGTCTCGTCGACGCCGGCTATCGCGGCGAGCTCAGAGTCGTCCTGCTCAACACGGACCGTGTACACCGTTTCGTGATCGAGCCCGGGATGCGAATCGCGCAACTCGTCGTCCTCGCAATCCCAGAGATCGACTTGAGCGAGGTCGAGCGCCTCCCGGCGAGCGAGCGGGGCGTGCGGGGCTTCGGGTCGTCGGCCGCCTGATGGGAACTGAGCCCCGGATCCGCGTTTCCGCGATTCTACGCTGGAAGGGACGCGTACTCCTCTGCCGCCATGAGAAGCCCGGCAAGGAGTACTGGCTCCTGCCCGGCGGCGGTGTCCATTCCGGTGAGAGCCTCGTCGACGCGTTGCATCGTGAGCTCTCCGAGGAGATCGGAATCGAAGACCAGCTTCCCCTCGAGGGGCCGGTCGCAATCGTCGATTCGATCTCGCCGACGCGAGCTTTTGCAGCGAAGCACGTCGTACACATCATCTTTGCCTGTGATCTCGGCGAGCGGTCGCTCGAGTCGGTGACCTCCCTCGACGACGCCGTGCGCGGGCACAGCCTGTTCGGTGTCGGCGATCTCGACGACGTCGTCCTGCACCCGCCCATCCAGCGATTCCTCAGCCGGTGGCAGCCTGGAGACCCCGCGGTCTACCTCGGTGCGCTGTGGGCACCTTGATCCGCTCTTGGCCCAACTCCGGCACTCCTCGGACGGTGCTCGAGTGGTAGCCTCGATCGCGAGGGCGGCGGGATTCACTCCCCACCCTTGAGGGTGGGTCGCGGGCTTGGCCACGACCGGGGTGTTCCGGAATGGCTTAGCGGCGGCCGCCGCGACTTTCTGCTCGCGCCGCAGAGACCGCGTGCGCCTGCAGCTCGAGCTCGTCGGGGAGCGGAGCGAGGTCCGGGGGATCGCCGAGCCGGCGCGCAAGGGCCTGGGCGATCAGCCAGTCGGCGAACCACGGATTCCGGGGGAGCAGCGGACCGTGCAGATAGGTACCCACCGCCCGGCCGACCCGGCAGCCTTCCCAGCCACTCTCGCCGTCGTTTCCAAACCCGGCCACCACGCGGCCGAGCGGCTCCGCTGCTGGATCGAGCCGCGTTCGACCTGCGTGGTTCTCGAACCCGGCGAGCATCCGGCGAATTCCCGGCTCGAGCTCGCACTCGAGGAGGACGTCGCCGATCATCCGGCTCGTGCCGGCAGTCGTTTCATGGGGAAAGAGGCCGACCCCGGGGAGCTCGTCACCGGACGTGTCCCGGTAGAAGCGGCCGAGCAGCTGGTAGCCGCCGCAGACGGCAAGGAGCCCCGCACCGTCCGCCACCGTCTCGACGATGCCCGCGGCCTTCTGGACGAGGTCCCGTGCGACCAGTGCCTGCTCGCGATCTTGTCCGCCGCCGATGTAAAGAAGATCGTGCTCACCGGGAACCAACGCGTCCCCGACCGAAACGGGGCGCACCTCGAGCTCGTAGCCGCGCCACGCGGCGCGGCGCGCCAGCACCGCGATGTTGCCACGGTCTGCGTAGATGTTCAGGTAGTCGGGGTAGAGATGCCCGACGACGATCCTCACGCCGCTCGCTCCCAGTACGGCCGAACGAAACCGCGCTCGGCGACAAGCTTTCGCAGGGCGAGCATCGCGGTGTACGTCGGCAGCACGACGACCTCGCCTCCCGGTGGTGTCAGCTCGAGGCCGCGGTCGAGTGCGCGCTCGAGTGACGGCACCACCTCGATCGAGCCTGCGTCGAGCCCGCCGTACTTGAAGCGGAGCGCGAGCTCGGCGGCGCGGTCGCCTGTCGCGACGAGCCGCTGCAATCCAGGAATCAGCGGCTCGAAGTCGACATCCCAGATCCACGACACGTCGCGGCCGTCGGCGATCGCGTCGTTGAGGGCTATGACGACGAACGACGGAGTCCCACCGTCGAAGATCGTCCGCACAGCCTCGTTGGCACCGGCAGGGTTCTTGATCAACAACATGAGCAGCCGCCGGTCGCCGACGGTGATTCGCTCGAAGCGCCCGAACGCAGCGCTGAAGCTCTCGAGGCCAGCGACAATCTCGTCGAGGGAGGCCCCGAGACTGATCGCCAGAGCGGACGCGGCCAGGGCGTTGTAGATGTTGTAGAGGCCGGGAACGCCCAAACGCACCGGCGCAGTCCCCGCGGGCGTCACGAGTCGGAAGCTCGTCGACTCGAGGCCGGCGAATGCGATCTCGCGGGCCACCACCGCGAGCGTGGGACGGGAGTGACCGCACGCGGGGCAGCGGTAGTCGCCGAGGTGCCCGACGTATGCCGCCGCGTAGTCGTACGGGGAGCCGCACCGCACGCAGTACTTCGAATCGGCCGCATGCTGCAATGACGGGCGTGCGGCGGAGGGATCGTCCACTCCGAACACGATTGCACCTGGCCGATCACGGGCGAGATCGCCGACGAGCGGGTCATCCCCGTTCAGGACCAGAGCCGCGTCCGCCCTGAGCTCGCGCACCGCCTCGCGCCAGCGAGCGGCCACAAGCTCAAGCTCGCCATACCGGTCGAGCTGATCGCGAAACAGGTTGCCGAGGCAGACCGCCGTGGGCTGGACGCGGCTCGCAACCTCGGGCAGCGCCGCCTCGTCGACCTCGAAGAGACCCAGCTCAGCGCCGCGAGCGTCGAGCAGTGTCGACGCGACGCCGGAGACGAGGTTCGCGCCCGAGCTGTTGTGCGCGAGCCGCATCCGCCCTCGCAGGATGGCTGCAGCCATAGCCGCGCTCGTCGTCTTCCCGTTCGTCGCCGACACGATCGCCGAGCCGAGTGGCAAGCGTGCGGCGAGCCGGTCGACGGCGCTCGGATCCAGCTTCCAGAGCAGCTTCCCCGGGATCGTCGTACCACCCCCGGCGCCTGCGAATCGCGAGAGTTGCCCGACCGCTCGCGCGACGGCGACTTCGGCAGCGAGCGGAAGCGGCGGACGCACGGCCTCCGGAGGCTACCCGAGCCCGCCTCTCACCCTTTTGGGGGAATCGATCGAGTGAAACCCGGACGGGGGATGCCCTTCTCCAGGCGTCCCCGTACCTTCCGCCTGGGCTCGGATCTGCGGCCCCTCCATGGAGAAGGAGAAACCCCTGCAATGACGGACGATTCGCGGGCATGAGCGCGAGGCCCACCGACATTCCACTCGTCGCCGGGGGACCAGCGATCAGGAGAGAGCTGCTGCCGCCGAAGGCACGGATCTACTTCGGCTTCGTAGCCGCTGCCGCGGTCGCCACGACGGCGCCCTTCCTGAGCCGCCTAGAGCGGCCTCACGACTGGATGCCGTTTCTCATTCTCGGGTCGGCGGCGGCGATAGCCCAACTCTTCGTCGTTCGCACGACACGCGATCAGGCGTACCACACTGCGATCGTGTTCGTGGTTGCGGGGGCATTTCTCCTCCCGCCCGAGCTCGTGCCGTTGCTGGCCGTCGTCCAGCACGTTCCGGAGTGGCTGAAGATGCGCTACCGGTGGTACCTCCAGACGTTCAACATCTGCAACTACGTCCTCGGCTCCATGGCCGTGTGGTTCCTCGCGCACGGCATTCTCGCCGTGGGTGCCATTCATGGCTACGCGGTTCGCATCGCCCTCGCCGGCTTGGTCGGCAGCTTCGCGTTCGTCGCAATCAACCACACGGTTCTCGGCCTCATGCTGCGCTTCGCGCGCGGGCACACCTTGCGGGAGACCGGACTCTTCGACTTCGAGCACCTCGCTACCGACCTCGTGCTCGCCGCACTGGGCGTCGTCACGTATGCGCTCTGGCGAACGAATCCCTGGCTGATCCCGTTCGCAGCCGCGCCTCTCGTCCTCGTGCATCGCTCCCTCGCCGTGCCGCAGTTGCAGGCGGAAGCGAGGGTGGACCCGAAGACCGGGCTCTTCAACGCCCGCCATTTCGCGGCAATGTTGACCGACGAGATCGCGCGCGCGGAGAGATTTGGGCGGCCGATGTCGCTCATCATGGCCGACCTCGACCTGCTCCGTGACATCAACAACTCGTACGGCCATCTGGCAGGTGACGCTGTCCTAAAGGGAATCGCGGACGTCTTTCAAGACGAGCTGCGGCATTACGACGTGCCGGCTCGTTTCGGTGGAGAGGAGTTCTCGATTCTCCTGCCGGAAACGCCCACGACGCAGGCACTGGAGATCGCCGAGCGGATCCGGAGAGCCGTTGCCGACCGTCGGTTCGACGTGGAGACCTCCAGTGAGCCGATCCACGCGACCGTCTCGATCGGCGTCGCGAGCTATCCAATGGACGGGACGGATGCCAACGAGCTGATCCACCAGGCGGATCTCGCGGTCTACCGAGCGAAGCTGCAGGGGCGAAACCGAGCTCTTGCTGCGAGCTCCGAGCCTTTGCTCGCTCCGACCATGCGGACCGCGCGTTTGGCGGCTGTCCCCGAGAGCGCTGAGCAACGGTTGGCCGCTTCCGACGGGTCGAGCGCCCCGAACGCCGCCGGCTGGGACGAAGAAGCTCGGCGTCCCCGGCCGCACGCCGTTCAGGGACCACAGTTCCTGCTGCTCAACAGGCGTCTGACGCTCATCGTCGCGTTTGTCAGCGCGGTGGGTGTGAATGCAGGGATCGTTGCGCTGGCGGTCAGCTGGACCTCGACCGAGCTGCTCGGCCTGCTGATGGCGCTGGCGCTCGTGGCGGTGGGACAGGCACTGGCGATCGAGTCGGACGAAGGCGGGGCCGTCCTCTCGGTGAGCGCGGTGGGATGCCTGGCCGGCGCATCCATGTTCGGCTGGCGGGCGGCACTGCCGCTCGCGGTGACGAGCGTCGCTGTCGACTGGAGCGCCCGCCGGCAACCGCTGCACAACGTCCTCTTCAACGTCGGCGCTCTCACGCTGGCCTCGCTGACCGCGGTCGGCATCTTCGAGGTCGCGTCCTTTCTTCCTTACTCGAACGGGACGGAGCACCGACTCGCACTCGTCGGACTCGGCCTGGTCGCGGGCGCCGGGTATTTCTTGGTCAATATGGGCCTCGTCTCACTCGCACTCGCCCTGCAAGGGCAGGAGCGGTGGTGGAGCGCATTCAGAGAGAGGTTCGGCTGGCTGCTGCCGCACTACGTCGTCTACGGGGCCATAGGCGGCGTCATCGCGCTCGCGTACGGTGCGGTCCAGCTCTTTGCGCTGGCCGTCTTCGCAGTCCCGCTGCTGCTGATGCGCAAGACGCAGGTGTCGTACCTCAAGCACACCCGGCGAAGCGCGCAGAAGCTTCGCCAGGCCGCCGAGACGATCCAGTCGCAGAACGTGTCCCTGGAGCATGCGAACAAGCTGCTCAGGGAGCGCTCCACGGCCGCGATGGAGTCGCTGTCGGCCACGGTCGACGCACGAGACTCCTACACGGCCGGTCACTCGCGACGCGTCCAGCAACTCGCCCTCGCCATCGGCCGTGAGCTCGGACTCTCCCCGGCCGAGCTCGACCTGCTTGGCCATGCTGCCCTCTTCCACGACATCGGCAAGCTCGCGGTCCCGGACGCGATCCTGCTCAAGCCTTCGAGTCTGACACCCGACGAATGGCTGCTGATGGAGCGCCACGCCGAGGAAGGCGCAAGGATCATCGACCGGCTCGGCTTCCTCAACGACGCGGTGCCGGCGATCCGCCACCACCACGAGCGCTTCGATGGCACGGGCTATCCAGGCCGCCTGGCTGGGGAGGAGATCCCGCTTGGCGCCCGGATCATCCACGTGGCCGACGCGCTCGACTCGATGCTGACGAACCGGATCTACCGTCCTGCGCGCCCAGCAGCCGATGCGCTTCAGGAGTTCCGTCGTTGGAGCGGCACCCAGTTCTGCCCGCGGTGCGTCAGCGCGCTCGAACGTATTCTCCCGACCGAGCTGGTCGAGCGTGACGACGGCCGGCTGTCGGCAGTCGCCTCCTAGCAGGAGCCTGTAGAGCCTGAACTTGCGTTCTTTCCAGAACGCTCTAAAATGTTTGCTATGGCCCGCAAACCGCCTTTCCGGGCGGTCGCCAAGATCGACCCCGAGGCGCTCGCGACGTTTCAGGCCGGGATCCGCAAGCGGTACTCGAACGAGCAGATCCTCCAGGAGCTCCGTGCCTCGGCAGAGCGCCTCGGACGTTCGCCGACGATGCGCGAGTTCGCAGGCGATCCCGAGACGACCGTCCACCCGCAGACCGTGATCGAGCACTTCGGGAGCTGGAACGCGGCCAAGCGCGAGGCCGGCCTTGTCCCCCGCCGGTTCGCAACGCGCGATGAGCTCGTCGGCCTGCTGCGCGAACTGGGGGAGGAGCTGAGGCGGACACCGACCGCCAAAGACCTGGACGCTCGCCGTGGCTCGATGCCGTCGAAGTCACTCTACTGGCACACGTTCGGCTCACTTGCTGCGGCCTTGCGCGAAGCAGGGTTCGACGTACCGGTCGGGGAAGAGCGGCTCGAGCGTGCCGTCAGCCAAGGCGTCGACCTGGCCCGCCGGCTCAAGCGCCTGCCGAAGTTCGCAGACTGGGCCGCGGCCAGGAGGCGCGACAACGCGCTCCTGACGGAATGGCAGGTCTACCGCATGTTCGAGGCACGGCGAGGCGCATGGTCCACATTCCAGTTCCTGATCAAGGAGCGCCTGGAGGACGACGGGCTCGCGGTCGGCTCGGACGGACGACTGCGCTAGGCAGTCTGGGTTCCAAGAGCGGCGTCCTCGACTGCGTAGGCGATCGTTGCCCCTGTCGCCGTCATGAGCTTGATGTCGTAGGCCTCGCCCTTCACCCAGGGATACGTGACGGTGATCCACTCGGTATCGCCAGGCCTCACCGTCGTCCGGGTTTGTCGAAACTCCACGAAAGCGTCACTGAGGATCACCTGTCGTACGCGAACCGCATCCTCTGAGCCGTTCACGACCAGTAACACGATCTGGCCCGGATTGAGTGTGGCCTGCTCTACCCGGGCCTCGTGCGCGGTCGCGGAGCCATGATGTGGCCACGCGCGCGCGATGGTGACGGTGGCCGCGATCGTCACGAGCACGAGGGACAGCGTGACGAAACGCCACCTCACGTCGTCACTTCGAAGAAGCCCATCCATCCCAGCGCCGCGAACTCGCTCTTGTGCGCATGGAACATGTACTTCCCCGTGTACGGGAAGCGCAGCTCCAGCACGTCGCGCTGGCCCTGCCCCTGAATGACGGTGTCGGTGTACTCGCTCGGCTCCAGTGACGTTCCCGTCGGGAAGCGGTGGAAGAAGTTGCCGTGGACGTGGAAGGAGTTGATCGGATCGAGCTCGACGATGTTGACGAGGTAGATCCGGACGAGCGCCCCGCGTCGTACCAGCACGGGTCTGTACATGAAGTGGAACGCCACGGTGTTGACTGCGTAGACCTCGTTGTCATCGTCGAAGTCGGGGTCGAAGGCGTTCTGGACCATGACGAGCTCGTCGGCTTTCGAGCGCCCACCGGCAGGATCGACGATGAAGGCGCCGTAGAGCCCTTTCGCGATGTGGCCCGCGAGCGGTGACGCATGGCAGTGGTAGAGGTGGAGACCAGAGGGCCGGGCGACGAACTCGTAGGTGAACTCCTCGCCCACGTCGATGAGCCCGCCGCCGCTTTGCTCGCCGATTCCAGGGACACCATCCATGGCGGCGGGATGGATGCCGTGGAAGTGGATTGTGTGGGGATGCGTGCCGGCGTTGACGAAGTGGATGCGCAGCAGATCACCTTCACGGGCGCGAAGCGTGGGCCCCGGAACCCGGCCGTTGTATGTCCACGCGGAGAACTTGACCCCTGGCACGATCTCTATCTGCTTGTCGTAGGCGGTCAACTCCCACTCACGCAGCGTTCGTCCGCCGGGGAGGCGGCGCTCCTTCCCCCAATCGAAGTCGCGGATGATCGTGCTCGGATCGAAGCCGTTCACGTTCGGATCGACGGTGGTGCTGCCACCTCCAAACCCGGAGTGCCCAGACCCGGGGACGAGGGGATGGTGAGGATGCGTCGGGTCGGCCGCGGCTGCTTCTCGCTGACCCGATAACCCCGCCAGCTTTGCCGTTAGTCCCGATCCGGCTACCGCGGCCGCCGCCCCGAGCGCGCGGCGCCTCGTAAAGGCCCTGCGCACTATGCGCAGAACCCTGGCACCGCACCCTAAGAGCAGCCTGAAAGTGGCGTAAAGACTTTCTTAACTGAGGGATTCAGGCCGACGCGGGAGCGTACAGCCTCGCAAGCCGCTCCAGGCACGAGCGACCTTCCGCCGGCGCCCGCACGGCCGGCAGCGGTTCCTCCTCGAAGGAGAGATCCGGCTCGAACTCGTCTCGAGCCACCACCCGGCCACTCTCCACCGCGATCACCGTCCCCATCGGCAGCTCGGTCTTCCGAAGCTTGATCCGCGCGTAGCTCTCCACGAGCTCGAGCGCGACGCGCGTCGATGCAAAGAAGAGCTCGTGCTTGCGCACGCCGATCCAGAGGGGACGACCCACCCCGCGCGTGAGCAGGAGCTCGGAGCGGCCCTCGTCCAGCCAGGCCGCGGCCATCGATCCCGTGAGCTGCTGGAGTGCTTCCGCGGTCCGGCCCCGGGAGCGCTCTGCCAGGGCGAAGATGATCTCGGAGTCGACCGTCATGCTGGGCTCCGCCCGTGCTATGCGGTGGCGGGCGAAAAGGTCGTCGTCGTTTCTGATGATGCCGTTGTGGACTCCGACGACCGCGCCATGCCGGATGGGATGATTGTTGGAGGCGAGGCTGGGGTGGCCCTTCGTGTAGTCACGGACGTGAACGAGGAGCTTCGTCGCGTCCTGCGGTACCTCGATGCGCTCGAGAAGCGCGGTCGCGCCCGAGCGCTGTTTGTGGACCGAGACGGTTGATCCCGGGCTGCGGTAGGCGTACCCGACCGCATCGGCACCGCGCTCGGCGATCCCTGCCAAGAGAGCGCGCGCGGCGAGCGTCCGCTCGACGCGGCTCTTGGCAGCGAGGCTATATCCGGCGATTCCGCACAAAGTTTCGTCCAAGCTGCGAAGCGACCCTTCGGTCGCTTCATCTTCGTAGACGCATCGGCCAGCGCCATTGTTAGTGACCATCCCTCGCAGGAGGGTTGACAGCAGGACTCAAGGCCTCTCTCGCCGAGGCCGATACCCCTCTCGTGGAGCAGCGGCCGCTTCCAGACGTTCCGTCAGACTCTGCCGCCGAGGCGCGGCTGGAGCTCGTCCACGCAGACAACGACGCGGAGAACGCGTTGGACGAAGCGGGGGAAGAGCTCGACGTCGAGGACGAGGACGAGCGCGGCGAGACGCCCAGCCTCGTCCGGGTCGAAACGACCCAGGATCCACTGAAGCTCTACGTCCGTGCGATCGGCGACGGCCGCCTGCTGACACCGGTCGAGGAGCGCGAGCTCGCGCGTCGCAAGGATCAGGGCGACGAGGATGCCAAGAGGCTGCTGATCGAGTCGAACCTCCGGCTCGTCATGTCGATCACGCGCAATTACACGAAGGCAGGAGTCCCGCTCCTCGATTTGATCCAGGAGGGGAACCTCGGCCTGATCCGAGCGGTGGAGAAATTCGACTACAAGCTCGGCTACAAGCTCTCGACCTACGCGACGTGGTGGATCCGGCAGGCCGTCACGCGAGCCCTGGCGGACCAGGGCCGGACGATCCGGCTCCCGGTCCACGTCGCCGACCAGGTCAGGCGCCTGATGAGGGCGCGCCGGGAGCTCGCGCAGAAGCTCAACCGCGAGCCGACCGAGGACGAGCTGGCGTACGAGAGCGGCTTTCCCGAGAAGCGCGTCCGGGAGCTGCTCGACCTCGTCGAGGACCCCGTCAGCCTCGAGACACCAGTCGGCGACGGCGAGAGCCTGTACGCAGACCTGATCGAGGACGTCCATTCGGAGCGACCAGACGAAAGCACGTCAAAGAAGCTTCGGCAGAGCGAGCTCGCGGATGCCCTACTCAGCCTCAACCCACGGATGCGGCGCGTCCTCTCACTTCGGTTCGGGCTCGAGGGCGATCCGCCGAAGACCCTCGAGGAGGTCGGCGCTGACCTTGGGATCACGCGGGAGCGGGTTCGACAGCTCGAGTCCCGCGCGCTGCGGGAGCTTCGCGCGGTTGCCCCTCATCTCGAGCTGTACCTTCGGACCTAGTCGGTACCGTGGGCTCAATGGGCCCATTCGTGGACTGCCACTCGCATGTCGTCCCCTCGGGTGACGACGGGGCTGCCACGGTCGACGAGGGTCTCGCCCTCTGCAGGAGCGCCGGAGAGCACGGGACCGCCGTCCTGTTCGCGACCCCACACATCTGGCCGTACTTCACGTTGAGCGATGAGCGGGAAACCGAGATCCGCGCCGCGTTCGAGCAGATGGCGCCCAGAGCGGGCCTCGAGCTCCGCCTCGGCTACGAGCTGACGCCCGCGCGTGCGCTCCTGAAGGAGGATCCAAACCGCTACGCCCTCGAGGGAACGGATCGCGTCCTGATGGAGGTGCCCTTTACGGGCCCGGCCGACCTCCTGTTCACGCTGGCCGAGCACGCCGAGGATTGCGGTCTGAAGCCCGTGATCGCCCATCCGGAGCGAACGGAGTCCGTGCTCCGCGACCCCATCCTGGCGGAGGAGTTGTCGGCCCGGGAATGGACGCTGCAGGTCAACGCGACGTCGCTGCTCGGTCGGCACGGACCGGAGCCAGAAGAGCTCGGCTGGATTTTGATCGAGCGCGGCTTGGCGGCGATCGTCGCCTCCGACGGCCACCGGTCGACCCGACCCGCTCATCTGGACGAGGCCTATGGGCTCGCGGAGAAACGGCTCGGGCCGAGCGCGGTCTCGCTCTTCGACGGCAGTGCCCTTGGCGTCGCTACGCCGAGATGTACTCCATCTCACGCAGCGTCGCGAGGCGCCTGAGCGATTCGAGTTCGATTTGACGCACACGCTCGCGGGTCAGGCCGAGCCGCTTGCCGATCTCCTCGAGGGTCTTCGGCTCCGAGTCGTCCAACCCGTAACGGAGCACGAGAACATCGCGTTCCCGTTCAGGCAATGACGACAGAGCCGCGGTGAGCGCCTGAGAGCGAAGGGAGACCTCGACCTCGTCCTCGGGCAGCGGATCGTCGCCCGCTACGAAGTCGCCGAAGACGGCGTCCTCCTGCTCACCCACGGGCTGGTCCAGGGAGGCGGACGCCCGCGCCGCCGCCTTCACCTCGAGAGCCTGCTGGAGGGGGAGGCTCGCTTCTTCCGCGATCTCCTCCAGGGTCGGTTCCCTGCCGAGCTGCGTCCAGAGCGTCCGCTCGGCCCGGTTCATCTTCTGCAGCCGCTCGACGATGTGAACCGGCATCCGAATAGTGCGCGCCTTGTCCGCGAGCGCTCTGGCGACGGCCTGGCGAATCCACCAGGTCGCGTACGTCGAGAACTTGTAGCCGCGCCGCCAGTCGAACTTCTCGACCGCCCGGATCAAGCCGAGCGTTCCTTCCTGGATCAGAT
>UEXU01000262.1_pt1 | contig 19880 bp, 18 predicted proteins | sample 4301121 | NCBI WGS metagenome assembly UEXU01 (sample SAMEA4773174, study PRJEB27434) | metagenome | biome: 2259; feature: agricultural soil; material: soil | place: USA | collected 2014-09 | depth 0.25 m
GACCACGTGGTGCTGGCCCTTCCCTTCTCGTTGCTGCGTTCCGTGAACTACTCGAAGGCAGGCTTCGAGCCGCTCAAGGTAACCGCGATCAGGGAGCTGCCGATGGGGACGAACTCGAAGCTGCACGTGGAGTTCAAGGACCGGTTCTGGTACCCCGCAGGCAACAACGGCAACACCTACGCGGACACGGGCTTCCAAAACACCTGGGAGGTCTCGCGCGCCCAGGGCGGTGGCAAGGGCAAGGGGTTGCTTGTCGACTACACCGGAGGCAAGATCGGGGCGAGCTTTGGAACCGGCACGCCGGCGTCACGCGCCCAGACCTTCATGTCTCAGCTTCAGCCGCTCTTCCCAGGGACAACCGTTTCCGACCACTGGACGGGGCGCGCGACGGTCGACTTCTGGCCCGCGTATCCGTGGACGAAGGGTTCCTACTCCTACTGGAAGGTCGGGCAGTACACGAAGTTCTCCGGGATCGAAAAGGAGCGACAGGGAAACTGCCATTTCGCCGGAGAGCACACCTCACAGGACTTCCAGGGCTACCTCAACGGCGCCGTCGAAACCGGAGAACGGGCGGCCGACGAGATCTCGGGCGACCTAAAGCACTGATGGCAATCAGCGAGCACCCTACGTCGGAGGCCGTGATTGCGGCACGTGAGCGCTACGTCGCGCGCGGGATCGCGACGACACCGCTCGTGGTGGCGCGGGCCGAGGGCGCCAGCTTGTGGGACGTCGACGGACGCGAGTACATCGACTTCGCCGGCGGGCTCGGCTGCCAGAACACCGGGCACGGCTTTGCTGCCGCGGCGATCCAGGAGCAGGTCGACAGGTACCTGCACCAGTGCTTCATGGTCGGGATGTACGAGCCCTACGTCGAGGTCTGCCGGCTGCTCGACGAGACCTGGCCTGGCGACGCCGACACAAAGTCAATCCTGCTCAACTCCGGGGCCGAAGGAGTCGAGAACGCGGTCAAGATCGCTCGCGTGGCGACTGGCCGGCCGGCCGTCGTCGCCTTCGACCACGCATTCCACGGTCGGACGAACCTGACCATGGCGCTCACCGCCAAGGTCGATCCTTACAAGCACGGCTTCGGCCCGTTCACTCCGGAGGTCTATCGCGCGCCGGCCCCGTATCCGTACCGCGGCGTCAGCTCCGACGATGCGCTCGAGGCTCTGAGCTACTTGTTCAAGCAGGACGTCGATCCCGAACAGGTCGCGTGCATCGTGCTCGAGCCGGTCCAGGGCGAGGGCGGCTTCATCCCGATGCCCGACGATTTCCCCCGCCGGCTACAGGAGATCTGCCAGGGCCATGGGATCCTCTACGTCGACGACGAGGTGCAGTCGGGAATCGGCAGAACGGGTCCCGTTTGGGCGATCGAGCACTACGGGGTCGAGCCAGACCTGATCGTCAGCGGGAAATCGCTCGGCGGCGGCCTGCCGCTGGCGGGCGTCACGGGTCGCGCCGAGCTGATGGACGCGGTGCCTCCCGGCGGGCTCGGCGGGACGTTCGGCGGCAACCCGGCAGCCTGCGCGGCAGCCGTGGCTGTGCTCGAAGAGGTACGCACCGACCGCTTCCGCGTGCGAGCGGATGAGCTCGGGCAGCGCATCCGGCAGCGCCTGGAAGACTTTGTGGCTCAGAGCCACTTGCTCGGCGAGGTGCGAGGGCTCGGGCCGATGCTCGCGATCGAGCTCACGGAGAAGAGCCCCGACCTTGCAAAGGCGATAACGAGCGCCTCACGAGAGCGTGGGCTCGTGCTGCTCTCCTGCGGCATCTACGGCAACGTGATCCGCATCCTCGTCCCGCTCTCGATCGACGATGCGCTCCTCGAGCGCGGTCTCGACCTGTTGGAGGAGGCCCTTGGCGACGCAAGCGCCGGCTGACACGCCGCCGTCGGCGACAATTCCTGCGGCCGTGGACGTTCGCCTCGTCGGCGTGCGGAAGGCGTACGGCGATGTCGTCGCCGTCGACGGCGTCGATCTCGAGATCGCGACCGGCGAGTTCTTCACACTGCTCGGACCGTCGGGCTCGGGCAAGACGACGACGCTCCGCCTGATTGCGGGCTTCGAGCGCCCGGACGAGGGCCGCATCGAGCTCCGCGGCGTCGACGTGAGCGGCAGGCCGCCCTACGACCGAGACGTGAACACCGTCTTCCAGGACTACGCTCTCTTCCCGCACATGACCGTCGCCGAGAACGTGGGCTACGGCCTCCGTGTGAAACGCGTCCCGCGCGCGGAGCGCAGGCGACGGGTGGAGGAAGCCTTGAACGTCGTGCGCCTGCCGGGGCTCGGCAATCGCAAGCCGATCCAGCTCTCGGGCGGCCAGCGCCAGCGCGTCGCGCTCGCGCGCTCGCTCGTCAACAGCCCGCAGGTCCTCTTGCTCGACGAGCCGCTCGGCGCGCTCGACCTGAAGCTGCGCCAGGAGATGCAGGTCGAGTTGAAGCGGATCCAGCGGGCCGTGAGCGACGCCGAGATCACCTTCGTCTACGTCACACACGACCAGGAGGAGGCGCTCACGATGAGCGACCGCCTCGCCGTCTTCAACAACGGCCGGATCGAGCAGATCGGCGCACCGGCCGAAGTCTACGAACGTCCCGCCACCGAGTTCGTCGCCGGCTTCGTCGGCGTCTCGAACGTCCTCGAACGGGACGGCAGGCGCTTCACCGTTCGCCCGGAGAAGATCCACATGCTCGACCTGGACGACAACGCTTCGACGACGGACGCAGTCGAGCCGGGTCGGATCAAGAACGTCATCTATGTCGGGATGTTCACCAGGTACATCGTCGAGCTCGAGTCGGGGGGCGAGCTCACCGTCGTCCGCCAGAACCTCGAGACCTCCTCCCAGGAGGCACTCGAGCACAGGGGGAAGCGGGTGCTCCTCGAGTGGCGCCCCGAGCACACCTTCGAGATCGAACCAGGAGGAGGTACATGAGCAAGATCCGCAAAGCACACGTCCTCGTCGCCCTGTTGGCGGCGGCGTTGTGCGTCCCGGCCGCCGGTGCCGGGAAGACGACCAGCTTGCCGACCAAGATCGGCAAGGGCGAAGGCAAGCTGACGATGATCGCCTGGGAGGGCTATCTCGACGCGAAGTGGGTCAAGCCGTTCCAGAAGCAGACCGGCTGCAAGGTGCAGGCGAAGTACGCCGGCTCGTCGGACGAGATGGTCACGTTGATGCGCACCGGCGGGGGCGGCCAGTACGACATGGTCTCGGCCTCGGGCGATGCGAGCCTGCGCCTCATCTACGGCAAGGACGTCCAGCCGGTCAACACGAAGCTCGTCCCGGGTTGGAGCCAGTTCTTCAAGGCCTTCCAGGGACCGCCGAACAACACCGTCGGCGGACAGCACTATGGCATCTCACTCCAGTGGGGACCCAATACGCTCCTCTACAACACGAAGAAGGTGAAGCCGGCACCTACGAGCTGGTCGGCGATCTACAGCTCGAAATACAAGGGCCGAGTCACAGTTCCCAACAACCCGATCCAGATTGCGGACGTCGCGCTCTACCTGTCCAAGACACAGCCGGGACTGGGAATCACGGACCCGTACGAGCTGAACAAGAAGCAGTTCGACGCGGCCATCTCACTGATCAAGAAGCAGAAGCCGCTGATCAAGAAGTACTGGGGCCTCTCTTCCGACGAGGTGAGCCTCTTCAAGAACGGAGATACCTGGCTGGGCGCCTCCTGGCCGGTGACGACGGGGACGATCCTGGCGGCGAAGGTTCCCGTCAAGGAGATCATCCCCAAGGAAGGAGTGACCGGCTGGCTCGACACGTGGATGCTCTCTGCGAAGGCGAAGCACCCGAACTGCGCCTACAAGTGGTACTCCTACATCTCGAGCCCCAAGGCGCAGGCGCTTCAGGCGACGACCTACGGGGAGACCCCGGTCAACAAGCTCGCCTGCAAGGAGATGGACAAGCTCAGCAAGGGCTCCTGTAAGGCCTACCACGCCGATGCGCCGGAGTCGTACTACCGCTCGATCAAGTTCTGGAAGACACCCGTCGCCGACTGCGGCAACGGGAAGAAGGACTGCATGGACTACACGAAGTGGGTCACCGCCTGGAATCAGGCGATCTCGTAACCTCGGCCCGCGGCGGGCTCTCGTTCGCGAGGGCCCGCCGGCGGCTGTCGACGCCGCTGTGGCGGTTCCCGTGGCTGCGCGGGATCGCGCTTCTCCTCCCACCGGTCGCCTGGTTCGTCCTGCTGTACCTCGCGGCCCTCGCAGTCCTGTTCGTCTCGGCATTCTGGTCGGTGGACGTCTTCACCACGAAGATCGTCCACACCTGGAACCTCGACAACTTCCGCGAGATCGTCACCAGCGCCGCCTGGCGCCGCGTAGTCGGCAGGACCGTCCTCATCGCGGCGCTGGTCACGATCACGGACGCGATCCTGGCGTTTCCGTTCGCGTACTACATGGCTCGCCTGGCCTCTCGACGCACCCGGGCACTTCTCTTCGTCCTCGTGCTGCTGCCGCTCTGGTCCAGCTACCTCGTCCGCGTGTACGCGTGGAAGGTGATCCTGGCCCAGGACGGCATCCTCAACTGGTCGCTGGAGAAGATCGGCCTGCCCGGAGCGAACATCGGCTACTCGAACACTGCGATGTGGCTCGTCTTCTCGTACATCTGGCTGCCGTTCATGATCCTGCCGGTCTACGCGGCGCTCGAGCGCATCCCGGACTCCTACATCGAAGCGTCCCGTGACCTCGGTGCGCGAAGCTTCAAGACGTTCCGGACGATCATCCTCCCCCTCGCGCTGCCCGGTGTGATCGCGGGGTCGATCTTCACGTTCTCGCTCACGCTCGGCGACTACATCACGCCGACTCTGGTCGGCGGCGCGAGCTCGACGTTCATCGGCAACGTCGTCTACAACACCGGGCTCGGCGCAGCCGGGAACCTTCCGTTCGCCGCCGCGTTCGCATCGGTCCCACTCCTCGTGATGGCGATCTACCTCACTCTTGCCCGGCGCTCCGGCGCCTTCGAGGCGTTGTAGGGGCACTAGATGGAGACGCGGACGACGAGGATCGGGCTGCGGGTGTGGACGTTCCTCGTGATCCTCTTCCTCCACCTGCCGATCGTCATCATCATCCTCTACGCGTTCAACGCCCAGACGGCCCAGGGGTGGCCGATCACCAACTGGACGACGAAGTGGTTCAGTCCGACCCTCCACAACGGGGAGATGCAGCAGGCTCTCTGGCTGTCGCTGAAGGCCGGGCTCGGTGCGACGACGATCGCCTTGCTCCTCGGCTCGGCCGCCGCCTTTGCCGTCCACCGCTTCAGGTTCTTCGGGCGAGAGGCGATCTCGTTCATGTTCGTGCTTCCGATCGCGCTCCCGGGAATCATCACCGGCATGGCGCTCAACTCCTTCTTCTCCTTCTGGAAGACGAACTTCAGCATCTGGACGATCATCGTCGGGCATGCGACGTTCTGCATCGTCATCGTCTACAACAACGTCATTGCCCGGCTGCGGCGCACGCCGACGTCGCTGACCGAGGCGTCGATGGATCTCGGCGCCGACGGGTGGCAGACGTTCCGCTTCGTCACGTTCCCGGCCATCTCCACCGCCCTGATCTCGGGCGGACTGCTCGCATTTGCGCTCTCGTTCGATGAGGTCATCGTCACGACGTTCACCGCGGGCGTCCAGAACACTCTCCCGATCTGGATCTTCGGAAACATCCGGATTGGCCAGCAGCTCCCGGAGGTCAACGTCATCGTCTTCGTCATCCTCCTCGTGACGATCATTCCGGTGACGATTGCCCAGCGCCTCACTCGCGAGTCAGGCATCCTGCGGAATGAATGACAAAGGAGGCAGCATGAGCACCACGGTTTCCAAGCACCAGAACCTGATCGGGGGCGAGTGGGTCGACGCGTCCAGCGGCGAGACCATGGAGGTCCTGAACCCGGCGACCGGCGAGACGATCGCCGAGGTGCCCCTCGCATCTGCCGAGGACGTCGACCGCGCCGTCCAGGCCGCCAAGAAGGCGCTCGTGGAATGGCTTGAGACGACGCCGGGCGAGCGCGCCGAGCTGTTGCTGAAGCTCGCCGACGCGATCGAGGAGCATGCGGACGAGCTCGCGGAGCTCGAATCCCAGAACGTCGGCAAGCCGCTGTCGTACGGAAAAATCGAATTGCCGGTTTGCGTCGACAACATCCGCTTCTTCGCGGGGGCCGCGCGCGTGCTCGAAGGCAAGGCCGCAGGCGAGTACATGCGTGGCTACACGTCCTGGCTCCGGCGCGAGCCGATCGGCGTCGTCGGCGGGATCGCACCGTGGAACTACCCGCTGATGATGGCGGTCTGGAAGCTGGCTCCCGCGCTCGCGGCGGGAAACACGCAGGTGCTCAAGCCGTCCGAGCAGACGCCGCTGACGACGCTGCGCTTCGCGCAGCTGGCCGCGGAGATCCTGCCGCCGGGGGTGCTCAACGTGGTCACCGGCGACGGCGTTCCGACCGGCGAGGCGATCGTCAAGCATCCGGACGTGCGCCTGGTCTCGCTCACGGGCGACGTCGAGACCGGCAAGATCATCGCGCGGACGGCGGCGGACAACCTCAAGCGGGTGCACCTCGAGCTGGGCGGCAAGGCGCCGGTCCTGGTCTTCGACGACGCGGATCCGGCCGCAGTCGCCGCGGGAATCAAGATCGGTGGCTATTGGAACTCAGGGCAGGACTGCACTGCGGCGTCGCGAGTCGTCGCCGGCCCGAAGATCTACGACAAGCTGCTCGAGGAGCTCGTCCCGGCCGTCGAGTCACTCCACGTCGGCGATCCCGCCGAAGGTGACGAGATCGAGATGGGGCCCGTGATCTCCAAGGCCCAGCAGGAGCGCGTGCTCGGGTTCCTCGACCGCGCGAAAGGCGCCACCGTCCTCACGGGCGGCGGTACGAATGGGGACCGCGGCTTCTTCGTCAAGCCGACGGTGGTCGTGGACGTCGGGCAGGAGGACGAGATCGTTCAGCGGGAGGTCTTCGGCCCGGTCGTGACGGTGCAGCGCTTTGCGGACGACGACCAGGCGATCGCGTGGGCGAACGACGTCAACTACGGGCTCGCGGCCTCGGTCTGGACCCGCGACATCGGGCGGGCGCTGAACGCCGCACGCAAGCTCCAGTTCGGCACGGTCTGGATCAACGACCACATTCCGCTCGTGAGCGAGATGCCGCACGGCGGCTTCAAGCAGTCGGGCTACGGCAAGGACCTGTCCAGTTATTCCCTCGAGGACTACACCCAGATCAAGCACGTCATGGCGAAGGTGGATTGACGCCCTGAAAGACAGTCGAGGCGGCCGCAGCCGCCCCGACGAAAACCAGATGAAAGACCGGGCTACTCCTGCGGGGGCCGCTCGACGAGCGTATGCAGCTCGACGTCTGGGTCGTCGTCTCGCTCAACAGGTGGCCGCTCGGCCGGGGGCAGCCGGTCCGCGGGTGGCCGCTCCGCTGGCGGAAGCAGGTGAGCCTCGACGTCCTCGTTGCCGGTCGTTGGTTTCTGCTCCTCCACTACTCCTCCTTTCGATCGCCGAATCCAGATCCGGCGTGTTCTTGCACTAGACGATGTAGCACCTCTACATCTTCCCTAACTTTCCAGAAAAGGCAAACCGCTTTACCATCGCGCGATGGTCCGCGCCTTCAGCGAGCGGCTCGAGGAGTCGCGCCGGGCGTTCTCGTCCGTCTTCACGAACCCCAACCTGAGACGGGTCGAGCTCTCCTGGGCGGGCACGATCTGCGCCTACTGGATGTTCATCGTCGCGCTGTCGTTCTACGCCTACGACCGTGGCGGCCCGGGAGCCGTGGGACTGGTCGGGTTGCTGCGGGTGCTGCCGTCGGTCGTTGCCGCGCCTTTCGGTGCCGTCCTGGGCGACCGCTATCCGCGCGAACGCGTGATCGTCGCGATCAACGTCGCGCGCAGCGTGACGATTGCCGGCGCGGCTCTCGCCGCCTTCACGGGTGCACCGGCGGGGATCGTCTATGCCCTCGCGAGCCTGATGGGCCTCCTCCAGTCGATGTTCCGGCCGACGCAGTCGGCACTCCTGCCGGTCCTCGCACGCACGCCCGAGGAGTTGACGGCTGCGAACCTCGTCCTCACCACGGTGGAGAGCGTGGGGCTGTTCGTCGGGCCGGCGGTCGGGGGTCTCCTGCTCGCGGCGACCGCCATCGACACCGTCTTCTTCGTGGCGGGAGGAATTTTTCTCGCCGCCGCCCTCCTCCTTGCCGCCGTCCGGACGGAGCGCGCCGAGAGGGCCGTGACCTCCCGGGGCAGCTTTCTGGACGAGGCCTCGGCGGGATTCCGCACCGTCCTGCGCGACGCGCGTCTCCGCGTCATCATCGGTCTCTACGGCGCCCAGACTCTCGTTGCCGGTGCGCTCAACGTCCTCATCGTCGTCACAGCCGTGGAGGTGCTCGACCTCGGGAAGGCGGGAATCGGCTACCTCAATTCCGCCCTCGGCGTGGGCGGCCTCCTCGGCGGGCTCGCCGCCCTCGGGCTCGTCGGCTCGCGGCGACTTGCGTCGGCGTTCGGTATCGGGCTGGCCGTGGTCGGCCTGCCGATCGCGCTGATCGGGTTGCTACCGCACACTGGCCCGACGCTCGTCTTCCTTGCGGTCGTAGGCCTGGGCATCACGATCGTCGACGTCGCCGGGCTGACGCTCCTGCAGCGAGTCACGCCCGACGAGGTCCTGAGCCGGGTGATGGGAGTCGTGCAGAGCGTCTTTGTCGGGACGCTCGGGCTCGGCGCGATTCTCGCGCCAGTTTTGATCGACGGGCTCGGCAACAAAGCGGCGCTCATTGCAACGGGAGCGGGGCTTCCTCTCTTGGCCGCGGTTTCCTGGCGTCGCCTGCGGCATCTCGACGAGGCAGTCGGCGATGCGCCCCGCTACGTCGATGTGCTCGGCGAAATCGCACTTTTTCGACCGCTTCCCACCGCGACGCTCGAGCAGCTGGCGCATGACCTCCGTCCCGTGCACGCGCGCACGGGCGAGGACGTCGTTCGACAGGGGGACCACGGTGACCGCTTCTACATCGTCGAAAAGGGCGAGGTGGACGTGTTGGTCGACGGCCGGCCGGCCGAGCCGCTTGGACCAGGGGGCTACTTCGGCGAGATCGCCTTGCTGCGAGACGTGCCGCGAACGGCCACGGTCCGGGCTCGCACGGATGTCGACCTGCTGGCGCTCGACCGCGACGAGTTCATCGCCGCCGTCACGGGCCATCCGGACAGCGCCGAGGCTGCTCACGCCCTCGTAGCGAGCCGCCTCGGGTCGCTGCCGAGCAGCACCTCGATTTAGGCGCGGACGATCCCCGCGGGCCTCGGTCCTAGCCGCAACCCGATCACCGCTTCCGCCGAGGCGAGGCTCGGCGCGTATCCCGCGACGGCCGGAACGAAGGCTTTGCGACCGAGAGTGAACAGCACGGAGTCGGTGCGAGCTTTCACCGTCGCGGTGCGCGGCACGTCCCGCAACAGAGCGATCTCTCCGAACGAATCGCCCGGAATGAGCGTCCCAGCCCGCGCTCCGTCGACGAAGACATCCAACGCCCCGGCGTCGACGACGTAGAAGCGATCTCCAGCCTCGCCTTGCCGCACGACCTCTTCACCCGCTCGTGCGTGCTCCTCGTGCATCCCCCCGGCTAGCTGCTCCACCGTCGCCTCCGGAAGTGGCGCGAGGAAAGAGATCGCCCGTAGCCGCTCAACCCGCGCGGCGGGAACGACCGCTTCCCGGTCGATGCGCCGAAGCAACGACCAGGCCGGAAGCACGAACGCCGGCAGCAGGAGCCCCGACACGACGAGCGTGCCGCGCACACCGAGGAGAGAGACGAGCGCAGGCGCGACTGCCGCTCCGACGCCGACAGTCAGCAGCAGCACGCTCTCGAGCGCCCCGAACACCCGCGACAGCACCGAGTCCGGCGCCGCCCGCTGGAGCAGAGTCATGCCCGAGACGTCCGCGAGCGTGTTCCCGACGCCGACGACACCGAGCAGGATCAACGCGAACCCGAGGTTCCGCCAGGCTGGGACGAGCGCGAGGGGAATCCCGAACAGCAGTACGCCGAGACCGAAGTCGCCGGCCAGGCGACCGCGGCCGACAAGCGCGCCGGCGACCACGGCACCCACGAGGCCCCCAACGCCCGACGCGGCGTTGAGCCACCCGACGGCCGCTGCACCAGCGTCGAGAAACGAGAGCGCGACGACCGCGATGAGAACACCGAGCAACCCGTCGACGAAGGTCTGAGCGGCGAAGAGACCGACGAGCAGTGCGATCTTGCGATCCTGGAAGATTGCCCGCATGCCGGCAAGGAGCTCGTCGAGCGCTCCCTTTTCGGAATCCTCAATGGGGGGTCGGGCGCTCGGCGCGCCTCGTATGCCGAGGATGAGGCCAGCCGACAGGGCTACCCCAACTGCGGTCACGATGAAGACGGTCGCCGTGCCGCTCACGGCAAGGATGACCCCGCCGAGCGCAGGGCCGACGAAGATGCCGACGCTTTCGATCGCCGCGGCGACGACGTTGGCGGCGCTCAGCTCGTCAGGTGTCCGAGCGAGAGCCGGCGTGTACGCAGCCTCGGCTGGTCGAAACGCCGTTCCGGCGACGCTCACGAGGCCCGCGAGCACATAGACGAGCACCGCCCCGGCGGAGGCAAAGACGGCCGCGGCCGCACCGAGTATCAGCGCCGTCCGGACGAGGTCGGATGCCACCATCACCAACCGCCGGTCGTGGCGATCCCCGAGGATCGCGGCGAACGGCGACGCGATCGCTGCCGCACCCCAACGCAGCAGGCCGACGAGCCCGACAGCCCGCGCCCCACCGTGCTCGTAGGCGAAGACGACGACTGCGATCCCGTAGGCCCAGGCCGCGATGATGGAGAACGCCCAGGCGAGCTCGAGCCGGAGCAGCGCGCGGTTCCGGACCACTCCCCTGAAGGCATCCCGGGCCTCGCCCAGCCGCTCCGCGAACGCCATCGGGCGAGCATCCCACGTTTGCGCTACCAGCCACCCGGACGGAAGATCCGGCCAAACTCGTACGTCTAGTGGTTGTCCACGTTATAACGTGACTTTCCGGGAAGGAGGCCTGCAATGACAGACGAAGAGCGGCTCGAGGTGTCCACTGAAGAGGAAGATTTCGAGGCGCACAAGAAGCGTAGGCTCGCAGACGAGCCTGCAGCCGAGGACGACAGCGACGACGACGACGACGCTGTCGAAGCCCATAAGCGCAGGTAGCCGGAGCGCCCTGCATCTCTTTGGTTTGTCGGGGCCCGGGCACTCCCCGGGCTTCGTCGTTTCATGGTCCGGCAAAGGCTTCGCCTTCGCTGGATTTAGAGCGGCTTCGCCCAGCTCTAAGCTCCGGCCCTTCTTGGAGCCGTCAGAGCAGTCGTTCCAGCTCTGCCAGAAGGCGGAACGCCGAGTCCGTCTCCCCTTCCTCTCGCCTTCGCTCGAGGGCCGCCGCAACACGGGCGACGACCGACAGTTCGCCGCTTCCCGCGAGCGCCGACTGGGCGCGGCGAGCCCGCTGCAACAGGTCGAGGGCGATGGCGGCCTGGTTCGCGAACAAGCCGAGCAGCTCCATCTCCGCGAGGGTGAACCTCGAGTCCGCGGGCCGATCGAGCACCTCGAGGACGCCGAGTGCCCGTTCCTCGTGCAGCAGCGGCACTGCCATCAGCCCTTTGGGGACGAAGCCGGTGCTCTCTGCGGTCTCGCGCGAGAAGCGCGGATCGGACAGAACGTCCTCGATCACGAGGGGCTGTCGGCTGACGAGCACGAACCCGGCGATGCCCGTGCTCGACGGGAAACGCATCCCGACCAAGCTCTCGGACGCGTCGTCGGCGGCCGCTTCGAACACGAGCTCGTCTGTCTCCTCGTCGAGGAGCAGTATCGACGAGGCCTTCGCCTTGAAGATCGCGCGCGCGACCTGGACGATGGAGCGCAGAAGCTCCCGGTAGCTCGACTCCGTTCCCAGCACCCCGGCGGCGACCGAGGCATGCAGATCGTCGGTCATTTCTCTCCTCCCACGTTCGACGCGCAGAGATAGAGCACGCTCTTGAGCTGGAAGGGCGTCAGCTCAGGGTGCTTCGAGAGAACGAGCGCCGCGATCCCCGCAATGTGAGGCGTCGCAAAGCTATTGCCCGTGCAGACGAGGCGGCCGCCGCCCATCCACGCCACCTCGACGTCGACTCCACGCGCGAAGAACTCAACCGGCGGGCTCGGGTTGTAGAAGTAGGCGAGCGGATCGTCTTGCTCATGACTTCCCACCGAGATGACGCTGGAGAATCGCCACGGGTAGCTCTCGACCGGCATGTTGTGCGCCGAGGCGACGAGCATCGTCCGCCGGAAATATGCGTTGTCGGCAAGCTCGTGAAGAAGACCGGTGAACTTCGCCTTGGTGGTCGACAGGCTCATGTTGATGACGTCGAAGCCCTGCTCGATCGCCCACCGCAGCCCTTCCAGCAGCACCGGGCCGCTGCCCGTATAACCCGCGCCGAGCACGCGAACGCTCACGAGCTCGCACTCCGGCGCAAGCGAACGGATCACACCCGCGCAGGCGGTGCCGTGCCCACAAAGGTCACCGGCCGTATCAGGATCCTCGACCAGTACCTCCTCCCCGTCGACGGAGATTGCGACCGATTGCTGCACCTCGCCGACGAGTGGATGCCCGGTCTCGATGCCGCTGTCAAGCACGCACACGCGGACGCCGGTGCCTGTGGCGCCTCCCCAGGCCCAGTCCCGGGTGATCTGACCAGGCCAGATCTCGGGGAGTGCGATTCGGTCGACTGCCTCGGCCGGCAAGCTCCAGGCAGGCAGCGGTTCCTCAGGGAGCCGTTCCTTCTCTGCGCTCATTCTCGAAGCGTACGAGGCTGAGCTGGCTCCTTCCAGTGCGGAAGAAAGGCGCTCCACCCGCCGTCCTGTGCTTGGAGTGTTTCCGCAGTCGCCACAGGAGCTCGCTCGGGGCCGTTACTCGGATCTTCTCCGTGAAGCCACGCAGGAGCGTCTGGCTTCGATGGCCCGCGAGGGCGACTCGACCGCATCGGCGCCGACACGTGGATGGTCCCGGGCTCTCAGCAAGGTGGCAGAGGCTGCGCGCAGGGTGGGCGCGCGGCCGGCTGGGATTCGCACCGCCTGATCTACTCCCAGGGCTTTTGGCCGCCCGCGGATGCCTCTTCGGCGGCGTGGGCGGCGAAGCCCGCGAGCGTGCGAGCCCGGGCGACGCGCGCGTCGCCGTCCGTCGCCGTGAGGTTCACCGCGACGAGCTCCGCCGCGGAACGAGCCGCGGCCGCGGCCAAAACGGCGGCAACGACCGCGTCTGCATGCAGGCTCGGATTCCCCTTCTCCGCGACGACGACCGCCAGCTCAGCCACGTCGGTGGCCACCTCGACGATTCGGAGTGGTGGCTCCGCCGCGCGGGCGTAGGCCCGTCCGACCGCAAAGTCGCGGCGGTCCTCCGACTCGCCGCCGGTCTCGTCGACCGACCGCAACGCGGCCGAGTACTCGTCGGCGTCGACCTGGGCCAGGGGCGCTGAGCGGTCACGGAGGGACTCGGCCTGGGCCGCGATCCCTGCTGCCTCGCGCCACTCACCCCTCGAGGCGCGGGCGACCTTTGCGAGTAGGCCTGCGGCCGCGGCCGTCACGAGGGCGGCGAGCGAGCCTCCTCCCGGCGTGGGCCCTTCGCTCGCAACTTCCTCGAGGAATTCGCTCAGCCGAAGGTCGAGCAGGGTCATGCGGGGATTCTCTCCCCATCTGCTCGTGGCAGCTACTTATCGAAGTGCAGCCGCAGCTCTTGGACGAGGCGAGGGCTGCGCTCGTAGCCCTCGGCCTCGAGCGCGGCCTCGAGATCGGCCACGAGGCGTCGCCGGAATTCTGCATCCGCCTCGGCCCGGCCAACGATCTCTTCCAGCTCGGCCCTGGCGGCCGGCAGCTCCTGTGCAGCACGGACCCAGGCCTCCGGGGCCGGCGGCAGTGCGCGGATCAGGCGCGCGAGTCGTTCCTCGTCGAAACCGCTCATCTGGAACTAGACGCAGGACCGGGTTCAGTTCTTCCATCGAGGAACTCGCGCAGCCGGCCGAGGCAGCGCGAGATCCGGCTGGCGATAGTCCCAGGCGGGAGGTCGAGGGCTTCCCCGATCGTGCGGTAGCTCTCGTCGCGCGCGAAGAAGCGGTCGAGAATCTCCCGACAGTGCTCTGGCGTGGCCGCGAGGGCCTCGTGCACCGTCAGCGCCTCGTCGAGCATCGCAAGGGTGTCCTCCCCCTCCACCGCATCGAGCTCCTCCTCTCCGGCCGGACGCTCGCGACTCGCCGCCCGCAGCCGGTCGATGCAGAGCCTGCGGGTGAGCTGGCCGATCCACGGGCGCACGGCTGCGTCGTCGCGAAGGCGGTCCAGGTGCTCATACGCACGGGCGAAGACCTCCTGGAAGACATCTTCAGCATCGGACTCGGCCAACCGGAAGGCCTGGACAGCGATCGCGTAGACATAGCGCGAGAAGCGCTCGACCAGGTCCGCCCAGGCCTGCTCATCGCCTGCGCGGCAGCGCGCGACGAGCTCACTGTCGCTGAGGGTTGACGCCATCAGACGGATTGTGACGCCTGATCAGGCTAGGGGTGAGGCTGGATCCGCCGCGGCTTTCGCACGGAATATCTACGCGGCAGGTGATTGGCCGGCGTCTTTGCCGAGTCGCTGCGACCACCACTCGGACTCGCGGCGATCGAAATTCTCCTGCAGCTGTGCGACGTACGACGAGAGATCGCTCTCGCGGGTGAGGAGCGCCGCCTCGAGCTCCGCACTCGCCTGCTCGCGCTGCTCCAGCCGTTGCTCGCGGACCTCGAACTCTGCCTCCAGCTGCGCCTCGCGGAGGTTGTGGGCTGCCTCACGTTCCTCCAGCTCCTTGGAGCGGCTCGCGAGCACACGCTCGCGCTCGTCCAGCGCCTTGTCTTTGCCTTCGTTGCGGTTGCGCGAGGTGAGCAACGCCTGCTCCGCCTTGTTGAGCGCGATCTCGCGCGCAGAGAGCTCGTCCTCGCGCTGCTTGATGCGGCGCTCCGCAAGCTCGTCGACCTTGGGCGCCTGAGCGATCTCCTCCGCCTTCTGTCGAATGGCCGCCTCCTGCCGGTCGAGCTCGGCTTTGCGGGCGCTCAGCTCCTTCTCCCGGCGGTCGACGCTTGCGAGGGCTTCCTTGGCCGCGGCGGCCTTCTTGTCCCCCTCGCGCTCGAGCTGCTCAACCCGAGCTGTCAGCTCACCCTCCCGGTCCGAGAGCTCCAACTCGCGTTGGTCGAGCTTCTGGGCCCGAGCGACCAGCGCCCCTTCTTCGCGACCGCTCTTGGCGGCGAGCTCGGCATCTCGCCGTTCGAGAAGCTTTTCCCGGGCCTCGAGCTCGGCCTTGGCCTGGGTCGCCTTCTGCGCGGCGGCCTTCTCAGCGTGGGCGAGCTTCGAGGCGAGCTCCGCATCGCGGCGCTCGAGGACCCTTTCCCGCGCCTCCAGCTCCGCCCTGGACTGGGACGCCTTCTGCGCGGCCGCCTTCTCTGCGTCGACGAGCTTCGCCTCTCGGTCGGAAAGTGCCTTCTCGAGCGACTGCACTTCCTCTTCCTTTGCACGAAGCTTGGCGTTGTCTGCCTGCAGCGCCTGCAAGCGCTCTTCGTGGTGTGAGTCGGCATCCTGGCGGACACTCGCGACCCGGGCCTCGCTCTGTGCCAGCTCCCGTTCCCGCGCAGCGAGCGCGTCAAGCTTCTGCCGGATCTCATCGGCCGCGGCCGACCGCTTTGCTTCATCGGCGTTCAGCTCGTGCAGTCGACGCTCGACGAGTTGCTCCCGCTCTTTGAGTTGCCCTTCCGCCTTTGCGAGAGCGGCCGACTTCTCAGCCAGCTTCTGCTCGAGGAGCGCCGCGCCTTCTCGCTGGCCCGCCTCCTGCGTCAGCTGCTCCATGCTCGCCGCCAGCTCGCTCGCCCTCGTCGACAACTCCAGTTCCCGCCGGTCGAGCTCCCTTGCGCGTGCCGTCAGCTCCCCTTCGCCGCGGCCACTCTTCGTCGCAAGCTCCTGCTCGCGTCGGCCGAGCTGCGTTTCGCGCGCCTCGAGCTGAGCTCTGGCCTGTCGCGCCGCCTGTTCCGCGGCAGCGAGTTTTCCTTCCCGGGCGGCGAGCTCCTGCTCGAGCGACCGCGCTTTCGCTGCGATCGCCTCCGCCTTCTTCTCGCCCTCCTGGATGGTTCGGCTGATGTGCTCCTGGCCCGCCTCGGCCTTCTGTCGCCTGCTCGCAAGCTGCTCTTCCGCCTTCTTGAGCTCACGCTCGCGTCCCGACAGATCGAGGAGCTTCTGCTCCAGCTCCCTGGCGGCGGACAAACGCTTCTCTTCGGCTGCCGAAAGCTCCTCGAGCCTGCCCTCGACCAGCTGCTCCCGCTCACGTAGGCGTTCCTCGCCCTCGGCGAGCTTCTCCTGTTCCTCGAGGACGCCGCTGAGCTCGGCGAGGCGCTCGGCGATCTGACTCTCGCGCTTCTCGAGCCCGGCCTCGGTGGAAGCCAGCTCGGACGCGCGGAGGTCGAGAAGGGCCTTCTGCTCCTCGAGCTCGAGCTCGCGTCGATCCTCCTGAGCCGGATCGTCGCTGTGGCCGCTCAGCGTGGCCAGCAGATCATGCTCGAGCCCGAACGGGGGCCCGAACCCGGCCGTGGGCTCGTCGGCCTCGAGGCTTTCCGCTACGTCGGCGGCGAGGGGGGCCTCCTCAGGGGGGGCGTCTTTCGCCGAGAGCTTAGCGCGGAGACCGGAGCCGAACCCCCCTTCTGTGCCATGCCCAGGACTCATCCGTTATCTCGCCTCTTCTAGAACTTGAAGATCTTGGCCAGGTTGAGGAAAGCGGGGCCAAGCACGACGATGAACATCGCCGGGAAGATGAAGACGACCGTCGGGAACAGCATCTTGATCGGCGCCTTCATCGCCTTCTCCTCGGCGAGCATCTGACGCTTGAGCCGGGTGTCCCCGGCCTGAACCCGAAGGATGCGACCAAGGGAGATGCCGAGCTGATCCGCCTGAATGATGGCTCGGACGAAGGTCGCCATCTCGGGTGAAGCGCTGCGAGCGGCCATCTTCTTCAGGGCCTCCGACCGGCTCTCGCCGATGCGCATCTCGCCCAGTGCGAGCTCGAACTCCTCGATCAGCGGCCCCTCCATGTGCTCGGTCAGCTTCTGGACGGCTCCGTCGAAGCCGAGGCCGGCCTCGACGCTGACCGACAGCAGGTCCAGCGCATCCGGAAGCTCCGCGGCGACCAGCGATTGTCGCGCCCGAACCCTGTTGTCGAGCACCATGCCGGGACCGAGGTAGCCGATGAGGCCGAGCAGGATCGCGAACAGCGGCGCCTTGGCGGGAGACAGCACGCCGCCAAGAAGGAGGCCGACGACCCCAAAGCCGACGGCCATGATTCCTTTCGCCGCGATGAAGGCATTGGGAGAGGCCTTTCTCATTCCGGCAGCCATCAGCTTCGCCGCTACGGACTCCGTTGTCGTCCGCGGGTTGACTCGAAGCATCAGCCCGGCGACCTTCGCGATGAACGGGCCGACAGCGCGTTCGCGGAAGCGCGGGAGCTCTTTGCCGGTGACCGTTCGCACCCTCCCATACGTGGTTGCGCGAGTCACGAGGTTCCGCCGATTGCGCATCGGCGCGGTGGCGACCTCGCCGAAGTAGAACGCAGCGCCGCCGACTGCAGCGATGGCAAGGATCAAGACAATGGACATGGCATCAACCTTTGAAGGAGACGATCTTTTTCAGGATGAGCGACCCGAACCCCATCATCAGGAGCGCGACCAGAATCATCATGTGACCTGTGCTCGTGTGGTAGAGCGGGCGCATGAAGCTGCCATTCAGCACGGTGATCGTGCCCGCGATGAAGAACGGGATTCCGATCAGCGTGTAGGCCGACATCCGGCCCATCGCGGTCAACGCTCTGATCTTGCGGGCGAACTGCTGCCGCTGCCGGACCGTATCGGCGACCATGTCGAACAGAGTGGCGAGCGAGCCACCGACCTGGCGCTGGATCGTCACCGCGGTGATGGCGAACTCGAAGTTGTTCGAAGCCAGGCGCTCGGCCATCTCGGCGAGAGCGTCGTCCATCGGCCGGCCGAGCGAGGTCTCGGTCAACACGCGCTTGATCTCTTGATTCGCAGGCGGCTGACCCTCGTCGACGACCGCCTGGAGACCCTGTTTGAACGAGTGACCCGCCTTGAGCGAGCCGGCGATCGTGATCAGAAGGTCAGGGAGCTGATCCTCGAATGCCTTCAGTCGCTTGCGCATCTTCAGCCAGACGAACGAAAACGGGACGAAGCCAGCCGCGACCATCAGTCCGACCGTGATGATCAGCGAGGCGCCGATGACAAGGCCGAAGAAGGCAACAAGCAGGGCGGAGCCGACCGTGATCCAGAAGAACTCCACCGTCCTCAGCGGGACGTCGGCGCGCTCGAGCATCCGGGCGATATAGCGCCACTGCTTGAGGTTTCCAAAGGCTCTCTCCGTCGCACTGAAGACTGACGCGAAGGCCTCCGTGCGCTTCTGCTTGCGGTTCTCCTTGCTCGAAGCCTTGGAGTCACCGACGTGTGCCGAGATACGGCTTCGCACCCACGAGCCCCTGATGCCGGCAAGGAGGAAGAGGGCGGCGAACAGCACGAGCGCTCCGACCGCCAGCGCAATGGCGAACGGGCCGCTCGGGCCGAAAAAGCCCTTGGGGAGAAGGCTCGACGGCGGCGCGGCCTCCTGGCCGGCGATCGTCAGCCCCTTGACGGCGGAACCCTCGCCGATCACAGATGCCTGCACCTGGATCTTGTCGCCGGGGCGAGCCGAGGTGAGGTACTGGACGCGCCACGTCCGCTTGAGCGTGTCCGCGATCGTTCGGTAGACGTTGTTGATTCCCTCACTCGACGCGGTTCCGAAGTACTTGCCGCCGGTCTGTGCGGCGAGTTGCTTGAGCGGGCCCGGATTGAACTGCGGGCTCTCGATCGCGACGACGTAGACCGCCGTCGAGGCGGCGCGCGCCGCGGCGATCGCATCCTCGAGGCTCGCCTTGCTCTGCGTCTCGTTTCCGTCGGTGACCATGATGATCACGCGACCCGCGAAGGGCTCGCGTGCGAGACGTCCTGCCGCGAGCACGAGGTCGTCGTAGAGTTTCGTTCCCTGCTTGGGGTCGACCGAGACCGAGCTCAGCGCCCCGAGCGCCTCGTTCGTGTCGGCCGAAAATCCACCGGTCAGGAAGGTTGGCGCGGTCGCGAAGGTCGTGACCGCGATTCGGTCTCTCTGGGGCTTGCGGGCGATGAAGCCTTGAACGGCGGCAAGCGCGTCGCTCAGCGGCTTTCCTTTCATCGATCGGGAACGATCGATCGCGAAGACGATCGACTTCCCGTGCGCGAGGTTCGTGGCCTGGAAGTCGGAGACCTGCAAACCGTTCTCGGTGACTGCCGGGGGGGCCGACGACGGCGTTGACGTAACCACCGACGCGCGGATCGTGGGATACGCGGTCTGGTCCAGTGCACTCAGGTTGACCGTGGCCGATGCGGCGGTCGGGAGAGCGAGGACGAGAACCGCGAGCCCGGCCAGTATCAGCCGGGGGCGTCTCACTGAAATGCCCCCTTGAACTTCGAGGCCTTGTGGCCGGAGCCGACCGCGGGCGAATTGGTGTCGTCAGTCGTGAAGAAGCTCGGCTGGAGCACGACGCCGTTCGCCGCCATCTTCTCGAGGAAGTTGGGCTTCAGGCCGGTGCACGCCATCGGATTGAGCAGCCGAACCGTGCCGGCTGCCGACTGGTCACCCTCGTCCGGCGGCTTGGCCAGGAAGACGTCCTGCAGCGTGATGACGTCGGACTCCATGCGGAGCACCTCGGTCACATGCGAGATCTTGCGGGAGCCGTCGACGAGCCGCGTGATCTGGACAAGCAGGTCAAAGGCGCTCGAGACCTGCTCGCGGATTGCCCGCAACGGCA
>UEXU01000464.1_pt1 | contig 18450 bp, 18 predicted proteins | sample 4301121 | NCBI WGS metagenome assembly UEXU01 (sample SAMEA4773174, study PRJEB27434) | metagenome | biome: 2259; feature: agricultural soil; material: soil | place: USA | collected 2014-09 | depth 0.25 m
TCTGCGGAGCGACGACGGGCCCGAATCCGCCGGCGAACCTGCACCGTCTCTGGTGGAAGCAGCTCACGGTCTACGGCTCTACGATGGGATCAAGAGCCGACTTCGAGGCTGTGTACGACCTGGTCGCGCACGGCCGAGCGACGCCGGTCGTCGATGCCGTGTTTCCACTGCACGAGGTGGCCGCGGCACACGAGCGTCTCGAGGCAGGCGAGCAGCTGGGAAAAATCGTCCTGCGGATTCCGGAATGAGTCCGGACGGACCGCAGGTCTACTTTCGCGAACCGGACGGGTCCCGGCTCGAGTTCGTCACCAGGTTCCGAACCCAGCCCTCGACCTCGCGCGGCGAGCGCAGCCGCACGACATCAAGGTCCGGATAACCGGTGAAGACGGCCGGCCAGGTACGGCGGCGGTCGAAATGCATCCGGATGGCGAAGCCCACCAGGGAGTCACGGCCCCAGAACGCAAAGCGCCACGTTTGACGATTTCCATTGAACATGTCCCGCTTCGTGACGATGTCGCGCACTGCGCGACGGATCAGGCGTGAAAGCACTAGCAGCAGAGGCTGGTCGAGCCAGACGAGCGTGTCCGCTCGGCGGAGAGCGACGTCTCCGATCTTGTTCTGATAGCTCCCGTCCAGCACCCAGCCGTCCGATCGATCCATCGCCGCCTCGACGTCGCTGCGAAGGGCCTCGGGTGTGGCCTCGGTCCAACCCGGCAGGTGGTTGAGCGCGTCCAGCTCGACGTATGGGACTTGAAGCCTGGCGGCGACGCGTCTGGAGAGCGTCGTCTTGCCGTTGCCGCTTACGCCGACGACGACGATGCGGCGAGGCACTACCCGATGCCGAGAATGAACTTCGCGTCGTCGGACATGCGCTCTGGGGTCCACGGCGGATCCCAGGTGAGCTCGATGTCGACGTCTTCGACGCCGGGAATCTCGCCTGCGACGCGGTTGATGTCCTCCTGAATCATCGGACCCGCCGGGCATCCCATCGACGTGAGGCTGTGTGTGACTTTGACGCTCTGCCCTCGCACCTCCACGTCGTAGAGCAGACCCAGCTCGACGATGTCCATCCCGAGCTCGGGATCCTCAACCTGACGCAGGGCTTCGAACACTTCTTCTCTCGTCGGCATGACGTAACCGAGTGTAGCCGCGCTGAGACGACTAACCGTTCGCTTTGGCCGCGGCGGCCGGGGACAAGACGAACGTCGACTCGACAAGCGGCTTGGGGCTCTGCGCCTTGGAGTTGCTGAGGGCGACGACGCTCCAGCGATACGTGCCGGGGGCGAAGCGGAAGGACTTGGGAAGCATGAGCTGAGCCTGTTTGGTGCGGGCCGCATAGACCTGGTGCCCATTGCGGTAGAGCCGGAAGAGATACGTGACGGACCCTGGCTGTGCGACCCAGCCCCACACCCGCGACGGAACGAAGCCCGCGATCCGAGGCGCGGCAGGTCGCTTGGTCTTCGCGTTCACCTTCGGGGAGGCGGATTTCTGCCCTGTCGTAGGCGGCGCCGCCACGCGCTGCGTCGACGGCTTGGCCTTGGGCTTCACATGTGGACGCGTAACCGGGCTGACGGGCGTGGCGGGAAGGGTGACCGGCGGCACTGCCCGAGAGGTCGACCTCTGAACATGCCCGCGCACCTTCGCCGCCCGGTGAAGCGTCACGTCGTCGCGGGCTCCCGCCATGCCGATCGGGACCGCAACGGCGACGAGTGCGAGCGCCGCGAGCACGAGCGTCCGGCGAGGCTTGCGCGCCCGTGCAACCTGGACGGGCTCGACCGGCTGGAGCGCAGCGCGCACCCGGATCGTCGCGAGCAGCAGATCCCAGTCCTCGGCCGGCGTGGGCGGCAGGAGCTCGCGCGCCCGCTGCTGCTCTTCAGGCGACGAGACGAGCACCAGCTCGGGGCTGATGGGCATGCCGTCGAAAGGCGGGCCAGCCTCTCCTGCGCTCAGCATTCGGGGTAGCCTAGCGCCCCCGCCGGGGACCGTCCGAAACCCGCTCTAGAAGCCCAGCAGACGGACTTCCTCACGCCGGTCACGCGCGAAGAAGTGGATTCCGTCCGTGAACCGAACCCAGTTGCAGCGCGTGCACATGACGAGGGAGTGCGTGCGCGCCGAGTCGGCCAGGAAGCGGACTCCGCGCAGGAGATCACCGTTGGAGACCCCAGTCGCCGCGACGATCACCTCGCCGGGGGCCAACTCCTCCGTCGTGAACACCCGCGTCTCGTCGGTGATACCGACCTCGCGGGCGTGCTCGATCTCCCGCCGCGACGTCGGCCAGAGCTGTGCCTGAACCTCCCCGCCGAGGCACCGGAGCGCCGCCGCCGACATGATCGCCTGTCGTGTGCCGCCGATTCCGACGGCAAGGTGGTCGTTCGTGCCACGGATGGCTGCGGAGATCGACGCCGTCACGGTCCCGTCTTGAATCAACTTGATGCGTGCGCCCGAGGCTCGGATGTCCTCGATCAGGTCGTGGTGACGGGGCCGGTCGAGGACGATCGTCGTGATGTCGTTCGTTCGCCGGCCGAACGCATCCGCGATCGCCTGGATGTTCTCGCCGATCGGTTTCAGCAGGTCGATCGACCCACGCGCCAGCGGTCCAACCGCCATCTTCCGCATGTACATGTCGGGCAGGTTGAGGAGCGAGCCGCGCTCCCCGACAGCGATCATCGACATCGCGCCGTTGCCTCCGCGCGCAACGACCCCGCGGCCTTCCAGCGGGTCGAGTGCAAGATCGACGTCCTCACCGCCGGCGCCGATGTCGGTGCCTACGTGCAGCGGCGAGTCCTCACTCGCTGCGCCGATGACGATGCGGCCCTGGATGGGGAAGTCGTCCAGGACTGCACGCATCGCCTCAGCGGCTTCCTTCTCGGCGGCCTCCTGGTCGCCACGGCCGAGCCAGCGAGCGGCAGTCAGTGCAGCGCCGTCGGTCACGCGCACGTACTGCTCACAGAGGCAGAGCGCAGGGCGTCCGATCCGTTCCTCCGCCGCAGCTGGGATCGCGACCGTATCGGCCATTAGATGCGTTGTACCTGTTCGGCGCTCGCGAGGACCAGCTCGAGCACGGCGTCGATCGCCGCGCGCATCTCCGTATGGGCGATCACCGGCACGCGATTGCGATTCGCCCGCCGGACGATGTGATCCTGGATGTGCCTGATGTCGTCGAGCCGCTCGATGTACTTCGCATGCGGGCGGGTTCCGTCCAGACCCGCGTCGCGGACGAGGAAGTGCGTGCTGTGCTCCTCTTCGTCGTCGATAGAGAGCACGCACTGCACGACGAGTGCGCCCTCGATCCGCGGCAGCATCCCCGGCACGAGGTGCACGCCTTCGAGCACCATCGACCAGCCCTCCTCGAGTGCGCGCTCGATCGATGCACGCACTCCGACGAGCACGTAGCGCGTCTGCTCGAGGAACCCAGCGATGACCGGGTCCTCCGCCTGCTCGGGCTCGCGCAGCCCGGCGGCGGCTTCGAAGCTCGAGTAGTGGATCGACGGCATGAACTCCTCCGAGAAGAAGGCGCGCATCGTCTGCCGGACGAAATCGGTTGAGGTGACGCGCGTGATGCCGAGCCGGTAAGCGGCCTCGGTGGCTACGGTCGACTTCCCGGTCCCGGTCGCGCCGCCGACCAGCACGATGATCGGCAGGTCGAGCTCATGGAGCTCGCGGTAGCGACGGAGCCGACGCACTGCTTCCGAGCCCTCGTCCTCTCCCATCACCTCGACGGCGAGCTCCTCGACTCGCTCCAGATCCGTGCTCTGCTCGCGGCGGTCGAGAAGATCCTGGTCGATTCGCTTCGCGAGCTCGTACGCACGGCCAAGCGGAACCCCGACCGCCACGAGTGCCCGGGCCATGAGGCCTTTCGAATACGGATGATCCGGCGTGCCGAGCGGCAGCGGCTCCGAGTGACGCGGCAGGCTCACGCTCGCGCTCCAGCGGGGATGACCGTCCAGATCGCCTCGTCGAGACTCGACTCGCCTGGCAGCGGCACGACATCGTTCTCGGCGAACACGACCTCGATCCCCCGTGCTCGTGCTGTCTCCGCCACCATGTCGATAGCGGCGGCCTTGATCTCCACGAGGAAGACCTCGGCCTCGGCACGACTGAGATCACGCTGGAGCTTTTCGCGGTCGGCGAGATTCCGCGAGACCGAGACGACAGTGGCGTCGAGATGCTCGGTCGGCGCCGGTCCGGTCGTGAAGACTGCAACGGTCCGACCTGCCAGCGACGCCGCGGGCCGCAAACGGAGATCGGCACGCACGACCGGAATGTCCTTGAGCACCCGCACGCGCTCTGCGTCCCCGCCGCCGATCAGCACGACGAGATCGGAGACCAGCACGCGGTAGGCGTTGAGGTACGCGCTTGCATCCTGAGCCCCCGCCACCAGGATTCGGGCGTCGACGTCGATCGGCGGGATAGCTGCGCCGCTCCCGTCGAACAGGACGATGTCCGGCTCACGCTCCGCCGCGAGCGCCGCGCCTTCGAGCACGTTTGACGTCGTGACGGCGCCGGCCAGGCCACCACCGGCACGGCGGCACCCGATCGTGACCACACCTGTCAGCGCCGCCGTCTCCAGATAGTCGGACGCAGCATGAGCGCCGGCACGCGACAGCTCGAGCAAGTCGTCGAGCGTCGGCTTGACCTCGGCGACGACGGGCTGGGCGGGACCGCCCCGGCCCATCGCAACGACGACCACGTCCCGCTCGGTTGCCAACAGTCGTGCAACGTGGCCGGTCACCGCCGTCTTGCCGACTCGCTTGCCAGTCCCGATCACGGCGAGTGACGGCAGCGGGAAGGGCGCGTAGCGCGGCGGTTCGAACTGGAAGTCGGCGCCCTCGTAGCGAAGACCCGCGGCGAGCGCTCGGCTCGCGAGCGCGAAGCGGTCGGACGGGCTGAGCACCGGCTCGTCCGAGAGGTCGACGACGACCTCCGCTTGCCTGAGTCCCGCGTCGAAGTCGCTCAGCAACGGCACGCCGTAGTCGTCTCTGCCGCGGAGCTTCTCCGTGCCTCCGGCACGCCACGCACCGACAACCTCGTACGGCAGCCCGGCGATCGCGTCTCTCACGACCGGGGCGTAGTGCTCCCCGTCAATGACCACGAATGCGCGGGTCATCGCCGGGAGGTCACCTCCCCCTCGATCCGTGCCGTGTACTTCTCGAACTCCAGCGTGTCGACCGCGAACTGGATGATCTTTTCCTGGCCGTGGAACGGGTACTTGCGCCACACGTCCACGTGCGTCCCCGAGAACTCGATCACGTTGTAACAGGGTCGGGTGTTCCCACGGAGCCGGAGCGAGGAAACGGTTCCGGCATTGACGATGAAGAGATCCTCGAGGCGCCAGGCGTAGGGGACGTGCTTGTGTCCCGAGAGCACGAGGTTGACGCCCGAGCGTTGGAGGCATTCGATTGCGTCCCCGGCGTCGTAGACGATGTTCCGCTCCCGGCCGGTACCCGGCACCGGGAGCAGATGGTGGTGGCAGACGAACACCCGCAAGTCCGCCGGCTCGGCGAAGCTTTCCTCGATCCAGCCGTAGCGACCGCGGCCGATCTGCCCGTGGTCGAGATCCGGCTCCGTCGAATCCACGGCGACAACCGTGACCCCGCCCACCCGTGTGACCGAGTTCCGGTCGCCGAAATGCTGCTCGAAGTGCACGTAGCCGACGTTCCTCGAGTCATGGTTGCCCGGGATGACCACGACGGCCGCGCACTCGATCCGGTCGACGTACTCCTTCGCAAGGGCGTATTCCTCCTTGAAGCCGAAGGTCGTCAGGTCGCCCGAGCACACGACGATGTCGGGCTCGAGGTCGTTGACCTCGTTGATCGCGCGCTCGAGGAGGTTCGGCAGGAAGAACTGCGTCCCGCAGTGCAGATCCGAGATCTGGACGATCGTAAACGTGCCGCCACGTGTCGCCATGCGCGAAGTCTAGGTGGCCGAAGTTGCGCCGAAAACGGGCCTGGAGTCTTTACCGGCCGGGAGCATCCGGGCCCACTGCTACCCTGCGTCTAGGTGACACTGGAAACACCGGATTTCCAGGCATATCGTGGCCAGGAACCTCCACGCTTCGCCAACAAGGCAGAGTTGGAATGCGCCAAGGTCCTGGACTACTACGGCGTGCCTTGGGAGTACGAGCCGACGACGTTCGTGCTCGAGCGCGACGACGAAGGCCGAGTCATCGAGGCGTTCAAACCCGACTTCTATCTGCCCGAGCAGGACCTCTACGTCGAGGTCACGGTGATGAAGCAGTCGCTCGTGACTCGCAAGAACCGCAAGCTGAGGAAGCTACGCGAGCGTTATCCGGACGTCCGTGTGAAGCTCTTCTACAAGCGCGACATCGAGCGCCTGGCGGAGCGATACCGACTCCAGCTCGCCTCATAGGCCCCGATCCCAGGCTGGGGGAGGTGTACCTCACGCACGAGGAGCTGCAGACTCGCGTGCGCGAGCTGGGCAGCCAGATCGGGTACGACTACGAGGGCCGCGAGCCCGTGCTCGTCGCGCCGCTCAAGGCGAGCGTCGTCTTCCTGGCCGACCTCTCACGCGCGATCGGGATCCCGCACGGGATCGACTTCCTCGAGCTGGCGAGCTACGCGGCGAGTTCCGACACCGGTGGCCAGGCGCAGATCCGGCTTCTCAAGGACCTCGACGCAGAGATCGCGGACCGCCACGTGGTCGTGGTCGAGGACGTCGTCGACACTGGGTTGACCCTGAATTACCTCTGCAAGACACTCTGGCTCCGCGACCCGGCCTCTCTGGCCGCGGTGACACTCCTCGACCGGCCCTACCGGCGGCTGGTCGAAGACCTCCCGGTGCGGTACGTCGGCTTCACCGTTCCGGACGAACTCTTCGTGGGCTACGGCTTCGACCTCGACGAGCGCTTCCGCAACCTGCGCGATCTGCACGTCTTGCGGGGTTCGAGCGGATCAACCTAGACGGGCGCGCCGGCCAAGCCGCCGCCTCCTCTAGGTCGGCATCGCAAGCGATACCTCGGCTGCGCGATCTGCACGTCTTGCGGGGTTCGAGCGGATCAACCTAGACGGACGCGCCGGCCAAGCCGCCGCGTCCTCTAAGTCGGCATCGCAAGCGATACCTCGGCTGCGCGATCTGCGCATGTTTCCGCTCGTTGAAAAGTTAGTCTAGGCTAAACTGTGCGTCGGGATGATGTCGACGCGCGTAGAGGAGGTCGGGCGGCTCCCCGGAGCGGGAGAGCACGTCCTACGGGGCGCGACACGCTGGCGCCTCCTCCCCTTCCTCGGCCCGGCATTCATCGCCTGCGTCGCCTACATGGACCCGGGCAACTTCGCGACCAACATCGCCGGCGGCTCGAAGTTCGGTTTCACCCTCGTCTGGGTGATCGTCGCCTCGAACCTGATGGCGATGCTGATCCAGACGCTGTCGGCGAAGCTCGGCATCGCCACGGGCCGGAACCTCCCGGAGGTCTGCCGCGAACAGTTCTCCCGCAGGACCTCGATCGGGCTCTGGCTCCAGGCAGAGCTCATCGCGATGGCAACGGACCTGGCGGAATTTCTCGGCGCCGCCCTCGGCATCAAGCTGCTGCTGGGAATTCCACTCTTCCCGGCCGCCGTCATCACGGGCGTGATCACGTTCCTCATTCTCGGGCTTCAGCGCTACGGCTTCCGCCCCCTCGAGGCGGTGATCACGGCCTTCGTCGTCGTGATCGGCGCCTGCTACCTGGGCGAACTGTGGTTCGCCCATCCGCCTCTCGGCACTGTTGCCAAGCATGCCGTCGTGCCGCAGTTCGCGGGCAACGAATCGGTCCTGTTGGCCGTCGGGATCCTCGGAGCGACCGTCATGCCGCACGTCATCTACCTCCACTCCGCACTCACGCAGCAGCGCATCGTGCCCCAGAACGACGAGGAGGCGAAGACGCTCTACAAGTACACGCGCATCGACGTCCTGATCGCGATGGTGATCGCCGGGCTGATCAATATGTCGATGCTCGTCGTCGCCGCGACGGTGTTCTTCGGCAGCGGGCTCACGAATATCGACTCGCTCGAGGGCGCCCACCGCACGCTCGTTCCGATCCTCGGCGGTGCCTCGAGCGTGCTCTTCGCCCTGGCGCTGACGGCTTCAGGCCTTTCGAGCTCCACGGTAGGGACGCTGTCGGGCCAGGTGGTGATGCAGGGCTTCATCCAGCGACGGATCCCCCTCTTTGTTCGGCGGCTTGTCACGATGGTGCCCGCCTTCGTGGTGATAGCGATTCAGGGCAACGACGGCGACGTCTCGCGGACGCTCGTGCTCAGCCAGGTGATCCTCTCCTTCGGCATTCCGTTCGCGCTGATCCCGCTCGTCATCTTCACGAGCCGCCGCGACGTGATGGGAGTCCTCGTCAACCGCAGATCGACGATCGCCGCCGCCGCGGTCGTCGCAGCATTGATCTCCGGCCTGAACATCTTCCTGCTCGCCCAGACGTTCGGCCTGGCCGGTTAGACGCCCACCCCCGCGACCTCCTACAGGTACCCGAGAGGATCAACGGGCGTGCCGTTGATGCGCACCTCGAAATGCAGGTGCGCGCCGAAGCTGTGGCCCGTGTCCCCGACGTACCCGATCACCTGTCCCTGCGAGACCTGGGTTCCCACAGAGACCGCGTAGGACGACTGGTGGGCGTAGCACGTGGCCAACCCTCCCCCGTGGTCGATGCAGGTGTAGTTCCCGTAGCCGCCCGTCCAGGCCGCGATGACGACCGTGCCCGCTGCCGCCGCGTGGATCGGCGTCCCGTAGGGAACGCCGATGTCGATGCCGGCGTGCAGCCGACCCCAGCGGTAGCCGAACGGGCTGGTCACGGGGCCGTTGACGGGCCAGATGAGCCCGTGGGACGAGGGTGTGGAATCGGTGGCGCCTTGCGCGGTCGCCAACCGACCGCGGATCTTGGCATCCTCCGCGGCGAGGCTGTTCGCCTCCGCGACCCAGCGCTTCTCCTGCTCTCGGGTAGAGACCAGCTGGCTCCGACGGCTCCTCCGTTTGCTCGACAGGCCCTTCTGCGCTGTCAGCAGCTGGCTCTGGACATCGCGTTGCTGCTGCGTCCGAACGGCAATGACCTGAGTTTCAGAGTGCACACGAGCCCGGACCGTCTTCGTTCGCTCGCGAGCGACGTGCACTCGGTCGCGCACGATGCCTACCTCTTTCGCGATGCGTTTGTCCTGACGGGCGATTGCGTCGATGTAGTGGATGCGGTCGAGTGCGTCCTGGAACGAGCTGGACTCGAGGATGACCTCCACGAGCGTGGGATCGTGTGTCTCGTAGATATCGATCATGCGCCGGTTGAGTTCGCGGACGACACCCGCGTACTGCCGCCGTAGGAAGGTGAGCCGATCGGTCTCGAGCGTGAACAACGCGTTGAGGCGATCGAGTCGCCGCTGATGCAGGGCCAGATCCTGTTCCAGAATCGAGAGCTTCTGCGAGACGTCGCCCACCCGGCGCTCGAGCTTGCGGATCTGGGAGGTCAGGCCGGAGATCTCGCCGCCGAGCCGCGCCTCCTTCGCGCGGGCCGCGGCAATACGTGACTGCAACGCACCGATCTTGCCGCTGTTGTCGCCGGCGGCGGGAGCGGCGAACACAAGCACGGCGACCACGCCTACAGCAAGTCTCCGAGCCATGTGGGAAAGGTTCGGCGACGCGCCGGACGTACCTCCCGTTTGCCAGGCGGAGTGCCTAGTGTCGCTCCGTCCCGGGCTCCCGAGGCTCCTCGACGATCTCCGTGGCTTGGACTTCCAGTCTCCGCCGCTGCAGCCGATCCTGGGTCTGCGCAACCAACGCCTCCATCTCCGCTCCGGTTCGGGCGGCGAGCTCATCGAGCTCTTTCACCTGCTCATGGGCCGTTTTTGTCGCCTGCTCGTCACCACGGTACACGGCTTCCCCGAGCTCGAACAGGAATCGGTCCCGGCGGGACCCCAGCTGCTGAAGCTCGCGCCGGAGGGCGAGGAGCCGGCCTGCAGCCCGTCCACGGGTTGCCACTGATCCGACGGCGAGGCCCGCGTGAGCACGAACCGTGTCAAAGGCACCCGCCGTTGAACGGGCGACCGCATTCTCCGGCTCGCGCTTGACGGCCTCGAGGAAAACAATCACGAGCAGGAGGCTGACACCCATGAGGATGAGGCCGTATGGCCAGTGTCCTCTGGCAATGAGGAGGATCGCGAAGGCCAACGCGCCCGCGGCGAGCAGCAGTGTCAGCGTTGCCGGCGGGACGCCGTAGATCCTACGCTCGCTGTGCGCCTCCTCCACGGGAACCTCGCCCGTCTCGTCCGCAGGGAGCTCCATCACTTTGGTCTGGCCGCTCTCCACAGCTCTGCCGCACTGCGGGCAGTAGCGACTGTCCCGCGGAAGGTCAGCGTCGCAGTGCTTACAGCTAGCCATGCGTTGTGACTCGATCTCCGGCCACGTGCTCTACCCGGAGGTCGAGGGCGCGCAAAGCCTCCGCTGCGGCGCGGCGCAGCGGTCTGACGAGGGCGCGGTAGTCCTCGTCGGAGACTTTCCCTGTGCGGTGATCGAATTCGAGCTCCTTGAGCGCGGCGAGTGCGCGATCGCGTTCCTCGGCGAGGGAGAGACGGCGCCGCTCGAGCTCGTCGGGCCTCGCAAGGCGGTCGTCGCGCGGCCTCGGCTCTCGCAGGAAGGGCAGCCCGACGAGCAGCACGCACAGAACGGCGAGCGCGGCACCGACCACGAGTGCGCCGGTCACAGCGGTGCCACTGCGCTTGCATAGCGCTCGGCCAACCGGCGTTCCTCGCGGGCATCCGGCCAGAGGGCGATCAGAGAGCCGCCCAGGAACACGATTCCGGCGAGCCAGATCAGGTTGACCAAGGGCTTTTGCAATGCCTTCAGGTCGATGCTGCCGTCGGCGTTCACCTGATCGGCAATCAGGAACAGATCGCCACCCGTCAGCAGGTCATGCCTGATCGACACCTCGTTCGAGACCTGGTCCTCGGCGAAGTACTGATTCTTCCCGGGCTTGTACCGGCCCAGGTACCTGTCGCCTCTGTAGACGTCGACGAGAGCCCGAATCGCACGGTGATTCGACGCGAGCGACGTCTCGTAGCCGCGGAAGACGAGCCTGTCGCCGGCGACCATCATCGACTCGCCGCGATGGAGGCGCGCTTCCCGGACGGTCTGGTAGGCGCTCGAGCCGGCAACACCGATTGCCAGGAGCACGACCGCGGCGTGGACGACATAGCCGCCGTAGCGGCGCCTGTTGCGCGCGACCAGTGAGGAGAACGCTCCGAGCCACCCGGTCTCGCCGAGAGCTTTGCGTGCATTCGTCCCCCGCGCGAACTCCAGGACGATCGACGAGAGCACGAAGATCGAGAACGTGTACGCAATGACGCCGACGCGCGACGTACCGGCCCCTAGTGCCAGCAGGCCGGCGCCTGCGGTAACGGCCACGCCCAGAGGCCAGAGAAACGTCCGTCCCAGCGCGCGGAGCGAGGCACGGCGCCACGCAACGAGCGGCCCGATGCCCATCAGCAGCAGAAGAGGCAAGCCGAACGTGTGGAGGAAAAAGTTGTAGTACGGCTTGCTGACGGTCGCCGCCTGCCCGGTCACGGCCTCGGAGAGGAGCGGGTAGACGACCCCCCAGAGGATCGTCAGCGCCAGCGCGACGAGCAGGAGGTTGTTGTAGAGGAACGTCGCCTCGCGGGAAACGAGCGACTCGAATCTCGTCTTCGCTCGCAGCAGCGGCAGTCGGGCGAAGATCAGCACCAGCGACCCCGTCGTGATCACGCAGATGAAGCCGAGGAACCAGGGGCCGATCGAGCTCTGCGTGAACGAGTGAATCGACTGGATGATCCCGCTCCGTGTGAGGAAGGTCCCGAACAGGGACAAGCAGAACGCGAGCGTGACGAGGAGTACGTTCCAGACCTTCAACATGCCGCGCTTCTCCTGGATCATCACGGAGTGGAGATAGGCGGTCGCTGCAAGCCAGGGCATCAGCGCGGCGTTCTCCACCGGATCCCATGCGTAGTAGCCGCCCCAGCCGATCTCGACATACGCCCAATGCGCGCCGAGCAACTGGCCGATGCCGAGAAAAGCCCAAGCGGCGAGCGTCCACCGGCGGGTGGCAACGATCCAACGCTCGTCGGTGCGGCGGGCGAGGAGCGCGCCCATGGCAAATGCGAAGGGGACGGTCAGCCCCACGTAACCCAGGTAGAGCATGGGTGGATGGACCGCCATGTAGGGGTTCTGCAGGCTCGGGTTCAGGCCGGCGCCGTCGGCGGCCGCGGCCTGGGTCGCGAATGGGCTCGCGACGAAGACGAGCAGCATCGCGAAGAAGGTGCCGACGAGGGCGAGCACCGGCACCACCCACGCGAGCACCTCGCGGCCGGCGCGGCGACCCGTGAGGACAGCGGCGGAGGCGTAGCCGCAGAGCACGAGCAGCCAGAGCAGGAGCGAGCCTTCCTGCCCGCCCCAGAACGCCGTCAGGGTGTAGCCGAGCGGCAGCTCGCGACTCGTGTGCTCCGCGACATAGCGAAAGGAGAAGTCGTGCCGTGCCAGCGCAGCGAGCAAGACGACTGCTGCAACGACGGTCGAAGCGAACGACGCGAGCAGTGCGTTCTGTGCTGACTCGGCGAGACGACGGCGTCCCTGCCAGGCCGCCACCGATCCAGCGACGAGGGCATATACGAGCAGGAGGAACGACGTGACGAGCGCCGCACGCCCGAGGTCAGGCATTGGGGTGCCCCTGCCAGTGAGGCTGTCGAGTTCCTGGGTCGCGAGCACCAAGCGAGAGGCCGCTCTCGCTCGCAGCCAAGGCTGGGAGCCTTGGTAAGAGCGAGGGTGGGCTCTGGCGCCGTGTGATCGCGGGCCAGGAGCCGGCGAGCCTCGCTGGGAGGGGCACTACTTCGGTGTGTATTTGGAGGGGCACTTCGTCACGAGCGTGTTCGGCACTGCGACGAAGACGCCGTTGCGAAGCTTTCCGTCGACGACGACGTCACGACCGGTGCGGAAGAGATCCGGGACCGAACCCGTGTAGACAACAGGGACGGTTGCCGTTCCCTTCACATCGCGAAGCTTGAAGTGCAGGCCGCCCGCGTGCGCATCTCCCCCCGGCCGTCCGACCACCTTGCCTGCAAGAGAGACTCGGCCGTCGTGGCCCGGGAGTTGGCTCGGGCGCAGCGACGGTGTGCCGCCTCCGGCGATCGAGGTGTAGAGCAGGAAGACGGCGAGGGCGGCCGCGACCGAGAGCGCGACGACCAGCCGAACCGGGCTGCGCTTGCCGGGCACGGCCGCAGTCTACCGGCGTCTTTTCCGCGCCGAGGAGGTCAGTCGTGCGCTGCGGCCGGCCGCCTGGCCGGAATCCGGTACCCGTGGTCGTGACACAGAGAACCGGGTGAATCCTCGGTCAAAGCATCGCAGTAGCCCTTGCCGTACGCGGCGCGCATGAAGGCGGCCACAACGTCGAGGCTCCACTCCGAGATCTCGCTTGCTTCCCGCCAGAGGTCAGTCAGGCGGAGATCGATGTCGAGCTCGAGGAGATCGATGCGTGACGGCGTGTCGGCCATGAGCGGAGGGTACGGACCCGATCGGACGTTGCCTGGAGCAGGTCGAGTACGCTCGGCGCGTGGCCCCGCTGCACTTCGGCCCGGCGCGTGTTCCGTCTCGGGCGAGCCCCCAGGAGGCGATCTCCCTCCTGCACGAGCGCGGCTATACGGCGTGCGAGATCGACTTCGAAGGGAAGTTCTGGATGGACTACGCCTGGGCGGAGACGTTCGGACAGCTCGCGCGAGATGCCGACATCGTCCTATCGGTGCACGCGCCGATCGCCGGCTTCATGGGCCACGCGGAGCGAGGCAAGAAGCTGAACATGGCGGTCGGGATGCTCGACCACTCGGCCGGGATCGCGAAGGCGGCGGGAGCCGAGCTCGTCGTCTTTCATCCAGGATTCCTGCTCGGTCGCGAGCGTGCGGAGGCGATCGATTCGGTCGTCGAACAGTTGGGGGAACTGCGTGAGCGACTGGAGAAGAAGGATCGGGCAGTCTCGTTCGGCGTGGAGGTGATGGGGCGTGTGCGGGAGCTCGGGACCGCCGCCGACGTGTTCGAGATCTCTTCGCGGTCCGGTTGGGTACGGCCGGTGCTCGACTTCGCGCATCTGCACGCCGTCACCGACGGTGCGTTCGTCGCTCCCGCCGAGTTCGCCGAGATCCTCGACGGTGCGGACGCCGTCCTCGAGCCAGGTGCCCCGTTCCACATCCACTTCTCCGACATCGCCTATGCGAACAGGAACGAGACCAAACACCTCCCCTACGGTGAGGGCACGCTCCGGGTCGGCCCGCTCGGCGAGGCCCTTCGCAATTTCGATCGCCCCGCGACGGTGATCACAGAGTCGCCGGACGAGGAGTCGAATCAGGTGATTCGCGAGGAGCTCTACGCGGCGGTCGGGACGCGCCGAGCCAGCCGTGCGTCGAGCTCAGCTGCCGCGTCCCCACGGTCGCGCGCGCGCAGGAAGTCGGCGTAGGGTGGCAGCACGTCGAGCAGAATGCGGCATTGCTCACTGCTGCTGAGGACGTCCACGGCCTCGCGAAACAGCACGTCCGCTTCGTCGTCGCGTCCCTGAGCCGCGCGAACCTGTGCCAGGGCAACGCGTGTGGTCGCGCGCGAAGTGATGTCCTCGGCGCTGACCGTCTCACGCGCGGCAAGCGCGTACTTCTCGGCCTCGTCGAGGCGGCCCTCGGTCAACAGGAGCTGGGCGAGCAGCCGCTGACTCTCGCACAGCGTTCCGCGTTCGCGCATCGGCGCAAGCATCCGGATCGACTCCCGAAAGAGCTTCTCCGCCTTCTCGGGATTCCCCGTAGCCCATGCGACCTCGCCGAGCTGCCTCGACGTCCACGCTATCTCGGATACGGACGCCACCTCACGGTAGAGGTCGAGCGACTTGGTCAGCCAGCCCGCAGCCTCTTCGTACTCCCCGCGGACGCGGTGGAGTAGGCCCTTCGACTGCGCCGCGCTCGCGCGCGCCACGATGCTGCCGCTCTCGTCCGCCAGAGCAAGGGCCCGATCGACCAGCGGCTCGGCCTTGTCCTCCTCCATGCGGGCCACGTGCATGCTGGCGAGCTGAAGCGCGGCTCTTGCCTCGTGATCCTTCCGACCTGCCAGCCGCGCGACGTCGAGAGCCTGCTGCTCGTATTCCTCGGCCTCGGCGAGCCGCCCGGCCCAGCGCGACACCCGTGCACGCCGGTCGAGTGCTCTGAACCGACCGTCGTGATCTTCGTCCTCCACCACGGCGAGCGCCTCGTCCGCGAGCTCGGCCGCGCGCACAAACTCGCCGTCGAGCGAGGCCGCGGTCTCCGAGAGGGCCGTCAGAGCCCGGCTCTGGATGTCGCGCGCGCCTTCGGCGGCAGCTTGTTCGGCGATCACCGTCATCTCGTCCCGCACGACCGGGAGGTCCCCGAGTTGCCACGCCGCACGGGCAGCGAGGAATCGCCGCCCCAACGTCGGCTCGAGCTCCGCCGAGCGGAGGAGGAGCTTACGAGCGGACACATTCGATTCGCGGGCCAGCGCTCGCCTGCCAGCGGCCTCGAGCGCTTTCGCCGCAGTCCGGGCGAGCTCCTCGGGCGGCTTTCCGTCGAGTTCCGCATAGAGGGCGGCCGCATGGTCGAGGTGATACGCCCGGATCTCGAGGAGCTCCTTGTCGGCACGCTCACGTAGCCACTCGGCGAAGCGCGTGTGATATTCGGCTCGCGCCGATTTCGAGAGACCGCCGTAGGCGACCTCGCGGATGAGAACGTTCTTGAAGCGGTACGCGGGCTCGCCCTTGATGGTCGACCGCTCCTCACGAGTCAGGAAATCGCGCAGGAGCAGATCGTCGAGCATGTCCTCGAGCTCGTCGCCGTCGTACTCGGGCGAAAGATGGTCGATCGCGCCCGCCCAGAACGTGCGGCCGATCACCGAGCCACGCTGGAGGACCACCTTCTCGCCGGCGGGCAGCCTGTCGATCCGCGCTCCGATCAGGGCCTGCAGTGAATCGGGAATCCGGTCGCCGCCATCGAGCCCCTGCTCGATGAGCATCAGCACGGTCTCCTCGACGAAGAGCGGATTCCCCTCCGTCTTGTCGAGCAGCCGCGCGCGCACGGTCTCCGGCACGTGATGCTCCTCGAGCAGTGCCTCGGCAAGCGCTTCGCTCTCCTCGCGCGCGAGCGGTTCGAGCTCGATCGCGGTCGAGCGGACCCGTCCTCCGCCCCAGCCCGGCCGCACGTCGAGCAACTCCGGTCGCGCAAGGCAGATGATCAAGAGTGCCCGCTCACGCACCCACTGCGCGAGATGGTCGATCAGCTCGAGCAGAGGCTCCTCCGCCCAGTGGATGTCCTCGAAGACCATGATCAGCGGCTGGACGTCGGCGAGCTCGTCCGCGAACTCACGCGCTGCCCACGCGATCTCGGGCTGTCCCCGCTCGGTCTCGACTGCCTCCATCACTCCCGCGGCCAGACCGAGCAGCTCGGCGATCGCCTCGTCACCGCAGCATTCGACGAGCTTCGCCTTGGCCGTTTCGATCGGATCGTCGTCCGTGATCCCGGCGGCGGATTTCACCATCTCGGCGAGCGGCCAGTAGGTGACACCCTCGCCGTAGGGGAGGGCGCGCCCGCGGAGGATCGTCGTGCCTTCCACTCCGGCGAGGAATTCGCGGATCATCCGGCTCTTGCCGACCCCCGGCTCACCGTAGACGGTGAACACGTGCGGTCGGCGGTTGCGAATCGTCCGTTCGAGGATGTTGTGCAACAGGTCGAGCTCGGCCTCACGGCCTACGAACGGTGCGGAGACCTTCGAGAGTGGCCGCTGTCCGTCGAGAGCCGCGATCGCACGGTAGGCGGGAATCGGATTCCGGAAGCCGCGCAGCTCCAGCGGTCCCGCGGTTTCCGTATCGATGGTGGCGAGCGTGAGCCGGCGCGCGGCCTCACCGACGAGGATCTCTCCAGGAGCCGCCGCCTGCTGGAGGCGAGCCGCGACATTGACGGCCTGACCTGTGGCGAACGTCGAGTCAGTCTCGTCAACGACGACCTCTCCCGCCTCGATCCCGACCCGTGCTTCCAGCCTGAGCTCGCGCACGGCCTCGAGGATCGCGAGGCCGGCCCTGACTGCGCGATCGGCGTCGTCCTCATGGGCCTGCGGGATTCCGAAGGCGGCCATCACGGCGTCACCGGCGAACTTCTCAACCGTGCCGCCGTGGGCCTCGATGCAGCGAGCGACCCCGTCGAAGAAGGACGTCACCCGCCGCCGGGCAATCTCCGGGTCCTCGCCCGAAACGAGCTCTGTGGAACCGACCAGGTCTGCAAAGAGAACGGTCGCCAGCTTGCGCTCCATTTACTGAATTCTAGGTACGGGCCCGGGGGCAACCGCGAGTGCCTCCTCTACACGGGTCACCTCGATTGAGTTCCCGTACGATCCGCGCGTGCTCGACCCGAAGGTTTTCAAGGCATACGACATCCGTGGGATCTATCCGGACGAGGTCGACGAGACCGGCGCGTACGCGATCGGTCGCGCCTACGTGGATGAATTCGAACCGCGCGGGATCGCCGTGGGTCGCGACATGCGGCTCTCATCCCCCGCCATGGCGACTGCCGTCATGCGCGGAGCGACCGACTCCGGAGCCGACGTGGTCGACCTCGGAGTGGTCGGGACGGAGATGGTCTACTTCGCCGTCGGCGAGCTGGAGCTCGAGGGTGGGATCATGGTGACCGCCTCACATAATCCGAAGGAGTACACGGGGATGAAGATCGTGCGGCGCGGCGCCCTCCCGGTCGGAGGCGACTCGGGCCTCCTCGACATCCGGACGCGCGCACTGGCTCTCGAGGACCCGTCCGAGGGACAGTCCCTGGGACAGGTCCGCACCGAGGACATCTGGCCGAGTTGGGTCGATCGGGTCCTCTCGTTCATCGACGTGGATGCGGTGGGGCCGCTCCGTGTCGTGATCGACGCGGCGAACGGCATGGCTGGGGCGATGCTACCTCCGGTCCTCGAGCGGCTCCCGGTGAACGCCGTGCGCTACTTCTTCGACCCGGACGGAACGTTTCCGAACCACGAGCCGAACCCGCTCCTGCCGGAGAACCGGGAGTTCATCGTCGGCCGGGTCCGCGAGGAAGGCGCCGATCTGGGCGTGGCCTTCGACGGAGACGCGGACCGCTGCTTCTTCGTCGACGACACGGGCGAGTTCGTTCCCGGCGACTTTGTCACAGCACTGCTGGCGGCTTCGATCCTCGAGAGGGAGCCCGGCGCGAAGATCCTCTACGACGTCCGGGCGAGCTGGGCGGTGCCCGAGACGATCGAGCGCGCCGGCGGCGTTCCGCTCGTCAACCGTGTCGGCCATGCGTTCTTCAAGCATCGGATGCGTGAAGAGAGCGCGGTCTTCGGCGGCGAGGTCTCGGGTCACTACTACTTTCGCGACTTCTCACAGGCCGATTCCGGTGTCATCCCCTTCCTGCTGATGCTCGAGCTCGTCTCGAAGCGGGGACAGAAGCTGTC
>UEXU01000130.1_pt1 | contig 18295 bp, 15 predicted proteins | sample 4301121 | NCBI WGS metagenome assembly UEXU01 (sample SAMEA4773174, study PRJEB27434) | metagenome | biome: 2259; feature: agricultural soil; material: soil | place: USA | collected 2014-09 | depth 0.25 m
TCGGCCGCATCGCCGAGTGGCGTCGAGGTGCCGTGCGCGTTGATGTAGTCGATCTCGCCGGGATCGATCCCCGCGTCGGCGAACGCGTTCGTCATTGCCCGAGCAGGGTTCTCGCCCGTTGGATCCGGCTCGGTCACGTGCTGTGCATCGGACGACAGGCCGTATCCGGCGACCTCGGCATAGATCTTCGCCCCCCGCGCTCGTGCTCGTTCGAGCTCCTCGAGGACGAGCACCGCCCCGGCCTCGCCCATCACGAAGCCGTCGCGCTCGGCGTCGAACGGCCGACTGGCGCGCTCGGGATCGTCGTTGCGCCGCGAGAGGGCGCGCATCGCACCGAACCCGGCGATGCCGACCTGATTGATCGCGGACTCCGTCCCTCCGCAGAACATGACGTCGGCCCGCCCGAGCCGGATGTCGTCCAGCCCCTGTCCGATTGCCATGTTCGACGCAGCGCAGGCGGTGCACTCCGACGACAGCGGTCCGCGCGTGCCGAGCTCCATCGAAACCCAGCCGGCGCCCATGTTCGGGATGATGGACGGGATCGCAAAAGGGTTGACGCGGTCAGGGCCCCGCTCGAGGAGCGTGTCGTAGCAGTCCTGGAACGACTTGATACCGCCGATCCCCGTCGCGATCGAAGCCCCGATGCGATCGGCCTCCGCCGCGATGTCCAGGCCTGAATCCACCTCGGCCTGGCGGGCGGCCGCGAGGATGATCTGAGCGAAGCGGTCCATCCGGCGCGCCTGCTTGCGCTCGATCCAGTTGGATGGATCGAAGTCCTTCAGCTCGCACGCGAAATTGACGAAGTACCCGCTCGAATCGAAGTGCGTGATCGGCCCGGCACCGGACTTGCCGGCGAGGAGGTTGCGCCAGGAGGACTCCACGTCGTTGCCCAGCGGCGTGACCGCACCCAACCCGGTGATGACGACTCGCTTGTGACCATTCATTGTCGCCTCGCTCATCGGCACCTCACATCCCCAGTCCCCCGTCGACGAGCAGCACGTCCCCAGTGATGAACGCAGCCTCGTCGGAACACAGGAACCGTACCGCGCCGGCAACCTCCTCCGGCTTCCCGAAGCGGCCGAGCGGCGTATTCGCAAGCATCAGCTCTTTCATCTCCCCGGCAATCACGTCCGTTAGCCGCGTGTCGATGTATCCGGGCGCGATCACGTTGGCTCGGACGCCGCGCGTGCCGAGCTCACGGGCAAGAGCCTTCGTGAACCCGATGATGCCTGCCTTCGACGCGGCGTAGTTCGTCTGCCCGGGATTGCCGTGCACCCCGACGATGCTCGAGACATTCACGATCGATCCGGAGCGGCGCTTCATCATTCCGCGCACGGCCGCCCGGCATGTGTGAAACACACCGCTGAGATTCGTCTCGATCACCTCGTGCCAGTCCTCGTCCGACATGCGGGCGATCAGGCCGTCCCGGGTCAGCCCCGCGTTGTTGACGAGGATGTCGAGCTCCCCGGCTGCGGCGACGAGACGCCTGGCCGCGTCCGCATCGGAGACGTCGGCCTGAACGGCCACCCCGCCCGCCTCACGCGCACACTGCTCGGCCTCCTCCTTGCCGGACCGATAGCTGAGGGTTACCTGTGCGCCGGCCGCGGCGAGCTCGAGCGCAATCGCGCGGCCGATGCCTCGTGAGCCGCCGGTGACGAGCGCCGTCTTTCCCTTCAGTGAGGCGAAACCGTCAGCGGTGCGGCCGCTCACGAGGCAGAGGCGAGCGTCTCCTCGAGCTTTTGCAGGCCCTCAGGAGTCGAGACCGAGATCGTGTTGGCGTTGCGGTCGATTCGCTTGACCAGTCCCGCGAGCACGTTGCCGGGACCGACCTCGACGAAGGTTTGCACGCCCTCCCGTAGCAACGACTGCGCAGCCTGCGTGAAACGAACGGGCGCCGTCAGCTGATCGACGAGCAGCGGGCCCATCCGCTTCGCATTCTCGATCCTCGCCGTCACCGTCGACATGAACGGCGCCGTGGGCTCTACGAACTTCACGCGGTCGAGGGCCGGACGCAGCCGGTCGGCGGCGCGAGCGACCAGTGGGCTGTGGAAGGCACCGGACACGCGCAGCTTGACCGCTCGGCGAGCACCCTCTCCCTCCGCGTCCTCGCACGCCTGCTCGACGGCGGGGTTCTCGCCGGAGACCACGATCTGTCCCGGACAGTTGTAGTTGGCCGGCCACACGTTCACGATCCGGCGGCAGATCCGTTCCACGACCTCGTCGTCGAGGCCGAGGATCGCAGCCATCGAACCGGGGTTGTTCCGAGCGGCCTCGGCCATTGCGAGCCCGCGCTCGCGCACCAGTCCGATCGCCTCTTCCACCTTGAGCGCTCCGGCGGCGGCGAGCGCGGCGAACTCCCCGACCGAATGGCCGACCACGAAGTCGGGCTTGATGCCCCGCGCACGAATCGCCGCGAGCACGGCCAGACTCGTCGCCACGAGGGCCGGCTGCTGCACCTCTGTTTCGACCAGCTCCTCCTCGGAAGCCTCGAAGCAAAGTCGTCTGAGGTCGAGACCGGCGGCCACGCTGGCACGCTCGAAGACGTCCATCGCCTCGGGCACTGCGTCGGCCATCTCGCGGCCCATACCGGTGGCCAGCGAGCCCTGTCCCGGGAAGCAGAAGGCGACGAGACCGTTTTTCACAGCGTCCACTCCAGTAGCGCCGAGCCCCAGGTGAGCCCCGCCCCCATGCCCGTCAGCAACACCAGATCTCCCTTCTTCAATTGTCCCTCCGCCCGTGCATCGGCCAGGGCCAGCGGGATCGAGCCGGAGGATGTATTGCCGAACCGGTCAACGTTAACCACCATTTTCTCCCTTGGGATGCCCAGCTTCTGCTGAGCGTGAGACATGATGCGGACGTTTGCCTGATGGGGGACGTAGACGTCGACGTTCTCGACGCTGACACCACATTCCTCCAGCAGCTCCTGGGCCGACGAGACGAGCACCCGCGTTGCGAATTTGTAGACCTCCCGTCCGTTCATGTGGACGTAGCCGTTTGCGCTCGCATCGTTGAGAAGCCGAGAGCCACTCCCCGGAAGGGAGAGATGGATGCCACCGCCGCCGTCGGCTCCGAGCTCGAACCCGAGGAAACCGCCGCTGTCGACCCGTTCCAGCACCACCGCGCCGGCGCCGTCGCCGAAGAGCACGAGCGTCGAGCGGTCGGTCCAGTCAAGGATCCTGGAGAGAACGTCGCCGCCGACCACAAGCGCCCGCTCGGCAAGCCCGGCGGCGACCATCGCGTAGGCCTGAGCCAGGCCGTAGACAAACCCCGTGCAGCCGGCGAGCAGGTCGTAGGCCGCGGCCTTCGGCGAACCCAACATGTCCGCGAGGAGCGCGCTCGACGTGGGAAACATCATGTCCGGCGTCACGGTCGCGCAGACCAGCAGATCGATCTCCTCCGGTGTTATCCCAGCCTCGTCGAGAGCGGCTCTGGCCGCCGGCAGCGCCAGGTCGGTGAGCGCTTCCTCGGGCGCAGCGATACGTCGCTCGCGAATCCCGGTGCGCTCCATGATCCACTCGTCCGTCGTGTCGACGATCGTCGAGAGCTCAGCGTTCGTGAGCACTCGCTCGGGAGCGTAGACGCCCAATCCAGTGATCGAGACCCGGGGCCCGTCCGCTCTACCGATCACGCCTGCTCCACCGCGAAGGTCAAGGTAGCCCGACAGGCCAACTCGCCGTCGACCCGGGCTTCTGCCTTGCCACGGCCGATCGGGCCACGAATGCGATCGAGCTCACAGCGCAGGTCGAGCACGTCCCCCGGCTCGACGATGCGCTTGAAACGACAGTCGTCGATGCCGGCGAAGAGCGCCAGCCGGCCGCGGTTCACCTCCTCGCTCAGGACGGCCACCGCCCCGGTCTGGGCCAGTGCCTCGACGATCAGGACGCCCGGCATCACCGGGCGGCCGGGAAAGTGACCGCGCAGATACCACTCGTCTTCGCGAACCGTCTTCCGCGCGACGGCGCCAGCACCTGGAGTCAGCTCGAGCACCTCGTCGATGAGCAGAAACGGCTCGCGGTGCGGCAGGATCTCCTCGATGGCCTCACGGCCGAAGGGCGGCGCCGGCGCAATCGTCACGCGACGTCCGAGAGTTTGTCGCGCAACCTGTTGCGGGCACGGTGGGCGTAACACTTCGCGGTCCCGACGGGCATCCCGGAGGTGGCCGAGATCTCCTCGAAGGACAGTCCGAGCGCATCCTTCAGGACGACGACACGCGCCTGCTCGGGCGCGAGCTCGGCGAGGCAGCGGTTCAGCTCGCCGCGCAGCTCGGCACGGTCTGCCTCGCGGACGGGATCCGCATCGACTGCCGCACGCCGGTCCTCCAGCAGCGGCTCGCAGGCCCTCGTGCGCTGGCGGTTGGCGACGTCCCGGCAGGCATTGACCGTCAGCCTGTGCAACCAGGTGCTGAACTGGGACTCGCCGCGAAACTGCTTGATCCGCGTGCATAACTTCGCAAGCGCTTCCTGCGACGCGTCCCGCGCATCCTCGGGGTCGCGGAGAAGATGCGCAGCAAGCTTCTCGACACGCGGGGCGTGCCGCTCGCACAGAGCCTCGAGCGCGTGCACATCGCCGTCCTTTGCTCGTTTCACGAGAATCGGATCGCTCAATCTTCCGTACGCAAGCGGCCCCTCCGGACGGAAGGACTGCTGAATTGGACGGCGGCGGCTCCGTGGCAGTTGCATCTACGCGCTCTAGTCTAGGAGCGTGGACGACTCGCTGGCCCCAGACCGCGTCCAGCCGTTACTCCGGGGCGGGTTCGGTCACACGTATCGCTACGCCGAGCAGTGTCGCTCGACGCAGCGGCTGCTGCAAGCGGACGACGAGGAGGGAGCGGTCGCCGTCGCTGAAGAGCAGACCGAGGGGCGCGGGCGCCTTGGTCGCAGCTGGCACGCGCCGGCCCGCACGAGCGTCCTGGTCTCTGTCCTCCTGCGGCCGCCGGTCGCCCCGCCCCGCCTACCGGAGCTCTCGCTCGTGGCCGGCGATGCCGTCGCCGGGGCGATCGCGGAGATCACCGGCCTCGAGCCGGCGATCAAGTTCCCGAACGACGTTCTCATCGACGGCCGCAAGGTGGCCGGGATCCTGGCGGAAGCCAGTGAGGGACGAATCGTCGTGGGAATCGGGCTCAATGCGAACCAGACCCGCGAGGAGCTCCCAGCAGACACCCAGACGGAGCCCACATCGCTCATGCTCGAGCTCGGCCGGCCGGTGGAACGCGCTGCGCTCTTGGCCTCGGTGCTCGTCCGCCTCGAAGACGCCTACGACCGCTGGGTCAGCCGAACCGCAGTGTCCGGCTGACGTTCCCCGCCGCGTCGCGGGCCGAGATGCGCACGGTGCGGACGCCTGCGAAGTGAAACGAGAACGCGCCGGCGCGAACTGTCCGCACGATCCGGCGACCGTTCACGGTCAACTGAATGACAGCCGTCTCGTTCACGGTGAACCGCAGGCGACGGAACGAGATCACGCGCAATCGGGGTGGCGTTGTGTCGATGCGGAACGGCAGTGTGTACGTGACCATCCCGATGCTGTTCGTCGCCGTCAAGACAGCCGCGTATCTGCCGTCCTTCGTACCCGCTCCGTTCCAGCTCACGGTCTCCCGCCCAGGCTGGAGGTCGCCCGAGAACACCGACGCGACAGTTGCGCCGGCCTGCGCAACGTCGAGTCGGACGCTCGCAGCCTGCAGCAGGTCGTAGCTGATGGTGAGATCGTCCAGCACGCCGTCTCCGTTCGGCGAGATCGCCGGCGAGCTGAGGGCGAACCCGCGCACGGTGGTGTCGACGAGGATCGGGACGACCGCAGAGACCGTCGTCCTGCCGTCGGTCGCGCTGAGCATGATCTCGTAACGGCCGTCAGGGATCCCCGAAGGCGCAAACTTGAACGACTGCTTGCCGGCCTGCCGTTGCTGCACGAACAGGGTGGAGAGCTGGTGGCCGTCAGGCGCTACGAGCGTCGCCGTCACCGTGGCCGCGGTGCTGAGCGTGAAGGTAACGGTGCTCGAGTCGGTCTGGCCATCGCCGTTCGGAGTAATGGTTCGAGGCGTCGCAGACGCGGACTTGAGCGTCAGCGCGACAGGCTTCGCCCCCACGGTCCCGCTCGCCGGCCGCACACCGTCCCCAGCCGAGATCGTCCAGCTGTAGGAACCGGGCTGTACGGTCGAGGCATCCCAGGTCCAATCGACCGCCTGGCTCGTCCCCGTCCCGGTCGCAACGGGATTCCCGGCGGCGTCCGTCACCGTCGCCGTCCAGGGAAGCGCCTGCGTCAGCTGCGCCTGGAAGCGTACGGGGCCACCTAGAGCACCGGTCACGGAGGGCGCGTACAGCTTCGGAAGACCTGCCGCGGCAGCCTCGCGCGCGATCGCCCCCAGTTGCGCGTAGAGAGCTGCGCCCGGGCAGTCCGTGAACCCGGTGTCGCGGTGTCCGACGACGGCCCGCAGCGTGACCGGGACACCCTCGGGGAAGCGCGAATTGCCCCCCGAGGTCCAGGTCAGGCTCGAGACCGGATCGACATGCGCGACGTCGAGGCGCCAGGCGATCAGCTTGGCCAAGGCCGTCCGCGCCGCTGCGGGTGGCGCCGTCGACCCGTACGTCCCGATCATTGCGATGCCGGTGGAGCCGGTGTTGAACCCCTCGGCGTGAGCGCCGATCACGTTCTTGTCGACCCCGCCATAACGGCCTTCGAAGACCTGCCCGTATTTGTCGACCAGAAAGTTGTAGCCGATGTCGTTCCAGCCGTTGCCCTGCACGTGGTAGATCTCGATCCCGCGCACGATGGCCGCCGACTGCGCGGCGGTGTACGAGTTGGAGCCGGCGGTGTGGTGCACGACGGCGAACTGGACGCTCGGCGCGTACCGGACCGGCCCGCGCCGAATCGCCTCGTTTGCGCCCCAGGACAACCGCGACAGCAGCGGCGGTGAATCGGCGATCGAAAGGCGCCGCGGCGGGACGAGCTCTTCCGGACTTCGGACCAAGTACGCACGCAGGCGTTCCACCCGGCCGCGCAAGCGATAGGCGATCCGATCGGCCGCGCCCGTCCAGTACGGGTTCCCGAGGCGCCATCCACGCGTCGCACTCGCCTCCGAGCTCTCGGCGTCCGGAAGATCCTCCGCCTCCGGAGCAGCCCGGCGCCAGGCGCTCCAGCCACCTGAGACGGAGCGCGTCCGAAACTCGACCGAGCCCGGCCCGCGCCAGTGCAAACCGACCATCTCGAAGGGCTGCGCCGTCGACCCGGCGAGTGTCCGCTGGCCGTGCAGCGGCACCTCTCGCATGGTCAGCGACGCGGCCGTCGCCGCCGGTGCGGGCGCGACGAGAAATGCGGCGGCTGCTGCGAGTAAGAGCCTCATGGGTGACGGCGACCCTGTATACAAGGTGCCTGGGGGAGCCTTCGCCCTCAAGGGTTGCGGGCCTCCCCTGATAGAATTTTTACGAGTTGAAGAGGGCCATTTTGCGGGGACTTTTGCTCCTCGGTGCGCTCTTGGCGCTGGCCTCTCCGGCCGGCGCCGGGACGCCGAAGGTCCTTGCGATTCACTTTGCGCCCGATCTCGAGGTGAACCCGGTCACCCAGGGCTGGGTCAATCACCAGCTCAGCCGCGCCAAGAACGGCGGCTATGCGGCGGCGGTGATCGTGCTCGACACGCCCGGCGGCCTGTCGACCTCGATGCGCAAGATCTACCAGAAGGAGCTCGCGTCTCCGATCCCCGTGATCGTCTATGTCGCGCCCGACGGGGCGCGCGCCGGGTCAGCAGGCCTCTGGATCGCCGAAGCGGGCGACATCCTGGCGATGGCCCCTCAGACGAACATCGGCGCTTCGACCCCGATCGACTCGAGCGGAAACAACCTCGGCAAGGACCTGCGCCGGAAAGTGGTCAACGACGCAGCGGCCTCGATCATCGCGCTCGCGAAGAGCCACGGGCGCGACTGGAGATTCCCGGAACGTGCTGTGCGCAAGGCTGCGAGCCTCGCCGCGCCTGACGCGCTCCACCAGCACGTGATCGACGTGATCGCCCCGAACCTGCCTGCCCTGCTTCGGCAGTTGGACGGCGTCAAGACGAAGCCGAAGGGATTCGTGCTCCATCTCGGCGGGGCGCAAATCGACAACGTCTCGCCGGGCTTCTTCACCCGGCTGCTGAACACCTTGATCGACCCGAACATCATCTCGCTGCTCTTCCTTGCCGGGATTGCCGGAATCGGCTACGAGATCTTTCACCCGGGCGTCGTCCTGCCCGGTGCGCTCGGCGCCGTCTCCCTCGTCACGGCGCTGTTCGGCTTCTCGGTCCTCCCGGTCAGCTGGGCGGGCTTGCTCCTGCTGCTGCTCGGGGTCGGCCTGTTGGTTGCGGACCTCCACGTCGCGAGTCACGGCGCACTCACGATCGCGGGGCTGGTCTGCCTCGCGATCGGCTCGATCATGCTGTTCCAGAACGCCCCGTCGCCGTACCACACGTCCAAGCCGTTAGTCATCGGGGTCGCGGTTGGCCTCGGAGCGCTCTGGGCCTTCGCCGTCGGGAAAGCGTGGCGCGTGCGTCGGACTCCGGTCGAGGTCGACCCGGGGAAGATCGCGGGCTCGGTCGGAGAGGTTCGTCTCAACGGCCTCGTCTACGTCAACGGTGAGCTCTGGCAGGCGCGGACGGACAACGGCGAGGAGCTGCGGCCCGGCGAGCGCGTGCGGGTCGAGTCGCTCGATGGTCTCGTTCTGACGGTGCGGCCCGAGGGAACATAGAATCGCCCGATGAACGCAGCGATCATCATCATCGCCGTCCTGTTCCTGCTGCTCGTGCTGTTCCTCTTCTCGGCGATCAAGGTCGCTCGCGAGTACGAGCGGGGGATCATCTTCCGGCTCGGCCGCCTCCTGCCGAACCCCAAAGGTCCAGGCCTGTTCCTCCTGATTCCGATCGTCGACCGCATGGTCAAGGTCGACCTCCGCACGATCACGCTGACTATTCCTCCCCAGGAGGTCATCACCAAGGACAACGTCCCGGTGCGGGTGAATGCGGTGTCGTACTTCCGGATCGTCGATCCGAAGGCGGCGATCGTCCAGATCGAGAACTTCATGGTCGCGACCTCTCAGATCGCGCAGACGACGCTCAGGTCCGTCCTCGGACAGCACGTGCTCGACGAACTGCTCTCGGAGCGCGAGAAGATCAACAGCATCCTGCAGGGGATCATCGACGAGTCGACCGCGCCCTGGGGGATCAAGGTCTCGATCGTCGAGGTCAAGGACGTCGAGATCCCGTCCTCGATGCAGCGGGCGATGGCACGGCAGGCGGAGGCCGAGCGAGAGCGTCGCGCCAAGATCATCAACTCCGAGGGCGAGTTCCAGGCCGCGGAGCGGCTGAAGGATGCAGCCATCGTGATCGCAGAGCAGCCGGTCGCGTTGCAGCTCCGCTATCTGCAGACATTGCTCGAGCTCGGCGCCTCGCAGTCGACGACGATCGTCTTCCCAGCACCGATCGACCTGATCCGCCCCTTCCTCGACAAGGCTGACGGGAAGACCTGAGCGGCGAGCTTCGCCGCGATCCCGAGTCGGGCCGTGTGGCTGTGATCGCCCCCGGCCGGGCGAAGCGCCCCGGCGCAAGCAGACGCGTGCTCGAGCCGCCGACGCAGGAGGAGCTGGAGTCATGCCCGTTCTGCGCGGGCCACGAGGACATGACGCCGCCCCAGACGCTTGTCCTGCCGGAGAAGGGCGACTGGCGGGTCCGCGTGGTGCCCAACCTCTACCCGGCGCTCGAACGGCAAGAGGTCGTGGTGCACAGCCGCCGCCACGTTCGCTCGATCGCCGAGCTGGAAGACGAGGAGGTCGACCTCGTCGCCGAAGCGTGGCGCCGTCGCGCTGAAGCCGAGCCTGGTTGCGTCTTCCCGCTTCTCAACGAGGGCCGTGATGCAGGGGCAAGCCGCCCGCATTCGCACTCACAGCTCGTGTGGCTTCCCGAGCCTCCACCGGCGCGGGCCCGCCCGCGCGGCGCGCCGTTCCTCGGCCGCGACGGCCTGACGGTCACGTGCCCCTGGGCTAGCCGCCTTCCCTACGAATGTGTGGTTGCACCGACCGAGCCAGACTCCCACGGCCTGTCCAGCCCGCTGCTCGCCGGTGCACTCCGCCTGCTCGCCCGCCTCGTGCGGCGACTGCACGACCTCGAAGGGGCAGTCCCGCTGAACGCGTGGCTGGAGCACGACCCGAGTGACTGGCGACTCGTGCTGCTACCGAGACTCACCGTTCTCGCCGGCCTCGAGCTCGGCGCGGGAATCTTCGTCAATACGCTCTCGCCCGAGGAAGCTGCGGAGCGGCTGCAGGCCGGCGCGCTCTAGGAGGCCGCCGGAGGCGGCGCCGGCTCCCGGGCCGCAGCCGCCCGCTCGCGAAACCGTCGCGCGGCGTCGATCGCAGCGCCCAGATTGAGGCCCTTGTCCTTGGCCTGCTTGATCAGCATGACGGTCTCGAGTGCGTCGATGTCGTAGATGCGCTGCTTCTTTCCCTTCGTCGGGATCTGCGCCTTGTTCGTCCAGTAGTCGAGCTGCATCTTCGAGATCCCGGCGATCTGGCAGACCTGGCCGAGATAGAGCTCGACCCTGCCGAGATGCTCGGCGAGATCGATCGGCTCGAGCAGATCCACCTGTCGACTGACGGCCATTTCACCCTCTTCCTTCTGCGGTGGCACCCCTCGTCACAGGGTATAGCGCTACTCCTCGCAATTCGGAAGAGCAACATTCGGAAACTGCCCATTCTTCAGGCGGTTTGTGCGCCGACGGCCTACTCCTCCAGCACCGGGACGACCGCGTCCTCGCCGTCGGCCTTTCCCTCTGACTCGACCACCGGCGCAAGGCTCGACACCCGCTCGCCGTCGCGGGGCCGCATGACGATCACACCCTGCGTTGCCCGACCAGAGCGTTTGATGTCGTCGGCCCGCATCCGGATCACTGTGCCTCCATCGGAGATCAGCATCACCTGATAACCGTCTCGCACCACGCGTGCCCCCGCCAGCTGGCCCTTCGCCTCGGTGAGCTGCACCGTCTTCACTCCCAGGCCTCCCCGGCCCTTGACCGGATACTCCGAGACGCGCGTCCGCTTGCCGTAGCCATTCTCGGTCACGACGAGCACGTCGGCGTCGTCGTGAGCGATCGTCACGGCGATCACCTCGTCGCCCGCCCTCAGACGCATCCCCTGCACTCCAGACGCGTCACGTCCCATCGGCCGGACATCCGTCTCGTGGAAGCGGATCGCCTGCCCTTTGCGCGAGACCATGAGGACGTCGTCCTGGCCCGAGGAATGGCGAACGCCGACGAGCTCGTCGCCGTCGCGCATCTTGATCGCGATGATCCCATCGGTGCGAAGAGGTGTGTTGTACGACTGGAGCCGAGTCTTCTTGACGACACCCTTCTTCGTCGCGAACACCAGATATTCCGCCTCCTCGAAGTTGCGCGTCTGGATCACGGCCCGCACCTGCTCGTCCTGACGGAAGGGCAGCAGGTTCTGGATGGCACGACCTTTCGACTGGCGCGAGCCGAGAGGCAGCTCATGGACCTTGAGACGGTAGACCTTGCCGACGTTGGTGAAGAAAAGGATGTAATCGTGCGTCGAGGCCACGAAGAGATGCTCGATGTAGTCGTCCTCCTTCAGGTCCATCCCCATCACCCCAATACCGCCGCGACGTTGCTCGCGATACGCCGTCACAGGTAGGCGCTTGATGTAGTTGGAGCGCGTGATCGCGATTACCATGTCCTCTTCCGCGATCAGGTCCTCGAGCTCGAGCTCGTCTTCGGCCTGAACGATCTCGGTGCGCCGGTCATCCGACTTGCCGTAGATCTGCTTGACCTCGAGGAGCTCCTCCTTGATCACGCCGTCGATGCGCGCGGGGTCGCCGAGGATCGCGCGAAGCTCGGCGATACGCTCCTGCAGGTCGTCGTACTCGCCCTGGATCTCCTCGCGCGCGAGACGAGTCAGCCGCGACAGACGCAGGTCGAGAATCGCCTGAGCCTGGATCTCCGACAGCTCGAACTGCGCCATCAGCTGCGTGCGCGCGTCGTCGGTGTCTGTCGCGCTCCGAATGAGGGCGATGACCGCGTCCAGATTGTCGAGCGCCTTGAGGTAACCCTCGAGGACGTGTGCGCGTTTCTCGGCCTGGCGAAGCTCGTACTTCGAGCGCCGCGTCACAACGTCGCGCTGGTAGTCCAGGTAGTGGCGGATCAGCTCCAGCAGCGACAGCGTCTTCGGCACACCGTCGACCAGCGCGACAGCGTTGTACCCGAAGGTCGTCTGCAGGGGAGTCAGCTTGAAGAGCTTGTTCAGCGCAACCTGCGGAACTGCCTCCCGCTTCAGCTCGACGTAGATCCGCATGCCCTCCTTGTCGGAGTGGTCCTGCAACGCCTCGTCGGACATCGGCACCTCGGTGAGGGTGCCGGCCTTGACGAGGTCGGCGATCTTCTCGATCACACCGCCCTCGCCGGCCTTACGGACGCCGTACGGAAGTTCCGTGATGATGATGGCGCTCTTGCCTCCACGGAGCTGCTCGATGTGTGCGCGGCCGCGAACCATGATTCGCCCGCGGCCCGACCGGTAGGCATCGCGGATCCCACCCCGGCCGACGATCGAGCCGCCGGTCGGGAAATCGGGGCCCTTGACGTATTGCGACAATCGCTCGACGTCGATTGAGGGGTCGTCGATCATGGCGAGGATCCCGTCGACAACCTCGCCGAGATTGTGCGGGGGAATATTCGTCGCCATGCCGACGGCGATGCCGGAGGAGCCGTTGACGAGGAGATTCGGGAACCGCGCCGGCAGCACGGTCGGCTGGCGCCGCGACTCGTCGTAGTTCGGCTCGAAGTCGACCGTGTCGGCGTCGATGTCGCGCAGAAGCTCCGTCGCCATGCGCGAGAGCCGGCATTCCGTGTAGCGCATCGCCCCCGCCGGGTCGCCGTCGACCGAGCCGAAATACCCCTGCCCGTCGACGAGTGGGTACCGCATCGAGAACGGCTGAGCGAGCCGGACGAGCGCGTCGTAGATCGCGGCGTCGCCGTGCGGGTGGTAGTTCCCCATCACGTCGCCGACGACGCGGGCCGACTTCCGCGTCGGGCGATTGGGCTGGAGACCGGCCTCGTGCATCGCGTAGAGCACCCGCCTGTGCACCGGCTTGAGCCCGTCACGCACATCCGGTAGCGCCCTGCTCACGATCACGCTCATCGCGTAGTCGAGGAAGCTCGTGCGGACTTCCTGGTCGAGCTCGCGCGTTTCCACGCGCCCTGTGCCGAGCGGTTCGCTGGTCAGGTCGGACATCGCCTAGACATCCAGGTTCTTGACTTCGAGTGCGTTCTGCTCGATGAACACCCGGCGCGGCTCGACCTCATCGCCCATCAGACGCGAGAACCAGAGATCCGCGGCAGCCGCGTCCTCGACGTCGACTCGGATGAGCATCCTCCGGCCGGGATCCATGGTCGTCGCCCAGAGCTCGGGCGCGTTCATCTCGCTCAGCCCCTTGAAGCGGGTGATCTGTATCCCGCTCTTTGCCAGGGTCAACGCCGCGTTGCGAAGCTCCTCGAAGGTCAGCGCCTCCAGCGACTGCTTGCCGGACTTCAGTGAGAAGGGCGGCAGTCCGCCGACGATCTCGCCAAGGCGTGCGTACGTCTTCCGCACGCGGTCGTAGATCGGGGAAGCGAAGAGGTCCGCCGGCACGATGATGTTTTGCATCGCGCTCGTCTCCAGCTCGACCACACGCACACGGAGCGACTCGGCGTCTGCTTCCGGCTCGAGCGCGAAGCCGTTGGCGCCGGCCCCGGCGATCACGCTCGCCGCCTCGGCGGGCGAGCCGGCGTCCGACTCGACGAGGCGATGCGCGAGAACGAAGTCCGCCGCTTGTGGACCGAAATCGGATCGCAAGCGCGCAGCCCAGCCGACGTACTCGGTCAGCGTCCGCGCGAAACGCAGGTAGCGGGTCGCCGTGAACTTCACCACGGTCTCGCCGCGCGCCTCGATCTCGAGGTCAGGGAAGCGCTCGCGCACGAGTAGCTCCTCGAGCTGGGAATCCTTCTCGAGGTAGTTCTGCTGGTTGCCGAGACGCGCGAGGTAGAGCGGTGGCACGGCGATGTAGACGTAGCCACGCTCGAACAGCTCGGGCATGTGCCGGTAGAGGAACGTCAGCACGAGCGTGCGGATGTGGGCGCCGTCGACGTCGGCATCCGTCATGACGATGATGCGGTGGTAGCGGAGCTTGGCGATATCGAACTCGTCGCCGATGCCGGTGCCGATCACTTGCACGAGCAGCTGAACCTCGGTATTCGACAGGACCTTGTCGATGCGGTTCTTCTCGGAGTTGATGATCTTCCCGCGCAGCGGCAGGATCGCCTGGTTCGACTTGTCGCGCGCATCCTTCGCTGCACCCCCGGCTGAGTTCCCCTCGACGATGAACAGCTCAGCAAGCTCCGGATCGCGCACCTGGCAATCCGCGAACTTCTTGGCGATCTCGCCTCCGAAGGCGCCCTTCCGGCGTGTGAGCTCGCGGGCCTTGCGGGCAGCCTGGCGTGCGCGCGCAGCCGAGATCGCCTTCTGGATGATCTGTCTCGCGTCTGTCGGGTTCTCCTCCAGGAACTCCGAGAGCCTCGCGTTCACCGTCGACTCGACGAACCCCTTCACCCACGGGTTTCCGAGCTTCGTCTTCGTCTGCCCTTCGAACTGCGGATCCTGGAGCTTCACGGATACGACCGCGGCCAGCCCCTCGCGAACGTCTTCCCCCTCGAGGTTGTCCTCCTTCTCCTTGAGCAGGTTCATGTCGCGCGCCACCTTGTTCAGCGTGCGGGTCAGCGCCGCATTGAAGCCGGACAGGTGGGACCCGCCCTCGTGCGTGTTGATGTTGTTGGCAAACGTGTAGACCGACTCCTGATACGACGCGTTCCACTGCATCGCCACCTCGATGTTCCCCTGCTCGTTTTCGCCCTCGAAGAAGGCGATGCGCTTGTGGATCGAGTCCTTGGTCGCGTTGACATGCGCGACGAAGTCCCTGATGCCGCCCTCGTAATGGAACTCGATCCTTTCGCCCCCGGCACGCTCGTCGGTGAGGATGATGCGGAGGCCACGAGTGAGGAACGCCGTCTCACGGAGCCGCTGCTGCAGCGTGTCGGCCGAGAACTCGACCTCGTCGAAGATCTCGGCGTCGGGAAGGAAGGAGATCGTCGTTCCGGTCTCGTCCTTCCCAGCCTTGCCGACGATCTCGACGTCACCGTTGGGGGCGCCTCGGGTGAATTCCTGCCGGTAGACCTTCCCGTCGCGCCGGACCTCGGCGATCAACCACTCCGACAGCGCGTTCACGACGGACACGCCGACACCGTGCAGTCCGCCCGACACCTTGTAGGCCGCGTCCTCGCCACCGAACTTGCCGCCGGCGTGGAGCTTCGTCAGGACGACCGTCAAGGCGGATGTCCCCTGGTCCTCCATCACGTCCACCGGGATGCCGGAACCGAAGTCCCGAACAGTCACGGAATTGTCCGGATGAAGTGTCACCTCGAGGCGGTCGTTCCGGCCGGCGAGCGCCTCGTCGACGCTGTTGTCGACCACCTCATAGACGAGGTGGTGGAGGCCCCGGGCACCCGTCGAGCCGATGTACATGCCCGGCCGGAGGCGGACGGGCTCGAGGCCCTCGAGAACGGTGATGTCCTTTGCGGTATAGGTAACTTCAGCCATGAAAAAAGCCCTGCAAATTAGCCACTTGCGGGCACCTCGAATACTACCAGAACGAGCGGTCGTTATTCGCTCTCGCGAGGCTTGCCGCGACAGCTTTTGCGACCACTTTGCGAAGCTCGGAATCGCGGATCGCTCGCGTGAGTGATGCCGCCTCGGCAAGCTGCTCGGGAGTCGGCGCAAGAGGTGTCCTGTCAGCCTGCTCGACAACACCTTCGGCGGGGTCGGGCAGGGGCCCCGGAGCGAAGACGAGCCGCGGCGGAGCGATATCGCCGAGGCGGCCTCGAATCTCTTCGGCGCGACTCGTCAGTTCGAAAGCCCAGATGGAGTCCTTCGCATGGACGTACAGCGTCCCGTCGCGGCCGAGTCTCGCGGGCCAGGCGTTCCGTGCGATCTCTGCGCCGACCGCCGCATGCCAGCGCTGCACGAGCGGCTCCATGCCTCCAGCCGGGCCGAAGCGGCCGAGCTCCCGCCGGACTGACTTTCCCACCCGTTCGATCACGCGGCGCGCACCACGCCCGGAGAGACCTCGAGCAGTTGCGCAGGCTCGAGCGGTAGCGACGAGGCCTGCGTCGCCGTGATCAGCGTCTGGCCGGACTCTCGAATGCGCTCCGCGAGGGCGCGTCGGCGACCAGGATCCAGCTCGGAAAGCACGTCGTCGAGCAGCAGGAGCGGGGGAAAGCCGCGGCGGTCGGCGACCAACTGCGCTTCCGCGAGGAGCAGGGCGAGAACGGCGAGACGCTGCTCGCCCTGGGAGCCGAAGCTGCGGAGGTCGCGTGTGCCGCTCGTGAGCACCACGTTGTCGAGGTGTGGGCCGAGCCCCGTCGAGCCCCGGTCGAGATCTCGTTCGATCCGCTCCTCGAGCGCAGCCGCGGTCGGGGGTTCCCCGGCGTACCCGATGTGTGCCGAAGGAAGGCCAAGCTCGTCCCCACGCTCGGCAAACCCCGGAGCCAGCGCGGCAATCACCTCGTGGCGTGCCTCGACGAGCTGGCTCCCAAGAGCCGCGACCTGCTCGCTCCACGGCCCCAGTGCGTCGCGGGACGAGAAGCCGGCGGCGATTCGCCGGAGCGCGGCGTTCCGCTGCGCGAGCGACGCGCCGTACTCCGCAGGCAAGGGGGCACGCGTAGGAGACAGGCGCCCGAGCGTACGGTCGAAGTACGCCCTGCGCACGGCTGGACCGCCTTTCACGACGGCAAGCCGGTCAGGCGTGAACACGAGCGTCGCAACCTCATGCCTGAGCTGCTCGGCAGCCCGCAGAGGGGCGCCGTTCAGCTTCGCACGCTTTCCCTCGCCGGCCTGCACGGTCACCTCGAGGTCCACTGCCGACCCGCCGCGATTCCCCTGCAGGCCGATGCGGCCGGCGGCCGCACCGAAGTGAACGAGTTGTGCGTCCACCCTGGTCCGCGGCGAGAAGCCCTGCGTCCCGACATGCAGGGACTCCAGCAAGTTCGTCTTGCCGGCTCCGTTCGGTCCGACGACCAGCACCAGTCCCGGCTCGAGGTCGAGGTCGAGTCGTGCGTACGACCGGATGTTGCGGAGCGAGACCGTCTGGACGATCAGCTAGCCCGCTAAGGCGTCGCCTTGCGACGCCGACCGTAGAGGCCGTGCAGGCTTTGCCTGCGCGGCCGTCTGCCTGCCAATCGCCCCGTCACCTCGCCACCAAGCGCGACCGTCTCTTACCCGGGAAGCCGGATCGGCATGATCAGGTACGTCGGGTCGTCGTCACCGCCATCGATCACTGCCGGCCGAAGCGGCGAGATCAACCGGATCCGGATCTCGTCTGCACCGATGGACTCGATCCCCTCCCGGAGGAACTCTGCGTTGAAGCCGATCTCCATCGGCTCACCCGAGAACTGCACCGGTAGCGACTCTCTCGCCTCGCCGACATCCTGTGTTCGCGCAAAGACCGTGAGCTCACCCTCCGCAAACCGCAGCTGGATCGGAGATGTTCGCTGCACCATCACGCCAACGCGTCGCACGACGTCCAGCACCTCGCCGCGCGGCAGCGGCACCTCGTGCTCGAAGCTGTCCGGCAACAGCTGCTTGTAGTTCGGAAACTGCCCGTCGATGCGACGCGTAGTCAGCCAGACGTCGTCAGCTGCGAACACGACCTGGTTCTCGTGCACACCGAGCTCGACAGTGTCACCGCTCTGCGCAATGCGTGCGAGCTCGCCCAGCGCGCGCGCCGGAATGATCGCCTCGAGCTCTGGAGCGTCTCCGGCCAACTCGGTCTCCTTGACCGACAAGCGATAGGAATCGGTTGCGGCCATGACGAGCTTGCCGGCCTCGAAGCGAACGAGGATTCCGGTCAGGACAGGGCGCGACTCGTCACGCGATGCGGAGCGCGCGACGCGCGACACGGTGTCGAGGAGCGACTCCCGGTCGACGGTGAATGTCCCGACCGTCTCGAGATCGGGCAAACGCGGAAAGTCTTCCGGAGCGTACGTGTGCAGCGACGAGACGGAGGATCCTGAAGTGATGTGGACGACACTCTCATCGGCGGAATGCTCGATCGTTACCTCGCTATCCGGCAGGAGCCGCACGAGATCGACGAGCAGCCGGCCGGGCACGACGACGGCTCCTTCGCCCTCGACCTGGGACCCGAGCGACGAGCGCAGGGAGAGCTCCATGTCGGTCGCTGCGAGATGGAGAT
>UEXU01000127.1_pt1 | contig 17710 bp, 21 predicted proteins | sample 4301121 | NCBI WGS metagenome assembly UEXU01 (sample SAMEA4773174, study PRJEB27434) | metagenome | biome: 2259; feature: agricultural soil; material: soil | place: USA | collected 2014-09 | depth 0.25 m
GGGCGATTGAGCTTGGTGAGGGTGAGGCCGGTCGGCCACGCCTGCGACGTCGAGACGTTGACAACCAGTTGCCCGATCGTCGCCGAGACGACGGTGCCGGTCAGCGTCAGCGCGAACGGCGTTCCCGGCCTGGCGGAAAACAGAAGCTTGTAGGCCTTTTGGAGATAGGGATACGGGCTGACCGCGCGCCCTCCACCGGGATGCACCTCGAAGTGAAGGTGGGGATTCGCGCCGTTCGCGTCGCCGGAGTCACCCACGTAGCCAATCTGCTGTCCTGCGGCGACCTTCGCTCCGTTGCTGACCGTGTACGCGACGCCTTTCACACATTTGCCGCGGTTGTCGTTTTTGAGCGTGAGGTCGTTGTTGAGGTGGATGTAGTAGAAGACCGTGCCGCTGTCGCCGTAGAGGTAGAGCATGCAACCCGCGGACCGGGAGGTCGTCCAGTACTTCACCTTGCCGCTATCCGCGGCGACCGCCGGAGACCTCTTGGCGGACATGAGGTCGTTCCCCTGATGCGGCCCGCCTGGCCGCGGCGCGCCGAAGTCGTCGACGTACTGCACCTGACCGACGACCGGGAAAATGATGTGCTCAGGGGCTGGACCTTTGCCCGCGCGTGCAGCGGTCGCTCCGGCGACCAGACCGATCGCGACGGCGAAGAAGAGCACTCCTCGGGCTTTCGTCGGGCGGCGTCTCATACGAGAACGGGCGCTCCCGGTTCGCGCCCGAAGGCCGGAGGCTAACAACCTGCTCCGGTTTCGTCACCCTCAGTAGAGTCTCCGCCGCATGAAGATCGTGGCTTGCGTGAAACACATTCCCGAGGGGCACGGTCGTCTCGACCCCGGCACAAAGCGGCTCGACCGTTCCGGTGAAGGTGCGCTGAATCCGTTCGACGCCAACGCGGTCGAGGAAGCGCTTCGCCTCAGGGACGCGACCGGCGCCGGGGAAGTCGTCCTCGTCTCGATGGGGCCTGCGAAGGCCCAGGACGCTCTCCGGAAGGGCCTGGCGATGGGCGCCGACCGCGCGCTTCTGATCAGTGACGACGCCGCGGCCGGCAGCGATCTGGTCGCGACGAGCCACACGCTCGCGAAGGCTCTCGAGCGCGAAGGCGCCGATCTGATCCTCTTCGGTCAGCAATCCGGTGATGCCGACGGAGCCCTTTTGTGGGCCGCGATCGCGGATCGACTCCGGGTGCCCGTCGTGTCGCAGGCGGCGGAGGTGACGCATGCCGATGGCACGCTGACGATCAAGCGCCAGACGGAGTTCGGGTACGACGTGATTGAGGCGCCCCTCCCAGCTGTGGTGGCCGTCTCCGACGCGATCAACGAGCCGCGCTACCCGTCGCTCAAGGGCATCATGGGCGCAAAGTCGAAGCCACAGGAGAGCGTCTCCCTTGGTGATCTCGGGATCGAGGGCGACCGCGCAGGCGAACGAGGCTCCCGCACCGAGGTCTACGCGCTCAACGAGCCACCTGTTCGTGGCGACTCGCAGAAGATCGAGGACGACGGCAACGCGGCCCAGGCCGTGATCGACTTCCTCACGGAGAAACGGCTCGTATGAGCACGCTGGTCTTCCTCGAGCACCATGGCAGAGAGCTGTCGGCGGCGGCGCTCGGCGTGTTGTCGAAAGGGGCCTCTCTCGGCGACGCCGACCTCTCCGCTGCGATCATCGGCAGCGGGGTCCGCCACCTCGCCGACGAGGCGGGCAAGTTCGGCGCGGCGAAGGTGTATGTCGCGGACGATCCACAGCTCGAGGCGCCGCTGCCGCAGCCGCGCGTAGACGTGCTGGCGCAGATCGCCCGCGAGGAGCACATCGACACGTTGCTGTTCGCGAACTCTGTGCTTGCGGCAGACGTCGCAGCAGGCCTCGCGGCTCGCCTGGAAGCTGGTGTGAACTGGGATCTGACCGGTCTCGTTCGGGACGATGGCAACCTCGTCGGCAAGCGCCCCGCGCTGCAGGATTCGGTCTACGTCGACGTCGGCTGGACCTCCGAGCCGCGGATCGCGCTCTTTCGCTCGGGCTCGTTCGATCCGGTCGAGACGGGCGGCGCTGCGGAGGTGGAAGACGTGCAGGTCGCGCTCGAAGACTTCTCCCGCGCTGCGCGGATGATCGACCAGGCGCATGAGGAAGGCGGAGGGCCGTCGATCGAGGATGCGGAGATCATCGTGGCGGGCGGACGTGGGCTCGGCGGGCCGGAGAACTTCACGCTCGTGGAAGAGCTGGCCAAGGCGCTGGGCGGAGCCGTCGGCGCCACCAGGGCGGTCGTCGATGCCGGCTGGTACCCCTACTCGACACAGGTCGGCCAGACCGGCAAGACCGTCTCGCCGAAGCTGTACATCGCGTGCGGCATCTCGGGCGCGATCCAGCACAAGGTCGGTATGCAGGGCTCGGGCGTGATCGTGGCGATCAACAAGGACCCGAACGCACCGATCTTCGAGTTCTCCGATCTGGGCGTGGTCGGCGACGTGCACCAGGTCGTCCCCAAGCTGACCGAGCTCGTCAAACAGCGCCGAGGGCAGTGAGGCCCGCAGACTTCCCTCCGCCGTTCGACGCGCGGGATTACGTGGCCGCGCCGACCGATCCGAAGGACGAGCGGATCGAGGTCGGGCTGCTCGTCGTCGGCGCGGGCCCGGCCGGGCTCGCTTGCGCGATCCGTCTCGGCCAGCTCCTCGAGGACGCGCCACACGTCCGCGAACGACTCGGGGAGGTCCCGATCGCCGTCCTCGACAAGGGCAAGCAGGCTGGGTCGCACCTCCTCTCCGGCGCAGTCGTCAATCCGCGTGCACTGAGGCGGTTGTTCAGAGGGCGGAAGCGCATCGAGGAGATACCGTTCTACGGGCCGGTGCTGCATGAGTCGGTCTACTTCCTGACAGCGAAGAGCGCCCTGCGGATTCCGACACCTCCGACGATGAAGAACGACGGGAACTACGTCGCCTCGCTGTCGAAGCTCGGGCGCTGGCTGTCCGATCAGGCCGAGGAAGCTGGAGCGATGCTGCTGCCGGAAACGGCCGCTGAAAAGCTGCTGCTCGCGGACGGCAGGGTTCAAGGCGTTCACACCGGCGACAAGGGCCGAGGGCGCGAGGGCGAGCCGCTCGGGAACTTCGAGCCGGGCGCCGACGTCGTTGCTCGCGTGACCATCCTGGCCGAAGGAACGCAAGGACATCTGACCGGCGTCGCGCTCGATCGCTTCGGGCTCGCCGGCGACAACCCGCAGGTGTGGGCGCTCGGCGTGAAAGAGGTCTGGCGGGTCGCGAAGCCGATCGACCGCGTCATCCACACGATGGGCTGGCCGCTCCGCCCGAATGCGAGGTACCGCGAGTTCGGCGGCTCGTTCATCTATCCGATGGGCGACGACATGGTCACGCTCGGGATGGTGGTCGGGCTCGACTACCGCGACACCACGTTGTCCGTCCACGACCTTCTGCAAGAGCTGAAGACGCATCCGCTCGTCCGCAAGCTGCTCGATGGCGGTGAGCGTCTCGCCTGGGGAGCGAAGACGATCCCGGAGGGCGGCTTCCTCTCGGTGCCCAAGCGCTTGCACGCGCCCGGCGTGTTGATCTGCGGCGACGGGGCGGGCCTCGTCAACGTGCCCGCCTTGAAAGGGATCCACTACGCGATCGAGTCCGGTTCGCTGGCGGCTGACGCCGCGATCGGTGCGCTGCGACCGGGGCAGACGCCTTCGACACCGGGGGCGCTGGCCTCGTACGACGAGTCACTCAGGCAGAGCTTTGTCTGGCAGGACCTCCAGGAGGTCCGCAACATGCGGCAGGCGTTTGGGCGCGGCTTCTGGGTCGGTGGTGCCCTCGCAGGGATGATGACCGCGTCGAAGGGCCGGTTCCCGCCGGCGGATCTGGAGACGGACCGTGACGCCGACCAGGATCTCATCACCACGGATCGCGCCCGCAGCTATCCGGCGCCCGACGGCAAGCTGACGTTCGACAAGCTTTCCTCCGTGTACGCGTCGGGGAACAAGACGCGCGACGACCAGCCGAATCACATCGTCATTCGACGCGATGTTCCGCCGGAGCTTGCACAGCTCTGGGAGCGCATGTGTCCCGCCCAGGTCTACGAGGCGACGGACGCGGGCGTCGAGGTGACGCCGTCGAACTGCGTCCAGTGCGGCGCCATCAGCGCCAAGGGCGGGCGCCTCACTCCGCCCGAAGGCGGCAGCGGGCCCGAGTACACGCTCACGTAGGTTCCAAGGGCCAAACCGCGCGCGGCCGCTCCGCGTACATCCAGTCATGCGCCACCGACTGCTCTTGCTCGCTCTGCCGCTCGTGCCCTTCGTTCTCGCCGGCTGCGGCAAGGGGAAGTACTAGGGAACAGACTAGAAGTACGATCTCCGTCGTGGCGACGACGGGCTCGCTCATCTCCCTGGACGATGTCCACCTGGCGCGCGAACGCATCGCGGGGCGGCTGCACCGGACGCCGCTCCTGAGCTCCGCCACGCTTTCGGATCAGGTGGCCGCGGACGTGCGCTTCAAGGCCGAGCTGTTCCAGCGCACGGGCTCGTTCAAGCCGCGTGGCGTCCTCAACAAGCTCGCGACCCTCTCCGAGGAGGAGAAGCGGCGCGGTGTGATCTCGATCTCCGCCGGGAACCACGCACAAGCGCTGGCCTACGCCTCGGCTGTCGAGGGCATCGACGCACTCGTCGTGATGTGGCAGACAGCCAGCCCGATGAAGATCGATGCGGCCCGCGGCTATGGCGCGACCATCGACACGGAGGCGCCCGACATACCGAGCGCATTCGAGCGGCTCGACGAGCTGATCGAGACCACTGGGCGAACGCTCGTGCATCCATACGACGACCCCGTCGTCATGGCCGGTCAAGGCACCGTAGGGCTGGAGATTTTCGAGGACGCACCAGAGGCCGACCTTGTGCTCGTGCAGGTCGGAGGCGGCGGACTCATCTCTGGGATCGCGACGGCGATCTTGGGGTTGAACCGGGATGCACGAATCGTCGCCGTCGAGCCCGAGCGCTCGCCGGCGCTACACGAGAGCCTCAAAGCCGGGGAGCCGGTCACCGTCGAGGCGAAATCGATCGCCGACGGCCTCAACGGCCCCTACGCCGGCGCGAACTGCGTCCAGGTGTGCCTCGAGCTCGGCGTCGAGTCGGTCCTCGTCACCGAGCAGGCCCTCCGGGAGGCTTTCCGCTTCATGTACGGGCGCATGAAGCTCGCCTGTGAAGCTGCTGGAGCCGCAACAGCAGCCGCACTCCTCTCCGGAGTCGTTCGCGTCGAGCCGGGTCAGACCGTCGCCGCCGTCGTCTCGGGAGGCAACGTCGCAGCCGAAACTGCCGCTGCTATCCTGGCCTCAGATGAAGCCTGACATTCACCCCGACTACGTCCTCGCGACCGTGACGTGTTCCTGTGGGAACACGTTCCAGACGCGCTCCACGAAGCCTGAGCTGCACGTCGAGATCTGCTCGAACTGCCACCCGTTCTACACAGGCAAGCAGAAGCTGGTCGACACGGGCGGACGCGTCGAGCGCTTCCAGCGCCGGCTCGAGAAGGCCGGCGGCGCTCGCCGCGGCTGAGCGCTCCTACATGACAAACGTTGGGGGCCAGGCGGTCCTGGAGGGCGTGATGATGCGCGGGCCTTCCAACTGGGCGGTGGCGGTCCGTAAACCCGACGGAGACATCGCGCACGTCCACCAGCCGATCTCCTCGCCGATGGCGCGGCACTGGGTTTTCCGGCTGCCGGTCGTTCGCGGCGTCATTGCGTTGGGCGAGTCGCTCGCGATCGGCTTTCGCGCCCTTGCCATCTCTGCCAATTACCAGGCCCAGGCAGAAGGGAAAGCGGGTGAGGACGGGGAGGAAGTCCAGGCGGAGCTCACCCGCGGCCAGCTGTTCTTCGCCTTTGCGATCGCGATCGGCTTTGCCGTCCTGCTCTTCAAGGTCTCGCCGGCACTCCTCACCGACTGGATCGGGATCAAGCGCACCGGCTGGTTCGTGATCGTCGAGGGAGCGATTCGTGTCACGATCTTCGTCCTCTACCTGTCGCTGATCTCACTCTTTCCGGACCTTCGGCGCGTGTTCGAGTACCACGCGGCGGAGCACAAGGCGATCAACGCCTACGAGGCCGGGGAGGAGCTCGAGCCGGAGACCGTCCAGCGCTACAGCCTGATCCACCCGCGCTGCGGCACGGCGTTCCTCCTCTGGGTGATGGTGATCGCGATCTTCGTGTTCGCGTTCTTCGGCCGACCAGCGTGGTACTGGCTGATCGCGACCAGGATCCTCCTGCTTCCGGTGATCGCGGGGATCGCGTACGAGCTGATCCGGTTCGCCGGGAAGCACCAGCGGAACAGGGTCCTGATGACCCTGCTCGCGCCAGGACTCTGGCTGCAGCGGCTGACCACACGCGAGCCGTCGCTGGATCAGATCGAGGTTTCGATCAGAGCGCTGAAGGAAGTTCTCTCCCTCGAGGGCCGTACCGCAGAAGGACGCCAAGTAGAGGTAATGGCCTAGTGAGGGACCACTGATGCCCCGCGTCCAACGAGAAGCGAACGTCACCTGGGAGGGCAACGTCGCGCGCGGGAATGGAGCTATCAGCGCCGCGTCGGGCGCCTTCCAGAAGCTCCCGTATTCCCTCGCCGCCCGCATCGAGCGGACCGAGGGAAAGACAAGCCCCGAGGAGCTGCTTGCAGCGGCGCATGCGGGCTGTTACGCGATGTCTCTTGCCGGGGAGCTCGCTGGGAAGGGCGCCGCGCCGGAGCACCTCGACGTTCGCGCCGTGGTGACGCTCGACGAGGTCGCTAGCGGCTCGCACCGGATCGTCGCCTCCGAGATCCACGCGCGCGCGCGTGTAACAGGACTCACGGCAGGGGAGCTTCAGGAGGCAGCCGAGACTGCAGACAAGGGCTGCCCGCTCTCGGCTCTGATCGAAGCGAGCGCCCAGGTGACCGTGAACGCAACACTCGAGGGAGGAAGCAATGGCGACTGACCGTAGGGCGGGAGTGACGTGGCGGGGAGATTTGCTGAGCGGAACGGGACGGATCAACTCAGTCACGAGCGGCGCCTTCGGCGGGCTCGATGTGAGCTGGACGGCACGCTCTGCCGAGCCCAACGGCCTGACCAGCCCCGAGGAGCTGATCGCGGCCGCGCACGCGGCCTGCTTCTCCATGGCTCTCTCGAATGGCCTGGCGCAGGATGGGCATGCGCCGGAGCAGCTCGACACCTCCGCGACGGTCACGTTCCAGCCGGGCGAAGGGATCACGAAGATCGCGCTCGAGGTCGTCGGTCGTGTGCCTGGAATGGAGAACGGAGCCTTCCAGCAGGCCGCGGAGAAGGCCAAGGAGGACTGCCCGGTCTCGAAAGCCCTCACCGGCGTCCCGGAAATCAGCTTGGCTGCGCGCCTCGAGGGCTAACCTAGAGGCCGGCATGGCCGGCAACGTCAAACAGCTCGTCGACGAGCTCGAACGCTCGTATCAGGACGCGCAGGAGCGGATGTCGGACCCTGCGGTCTACAACGATCACAGACAGGCGGCCCAGGCCGGCCGCAAGCTCAAGGAGCTCGAGGGACCGAATCGCGTCGCCCAGGAATGGCGGCAGGTGCGGGCGGATCTCGAAGCCGCCCGGGGTGACGGAGACCTGCGGGAGCTCGTACCCGAGCTCGAGGAGCGAAGCCGCGCACTCGAAGAAGAGCTGCGGGTCGCCCTGGCTCCCACCGATCCTGCCGATAGCAAGGACGTCATCGTCGAGATCCGTCAAGGCGTCGGCGGCGACGAGGCAGCGCTGTGGGCGGGGGATCTCTATCGGGCCCTGGCTCGGTACGCCGAGCGGCGCGGCTTCGACGTGGAGCAGCTCGGGTCGAGCCCCAACGAGGCGGGCGGATTCAAGGAGGTCACCTTCGCGATCAAAGGCGAGGGTGCGTATTCCGTCTTCAAATGGGAAGGCGGTACGCATCGCGTCCAGCGTGTTCCGGAGACGGAGTCGCAAGGCCGCATCCACACCTCGACGGCGACCGTGGCAGTGATGCCCGAAGCGGAGGAGGTCGAGGTCGAGATCGATCCCAACGACCTGAAGATCGATGTCTACCGATCGACGGGCCCAGGCGGGCAGAGCGTGAACACCACCGACTCTGCCGTTCGCGTAACGCACCTCCCGACCGGTGTCGTCGTCGCCATGCAAGACGAGAAGAGCCAGCTCCAGAATCGGCAGAAGGCGCTCCGCGTGCTACGGGCGCGGCTCTTCGAGCTCGAGCGAGAGAAGCAACGCGCAGAGCTGGACGCGACCCGTCGCTCCCAGATCGGCGGCGGCGAGCGCGCGGAGAAGATCCGCACGTACAACTTCCCGGAGAACCGCATCACCGACCACCGCATCAAGCTGACGGTGCACCAGCTCGACCGTGCCCTCCAGGGTGAGCTAGACGAGTTCACCCAGGCGCTCGCCGCCGAAGAGCGCCGCCAGGCGCTCGGCGAATGACGGTCGCCGAAGCGCTACGGACAGCGCAGGCGCGTCTCGCGGAAGCCGGGGTCGAGTCACCGCGCGTCGATGCGGAGCTGTTGCTCGCACACGCGCTCGGAACGACGCGCACCGGCGTCTATGCGGAGCCCGAACGGGATGCCCCGGTCGCGCTGGACGCGCTGATCGAACGGCGCGCTCGGCGAGAGCCGCTGGCCTACGTCATCGGCGAGTGGGGGTTCCGCAATCTGACCGTGAAGACCGACGCCCGTGCGCTCGTGCCGCGTCCAGAAACGGAGATCGTTGTCGAGCGCTGCCTGGAGCTGCTCCGCGACGAGCGCGAGCCCCGGGTGCTGGACCTCGGCACGGGCACCGGTGCCATCGCGCTCGCCGTCGCAGACGAGCATCCCGGCGCGCGTGTCACCGCAGTCGACGCGTCGCCCGGCGCGGTCGCACTCGCCCGCGAGAACGCGAAGCGTCTTCGCCTGAACATCGAGGTTCGGGAAGGGACCCTCGACACAGTGGCCGACGGCTGGGACCTCGTCGTCTCCAATCCGCCGTACGTCGCTGCCTCTGAGTGGTGCTCCCTCCAACCCGAGATCCGCGAGTGGGAGCCACGCGGCGCACTCGTCGGCGAAGGGCTGCACGAGGAGATTGCAGCCGTCGCAGTGACACGGTGGCTCGTGCTCGAGGTCGGGGACGATCAGGCCGCCCGCGTTGGCAGCGCGTTGCGATCACTCGGGTACGTCGGCACCACGATCACCAGGGATCTCGCCGGCAGGGAGCGCGTAGTCGAGGCCAGCCGATGGAGCTGATCGAGGCTGTCGTGCTTGCGGTCCGGGCACAGCAGCCGGTCGTCCTGCCCTTCGACACGGTCTACGGTCTCGCCGCCGATCCGTACCACGAACAGGCGACCAGTCGTCTCTACGAGCTCAAGGGGAGGGACGAGAGCCGGCCGAGCGCCCTCGTCGCTGCGAGCGTGGACTACCTGCTGGAGTGCGTCCCGGAGCTGCGCCGGCACATCGATTCGCCTGCTCGAGCGCTGCTACCCGGGCCGGTGACCTTGATCCTCCAGAATCCCGCCCAGCGCTTTCGCTGGCTCACCGGCCCGAACCCGGACGCAATCGGCGTGCGAGTGCCCAGGCTCGAAGGCCTTGCGGCCGAGGCCCTCCAGCGGCTGGGGGCAGTCGTGGCCACGAGTGCGAACCATCCCGGCGGGCCAAACCCGCGGCAGCTCGACGAGGTGCCTGAGAACATCCTCTCGGGGGCAGGAGCAGTTCTCGACGGGGGCGAGCTCCCCGGTACGCCGTCGACCGTCGTCGACCTGACCGGCGCCGAGCCCCGGATCGTGCGCGAAGGCGCGCTGCGGGCCGACGAGGTCCTGGAGCGACTGGCCGCGGCAGTACGATCCAGCTGACCCCGGAGAGGAGTGCAATGGCCGCCGTCGCGCAGCAGACCTTCCAACAGCTGACCACAGCCGGTCTAGAGCAGCTCGATCCCGAGATTGCCGCGTTGCTCGGCCGCGAGACGGAGCGCCAGCGCGGGCAGATCGAGCTGATCGCCTCGGAGAACTTCACCTGGCCGGCAATCATGGAGGCGATCGGATCGACGCCGACGAACAAGTACGCGGAGGGCTATCCGGGCAGGCGTTACTACGGCGGCTGCGAGGTCGTGGACGAGATCGAACAGCTCGCGGTCGACCGCGCCAAAGAGTTGTTCGGCGCGGAGCACGCGAACGTGCAGCCGCACGCAGGCGCACAGACGAACATGGCCGTCTACCTGGCGGTCCTGAAACCCGGCGACACAATCCTCTCTCTCGAGCTGTCGCACGGCGGCCACCTCACCCACGGGCTCAAGGTGAACTTCTCCGGACGCCTCTACACGATCGCCCACTACGGCGTGTCGCGCCAGACGAACGTCGTCGACTACGACGAGGTGCTCGAGAAGGCACGCGAGTGCCGGCCGCGGCTGATCATCTGCGGCGGGTCCGCCTATCCCCGCACAGTGGATGCCCAGAAGTTCCGTGAGATCGCCGACGCGGTCGACGCGCTGCTGCTCTGCGACATGGCCCACTTCGCGGGGCTCGTCGCGGCCGGGCTCCATCCGAACCCTGTCGAGCACTGCGACTTCGTCACCTCGACGACGCACAAGACCCTTGCGGGGCCGAGGTCCGGATTCATCCTCTGCCGAGAGGAGCACGCAACCGCCGTCGACCGTGCCGTCTTTCCCGGGATGCAGGGTGGCCCGCTCGAGCACACCATCGCGGCAAAGGCGGCCTGCTTCAAGATCGCCGCAACGGAGGCTTTCCGCGATTACCAGGCGCAGGTACGGCGCAATGCCGACACGCTCTCGGACACACTGATGGAGGGTGGCCTCGACGTTCTGACAGGGGGCACGGACACGCATCTCCTCCAGCTCGACCTACGTTCGACCGACTGGACCGGCAAGGATGCGGAGGAACGACTGGCCGAGGTGAAGCTGACCGTGAATCGGAACACCGTGCCGTTCGACGAGCGCAAGCCTACGATAGCGAGCGGGGTTCGGATCGGGACGCCTGCCGCGACAATGCGAGGCATGGACGAAGACGACTTCCGAGAGATCGGTCGCATCATCGTGGGCGCGCTCGCGGAGCCTTCGGATCTCGACGCGCTCCGCGCCAGGACCGAGGCCCTCTGCGTGAAGCGGCCGCTCTACTCCGGCTTCCGCGGCTGGACGACGTACGTGTCGTGACCGTGACCGAGATCCATCGCGGCACCGTCGTCGAAGTCAAGCACCCTCTCGTTCAGCACAAGCTCTCCTACCTGCGCGACAAGGACACGCCCACGGTCCACTTCCGGAAGCTCGTCAACGAGGTCACGCTGCTTCTGACCTACGAGGCGACGAAGGACTTGCCCACGGAGGACGTCGAGGTCGAGACTCCGCTCGAGCTCGGGCACTTCCCGCGCATCAGCGGCAAGAAGGTCGCGGTCTGCCCGATTCTGCGCGCGGGGGTAGGGATGCTGGACGGCGTGCTCTCGCTCATCTCGAGCGCACGCGTTGGGTTCATCGGCATGTACCGGGACGAGGAGACGCTCGAGCCGGTCGAGTACTACGCGAAGCTGCCCGCCGACATCGCCGACCGCGACGTCATCCTGCTCGATCCGATGCTCGCGACCGGGAACTCGACGGCCGCTGCCGTTCGCACGGTGAAGAACGCGGGTGCGACCTCGGTTCGACTGATCGCCATCATCGCCGCGCCGGAGGGGATCGAACGCATCGTCCGGGACCATCCCGACGTGCAGATCGTCGTTGCAGCAATCGATCGTGGCCTGAACGAGCGCGGCTTCATCGTCCCGGGGCTCGGCGACGCCGGCGACCGGCTCTACGGCACAAAGTAGGCGCAAGTGGCTCTGAGCCACAAAGTCTTCGGGGACCTCAGGAGGCGTCGCGAGGCTCGTCGCTGGCAGCACTGGTCCGAGGTTGCGCCGGAGGATGATTTCGCCCGCCGGGCGGGAATCTTGAGCATGATCGCGGTTGTCCTCATGCTCCTCGTCTTCGTCCTCCTCGTCGTCGGCGTGATCCTGGCGCTCAGCTGATGCTGCACACGCTCGCCGATCATCTGGAGATCGTCTGGGGCGCCCTCCTCGCCGCGTCGGTCGTCGTCCTGCTGACGCCTGCGGTCGGCGGAATGGCGCGTCTGCTCGGAGTGGTCGATGCGCCGGGTGGTCGCAGGCTCAACCGGAGCACGGTCCCGCGCCTCGGCGGCCTCGCGCTCTTCTTCGGGATCTTTGTTCCCGCTCTCGCTTTCCTCGACCTGTCCGGGGAGGCTCGAGGGTTGCTCCTCGGTGCCGCCGTCGCAACCACGGTCGGCGCGATCGACGACTTTCGAGGACTGCGGTGGTGGGAGAAGCTCGGCGGCCAGGTCGTAGCCGCGTCGATCCCGGTCGGGTTCGGCATCTGGGTGCACCGCTTCACCTTCCCGGTGCTCGGGGTTCACTCGCTACCCGATTGGGTCGGGATGCCGCTCTCCGTGCTCTGGATCGTCGCGATCATGAACATGGTCAACTTCCTGGACGGCCTCGACGGATTGGCCGCGGGCGTTTCTGCGATCTCGGCGTTCACGTTCACGCTGATCGCCCTCTCCCTGACAAGACCGGAGATCCAGCCGGCGATCCTCTCGGCCATCGTCCTCGGGGCTGCCCTCGGTTTCCTCCGGCACAACCTCTATCCCGCGCGAATCTTCATGGGCGACTCCGGAGCCATGCTGCTCGGCTTCGTGCTGGCGACCGTCCCGCTGCAGGGTCTTCTCAAGACCGCTTCGATTGTCACCCTCTTCTTCCCGCTACTCGTGCTCGCCGTACCGATCATCGACACGTCGTTCGTCGTCGCCAAGCGGCTCAAGTACCGCCAGCCCGTGTACCGCGCCGACCGCCACCACCTCCACCATCGCTTCGTCGACATCGGGTTCTCGCAGCGCCGCGCCGCGAGCTACATCTGGTTGTGGTGCGGGACGCTGGCTGCGACAGCCCTTGCCCTCCGGTTCATCCGGCCTCACCAGCACGGCGTCTGGCACCCGTGGCGGACGCTCATCGTCGCTGCCATTGCGACCGTCGCGCTCGCCGCCTCGGTGTACATGGTCTATCTCCTGGAGATCGTGAAGCTGGCGAATCCGATCATCCGTCGACGGGAGGAGCAGGACCGGGCGCGCGAACGGAAGACCGCCTGACCGGCGGGGCGTTGAGCTACAAAGTAGGGCATTTTTTGCTCAGCCAAGCGGGCTTACGCTGTTACAAGCGCTGCTATGCTGGCACCGGATGGAGTCAATGACCCGCCCCTCGTTCGAGCCCGCCGGGGCGGGAGGTCTCCTAATCGGCGTCCTGCTCGCCGCCATCGTCTTGGGCCTGCTCGCCGGCTGGTTGGCGGGTTCCACCGGTATCGGCGCCCTGATCGGGGCCGTGCTCGGGATTCCACTCGCCGTCTACTCCGTGTACCGTCGCTACCGGGGGACGCTCTGATGCGTGCAGGGATCTTCGCCACGCCTCGGCCCGTTCCGGGCCGGCTCCTGCCAGCGCTCGGCGGACTCGTCGTCGTCCTGCTCGCCCTGCCCATCTTCCTGGTCGCGGGATGGACGATTGCAGGTTGGGCCCTCGGGGCCATTCTCTGGGCCGGCGTCGAGGCGATCGAGCTCATCCTCACACGGCTGCGCGGGCGAACCGTTAACGTCGGCGCCTCGGCAGTGCTGGCATTCGGACTGAGCTTCAAGGCGATCGCCGTGCTGGCGGTGCTCATAGCCGCTGCGGCGACCCGCCCGCACGTCGCCGCTGCTGCGGCGGTCGTCTACGTGCTCGCATACACCTTCGAGCTCGGGCTCTCGCTCATCTCCTACTTTGGCAGAGCGAGATGAGGCGCTATCTAGCCGTCCTCTCGCTCCCCGCCCTCGCGCTTGTCCTGCCAGAGACCGCCTGGGCGAAGGGCGAGTTCCACCCGGAGAAGGAGTTCGCACAGCACGACTGGGTGCCGATCCATCTCGGCAGCCTCAATCTCTCCATCACCAAGGCGGTCGCGTATCTGCTCCTCGGGGCGGTGGTCACGATCCTCTTCGGCCTGTTCTTCATGCGGGGCCGGACGCTTACCCGTCGGGGAACGACAGGAGAGCTGATCTACGACATCGCTCAGACCCAGGTCGCGGAGCAGGGGCTCCCCTCGAAGGCAATCGGACGCTGGTTCCCCTACGTTGCCACGCTGATGTTGTTCATCTTCGTGGTCAACTTGCTCGGATTCATCCCGCTGCCGCTCTCTGACGAAAAGTGGCATGGCGTTCCGACCCTCGGGATCTACGCCGCGACGTCGTCACTTTCGGTGACGCTCTCGCTCGCGCTGCTCACGTTCATCTTCACGCACGTCGAGGGCATTCGTTACAACGGCCCGGTTCGCTACTTCAAGAGCTGGATTCCCGAGGTACCCAAGGCGATACTGCCGCTGATCGTCCCCCTCGAGGTCCTCGGGCAGTTCATGCGGCTGATCTCGCTCTCCGTCCGACTCTTCGCGAACATGCTTGCCGGCCACATGCTGATCCTGACCTTCGTCGGGCTGATATTCGTACTCGAGAACGTCGCGGTCGCAGTCATTGCCGTTCCCGCTGCGACGGCCTTCTACCTCTTCGAAGTCGTGATCGTGGTCGGGATCCAGGCGTTCATCTTCGCTGCCCTGTCCGCCATCTACATCGGCTCGGCGATCGAGCCCGAACACTAGGAGGAACACGTGCTCTCTCTGATTGCAGCCGCCGCCCCGAACGTTGACGCCGGCAAGGCGATCGCGCTCGCGCTCGGCATCGGCCTCGGCGCGCTCGGCGCCGGTGTCGGCATCGGCAACATCTTCGGCTCGATGATCCAGGCGGTCGCCCGTCAGCCCGAGCTGCGCGGCGAGCTCCAGGGCATTCAGTGGCTCGGCTTCGCGCTCACCGAGGCAGTCGTCTTCTACGGCCTCATCGGCGGGCTGCTCGCCTACGTCCTGATCTAGTGACTCCCGTGCTAGACACGCTGCTTGCGAAAAACGATCTGATCAAGGTCGTTCCCGGTCTGATGATCTGGACCATCGTTGCCTTCTTGATCACGCTCTTCGTGCTGAAGAGGTACGCATTCGGCCCGATTCAGCGGACCATCGACGAGCGCCGCGAGCGGATCAGGCGTGCGCTCGAAGAGGCGGACCATGCGCGCGACGAGGCGCGCAGGTTGCTGGAGGAGCACCGATCGCTGATCGGGCAAGCGCGTGGCCAAGCCGAGGAGATCCTGAGCGAGGCGCGGAAGGTGAGCGAGTCGATGGCGCGTCGTGTCAAAGAAGAGACCGAGGCCGACCGTCAACGCCGTCTCGAAGAGACACACCGGCAGATCGAGGCCGAGACCCACCGCGCGCTGCAGCAGATCCGCACCGAGGTGGCTGAGCTGACGCTCGTTGCGACGACGAAGGTGACGGGGAAAGTGCTGGAGGACGAAGACCACCGGCGCCTGATCGAGGACGCGATCAAGGACCTCGACTTCTCCGTCCTGGAGCAGGAGGCTTGAAATGATTTCGGCCCGCACCTGCCCACCTCGCACCTCCCGGTGCGCTGCAAACCGGCGCCTCAATTCGTCCTCGGTCGCGGCCATAGCCTCCGGCTATGGCCGCTCCCTGCGTCCTTTCGAGGCTTGGTTTTCGCGCACGGGAGGCACGATTCGGACAGGAGCGGACCGATAGCCGTCGTCCATCGCACCTACGCGCAGGCGCTCTTCGATGCAGCAAAGGACAAGGGCCGCCTGAAGCTGGTCCACGACGAGCTCAGTGACTTCGCCGCCGCAGTGCGCGAGGTACCTGAGCTTCGAAGCGTCCTCCGGAACCCGCAGCTCGACCCGCGCGCGAAGACCGCCGTCCTCGAGGAGCTGCTCGGCGACGCGGACGAGCTGCTGCGGAACTTCCTCCGGCTGACTGCGGAGAAAGGCCGCATCGGCGGGATCGAAGAGATAGCGCGCGAATTCGACCGCCTGATCGCTGCAGAAGAGCGGCGGCTGACGCTCGAGCTGACAACTGCGTACGAGCTCACCGATGAGGAGGCCGGCGAGATCATCAAGCAGATCGAGCAATCGACCGGGCGCTCCGTCGAGGCGACGCGGAGCGTCGATCCCAGCTTGATCGGCGGTCTCGTCCTCCGGGCGGATTCGCTGCGTGTCGACGCCTCCGTGCGCGGCCGACTAGAACGACTACGCCAGGAACTCGTGACAAGGAGTTAACGGGTGTCCCTCCCAGCAATACCGAACGGTGGTGCTGGCGGAGCCAGCACCACCTGCAACGGTCGGCATCGCAAGCGACGCCTCCGTGCCGGCTTCTGGCCCGCGATCACGCGGCGCCAGACTCCACCCTCGTCCTTACCAAGGCTTATAGCCTTGGGTGCGGACGAGTGCGGCCTCTGGCTTGGTGCTCGCGACCCAGAAACTCGACAGCATTACTGGGAGGGACACCTGTGAAGCTACGCCCCGAAGAGATCACCGCGATCCTCAAGGACCGGATCGAGAGCTACGACGTCGAGACCGATCTCGCCGAGGTCGGCACGGTCCTTCAGGTCGGTGACGGCATCGCCCGCGCGTACGGGCTCGAGAACGCGGTCTCCCAGGAGATGCTCGAGTTCGAGCACGGCGTGGTCGGGCTTGCATTCAACCTAGAGGAGGACGATGTCGGCATCGCGCTCTTCGGAGAGTGGCAGCACGTCAAGGAAGGCGAGCCGGTGCGTCGCACTGGGAAGGTTGCGAGTGTTCCCGTCGGCGAGGCGCTGCTCGGCCGGGTCGTCGACCCGCTCGGCAATCCAATCGACGGCGCCGGACCGATCGAGAGCTCGGAGACCAGGCCCATCGAGTTCAAGGCTCCGGGCGTGGTTGCGCGCCAGCCTGTGAAGGAGCCGCTCCAGACCGGCATCAAGGCCATCGACTCGATGACGAACGTCGGCCGCGGCCAGCGAGAGCTGATCATCGGCGACCGCCAGACCGGCAAGACGGCGATCGTCGTGGACACGATCCTGAACCAGAGGGACACGGACGTGTTCTGCATCTACGTCGCGATCGGCCAGAAGGCGTCGACGGTGTCGCAGGTCTACGAGCTGCTCCGCGATCGGGGCGCCATGGAGTACACGACGATCGTCTCCGCAGCCGCACAGGAGGCTGCTCCGATCAAGTGGATGGCGCCGTTCGCGGGCTGTGCGATGGGCGAGCACTTCCTCTACAACGGCCGTCACGTCCTTTGCATCTACGACGACCTGTCGAAGCACGCCGATTCATATCGGCAGCTGTCGTTGCTCCTACGTCGCCCGCCGGGCCGTGAGGCCTTCCCGGGTGATGTCTTCTACCTTCACTCCCGCCTGCTCGAGCGCGCCTGCAAGCTCTCCGACGAGCTCGGAGGGGGCTCTCTCACCGCGCTCCCGATCATCGAGACGCAGGCCGGCGACATCTCGGCGTACATCCCGACGAACGTGATCTCGATCACCGACGGGCAGATCTTCCTCGAGTCCGATCTCTTCTTCTCCGGCGTCCGCCCCGCCGTGAACGTCGGCATCTCGGTGTCGCGGGTCGGAGCGACCGCTCAGACCAAGGCAATGAAGAAGGTCGCGGGACGCCTTCGCCTCGACCTCTCCCAGTACCGCGAGCTCGAAGCCTTTGCGCAGTTCGGCTCGGAGCTCGACGAAGCGACGCAGAAGGCGCTCGGCCGCGGAGAGCGGATGGTCGCCACGCTCAACCAGCCGCAGTATCAGCCGTGGCCGATGGAGGAGCAGGTCGTGGCGCTTTACGCCGGCGTCAACGGCTTCCTCGACG
>UEXU01000178.1_pt1 | contig 17591 bp, 16 predicted proteins | sample 4301121 | NCBI WGS metagenome assembly UEXU01 (sample SAMEA4773174, study PRJEB27434) | metagenome | biome: 2259; feature: agricultural soil; material: soil | place: USA | collected 2014-09 | depth 0.25 m
TCCGCTTCGCAGCCGGCACCTACGTGCGGCACGTCCATTCCTGGGGCAATCCGGGGTACCGGCTCCGCGACCTCGGCGCCGACGCAGCTCGGATCTGGCGCTTCTACCGTAAGGCGGTTCGCAGGCGTGCGTATCCGAACGGCCTACTGCCCGCGTATCTCGCCGACCAGTACCTGGTCGGCAAGGGCACGGCAGGCTGGGCTCGCGTGCGCAAGGCGGTGGGACGTCGCGACTGGTCGTCGATGGTCGATCCCCGCTGGAAGAACCGGGCGCGCTACCTCGCCGCCGTGCGCCGCTTCCTGGTTCGCACCGGCTATATCCGTTAGCGGGCGACCGCCTCAGGCTGGGGTCTGATCTGCTTCCAGATCAGGTCGGCGTTCGCAAGCAGGAAGGCGACGGCGAGCAGGGGCAGCGCGGGCAGCCCGCCGCGCCAGACCGACGCGAGAGCGAGCGTCGCGCCGAAGGACATCGTGAGGAGTAGCCAGGTGAACGCGGGCCGCAGCGCAAAGCGTGCCGCTGCTGAGAGGAAGAGCGCGAAGAAGAGAAGATCCGGGAGGCCCAGGTGGGCCGCGTCGCTTTCGCCCGGTATCGGAAACGCAAACGAGAAGTCTGTGAACACGTGACGGTGTTCGTTAACGATCACGTTGGTGGGCCCGTGCGGTGCGAAGACCGAGTAGGCATCGACGAAGGGGATGATCGCGGCGACCAACACGACCCATCCGATCGTCTCGAAGTAGCCGAGGAACCAAAATCCAAGCAGCGTGACTCCGAAGAGCTTGCAGAAGTTCTCGGGCGTGCTCCAGCCGCCGAGGTGGAAGATGAGCGCCAGGACGCCGAAGCCGATGGCGGCCAGGTACGACCAGCGCCAGGAACGGAGCGGCAGGATCAGCCAGACGAGGGCGAAGCAAGCCGGAATCAGCACGAACGCGAGGAAGGCCACGTCCCACGCCCGCGACGCCTCCCACAGCCGTGCGTGGAGCGCGTAATAGAGCCCGAGCGCCGTCCCGAGAACTAATAGGGCGGAAGCTCGGCCCACCAACTGCCCAGTGGCTTGAATGCCTTCCAAAACCGGCTCTTGGCAGGAGCCTCGTCAAGCGACGAGTCGATGTCGGGCACGACCAGCGTCTGCACCGTGGCGGTGAAGCGCTGCAACTCGCCGAGTTTGTACCCCAGCATGTCGGCGAGCGGAAACCTGATCGAGTTCAGAAACGCAACGGCTGCCTCGCCCATCACGACGATCAGCTTCGGCTGGACGATGTGCAACTCGCGCGCGAGGAAAGGCTTTGACTCCTCGTCGTCACCGTCAGCGAATTTGACGCAGTTCGTGCCGTAGACGGCCATCGGGTCGACGTGGAGACGCTGGAGGGACTTGAGGATCGCTTGTCCGGCGCGCCCGAAGAAGGCGACTCCTTCCTGCACCTCGGATGGTTGGGGCCGGTACTTGAGCAGCATCACATCGGCCAGTGGGTGGCCCGAGCCCACCACGGGCACCCGCGTTCCGCCGACCTGGGCGACCTCGTGGGCGAGTTCGTGGATCTCGACGATCGCCTTCTGGAGGTACTTCTCGTAGATCTCGTCGGTTGCGGGCACTCCTGACACCGTTCTGGATCAGCGGACGCGTTCCTTGGCTTGAGCCATCCACTTGAGGGACTGGAGGTAGACAAGCGACCGCGGCCGGCGCTGCACCTGGGCCGATTCGAGGCTCAGCCGGAACTCCTCGAGGCCGCTGAACGCCCGCATCCGCAGGGCTCCTGTCCCGATGCCCTGGAGGACGTGCGCGTCTGATCCCGCGCCCATGGTCAGGTTGTACTTGCGTGCGAACCTGAGCGCCTCGTCGTTGTACGCCTCGAAGAGCAGGCGCGCGTTGTAGACCTCGAACACATCGAGGTCCGGGAGGTGCCGCTGGAGGGTCACCGGGTCAGGGATCGAGTGCATGCGATCGAAGGGGTGCGGCAGATAGACGAGCCCGTCCTGGTCCTTGATCGCGGCCACGGTGTCGGCGAACGACATCCCCCGCGGGATCTCCTCACGGAGGAACAGACCGATCACCTCGCCCTGACCATCGGTCTTGATCTCCTCGCCGGGGATGACGATCAGGTCGCGATCACGTGCGAGCTCGACGGTCTCGAAGGCGCCGCCGATGACGTTGTGATCGGTGATTGCGACGGCTCCGAGCCCACTGCCCTCCGCGTAGATGATCAGGTCTGCGGGATCCACTGCGCAGTCGTGAGACCAGCTCGTGTGCATGTGCAGGTCGCAGAGGATCCACGGACGGTCGGCGAGTGGTTCGGTCGCCTGGCGCGGCGCGTGCCGCCGGCTGGCCAGTGAGCGATACACGTCGTCGAGCTCCTGGGCGACCTTGGTGAAGCTCCGGCCTTCCGCCTCCGAGCGGGCCTGCTCAGCTCTGCGTGCTCGGAAGTCAGAGTTCTCGACGAGGCGCGCCATCTCAGCCCCTGCGAGCTCCGGCTGTGCCTCGGTCCCGGGCGGCTGTGCGATCGCGCAGCCTGACGCCGAGGCCTCGAGGCGGACCCGCTGCAAGCCGGCGAGGGCAGGGACGAAGATGCTCGTGTCGGCGAGCAGCGGCGCTCGAGACCCCCCGTCACGGGCAGTTCGAACGTGCACGCGGTCGCGTAGCGCGCGGGGAATGGTCGGTCGGCCCGCGAGCGGCTTTGTCCGCAACAGCAGGAGCTCCCAGTCTGGTAGATCGTCGAGCTCCCGAAAGATCCCGCGCAAAAGCGCGCGCTCGTTTGGACGCCATTCGAGCACGATCCGCCGCCGCTTGCGCCGTGGGCGAAAGAGGTCGGTGTCCACACCCTCGGGAATGACGCTGTAGTGGCCGGGAAAACGCAGCGCCGCGGCCTCGGCCGTCGCCTCGCTCGTCGCGACGAGCGCATCGAGCCGTGCGAGCAGCCGGTCACGTTGCGAGCGGCCGGGCGGGTAGGAGAGCCGCTCGCGTGAGTGGAACGACGCTACCGTCAGCGCCTGCGCGTCGCGGACGGCCAGATACGACAGCGAGGGCAGGCCCGGCTCGAAACCGTGCACGACCTCGAAACGTCCGAGCGCGAGGGCGAGCGAGAGGTTCGCCCGCACACCGACGGGAACTCCGATCCTGCTTCGACGCGAGATCGGCACTGCCGGCCCGAGCGCAACCAGCCCGGCATCGAGCCCGTTGAGCAGAGCTCGCCGGCCGGCCACGAGATCACGGCCGCGATTCGAGGACGCGAGGATCGTGATCGCATGGCCCATTGCCTCCAGCCGGCGCGCGATGCCCGACACGTGCTCGTTGACGTCGTGCGGTTGCGACCAGGCAAAGGGCGTGACGAGGCAGATCCTCATCCCAGGTTCCTAGCCTAGCCCGCGCGGCCCGGCTTCCCATCCCGATCGATTTAGGGCAGACTCACTCCCGATCAGGCAGCGAACCGAGGGGAGAACATGCGAACACTCACGGGGAGGAGAGTGCGGCGTGGATTTCTGGTCGCGCTCGCTCTGAGCTTGCTCGCTGCGATGACGGTGTCCGGCGCCGATGCCGCTCGTGGTCACGACCAGCTCGAGAAGATCAATCACATCGTGGTCATCTACGAGGAGAACCACAGCTTCGACAACCTCTACGGCGGCTGGGAAGGCGTAAACGGAATCGCCAACGCCGATGCCGCGCACACGTTCCAGGTCGATCAGACCGGCGCGCCGTATTCGTGTCTCTTCCAGCTCGACGTGAACCTGACGGTGCCCCCGCTCTCCAAGGCATGTGACGGCACCACTCCGCGGGGTGTGGCATTCGACAGCCACTTCCTGAACACGTGGTTCACGATCGGTACGTTCATTCCGCCGGAGGCCACGACGTGTCCGAAGCCGAAGGACTCGTTTGCATTTACGAACGGGATCCTCAACGGTTCCGGGGTCGGCATTGCCGGCGGCTGCACGCGCGACCTGGTGCACAAGTTCTACCAGGAGCAATACCAGCTGAACGGTGGCGCGCAGAATCGCTACGCGACGGGAAGCGACTCCGCCGGAACGGTGATGGGCGTGTACGACACGCGCTCGCTGCCGATCTACAAGTACCTCCACGCGAACGGCCATCCGCACTATGCAATTGCCGACAACTTCTTCCAGGCAGCGTTCGGCGGCTCGTTCCTCAACCATCAGTGGCTGATCGCCGCCCGTACGCCGTTCGATCCGAGCGCGCCTGCGGCCCAGCATTCGCTGATCGACGCGGCGGGATTTCCGCGCAGCAACTATCCGCTGTACAACCCCATGGCGGGCGTCACCTACCGCGACGGCGACTTCACGGTGCCGTGTCCGTCACCAAAACTCGGCCTCGCCTGTGGCAACTGGGCCGTCAACACCATGCAGCCCACGAACGAGCCGTTCGGATCGTTCGGTGACAAGCTCGTCGTGCAGGACCACAAAACGATCGGCGACGAGTTGAGCACCGCCGGCATCTCGTGGGCCTGGTACGCAGGCGGCTGGGACAATGCAGCCGGCAACACGGCCGGACCGGGCTGGACGAACGGACCGGGCCCGACCTGCTCCGATCCGAACCACGACACGAACGTGGCGTACCACTACCCGAAGTGCCCGGACTTCGCGTTCCAGTTCCACCATCAGCCGTTCTCGTACTTCGCGAACTACGCACCGGGCACGCCCGGCCGGACGCATCTGCAGGACGAGGTTGCGTTCGAGAACGCCGCAGCTTCCTCGACCAAGGACTGCAACCTCGACGCCGTCAGCTTCATCAAGCCGGTCGGTGAGGAGAACGAGCATCCGGGGTACGCGAGCGAGCACAGCGGCAGCTCCCACCTGATCGAGCTGCTTCAGCTGATCGAGAACAGCGCTTGCGCGAAGGACACGATGGTCGTCGTCACCTACGACGAGTTCGGCGGACAGTGGGATCATGTCTCGCCGCCGGGCCAGGGCAACGACAATGGCCCGCACGACCAGTGGGGCCCGGGCACGCGCATCCCGGCGCTCGTCGTCTCGCCGTTCCTGCGCGGCAACTTCGCAGTCGACCATACGCAGTACGACACGACCTCGATCCTCGCGATGATCGAGGAGCGTTACGGTCTCGCGCCGCTTTCATCGCGTGACGCCGGAGTGAACAGTCTCTCGGACGTGTTCGCCGCCAAGCAGTACGAAGCTGCACAGCCCTAAGTCGTAGACCAGTTGTCTCCGCCGCCGCGCTCGGTCGCGGCGGCGGAGGCGATCCTCGCTAGGGGGCGGTGGCGCTCTCCTTGACTGCCTCTGACTTGCGCGCGTTGATGCGGATGAAGCTCTCCGTCGCCTCGTAAGCCTCGTCGTCCGGCACCTGCTTCGGCGGCGACTTCATCAGATAGGAGCTTGGCCCTTCGAGCGCGCCGGCAACGCCGTTTCGCAGAGCGAGCTTGGCGAGCCTGACGGCGTCGATCACGATGCCGGCCGAGTTGGGCGAATCCCAGACCTCGAGCTTGAGCTCGATGTTGAGGGGGACGTCCCCGAAAGACGAGCCCTCCATGCGGATGTATGCCCATTTGCGATCGGTGAGCCAGGGCACGTAGTCGGACGGGCCAACATGGACGTTCTCAGCGCCCAGGTCATAGTCAAGCATCGAGGTGACCGCATTCGTCTTCGAGATCTTCTTCGACTCCAGGCGCTCGCGCTCAAGCATGTTCAGGAAGTCGGAGTTGCCGCCGACGTTCAGCTGCATCGTCTTGTCGAGCCTCACGCCGCGCTCACGAAAGAGCGACGTGAGCACGCGGTGCGTGATCGTGGCGCCGACCTGTGACTTGATGTCGTCGCCGATGATCGGCAGGCCCTTCTCCTCGAAGCGGCGCTGCCAGTACGCCTCGCGCGCGATGAAGACCGGCATGCAGTTGATCATCGCGCAACCCGCCTCGAGCACTTGCTCGGTGTACCACTTGGTCGCAGCCTCGGAGCCCACGGGCAAGTAGTTGACGACCACGTCGGTCTTCGTGTCGCGGAGAATGCCGACGACGTCGTCCGTCTCACCCGGCGCCTTCGTGACCACGTTCGAGATGTACTTGCCGAGCCCGTCGTGGGTCATACCGCGGGAAACCTTGATGCCGGTCTGGGAGACGTCCGCGAACTTGATCGTGTCGTTCGGGTGCGCCCAGATCGCGTCGGCGAGGTCTTTGCCGACCTTGTCGGTCGTGACGTCGAACGCTGCCGTGAACTCGATGTCGCGGACGTGGTACCCACCGAGATTGACGTGCATGAGCCCCGGCACGAACTGGTCGCCCGGTGCGTCCTTGTAGTACTCGACTCCCTGCAGTAGAGAGTTGGCGCAGTTGCCGACGCCTACGAGCGCGACCCGGACACTTTCGTCCTGGCGCGCCTTCCCGTTCTGCTTGCCGTTCTCTTGAGCCATTCGGAGGAACCTCCTATCGCATTCCTGCTATGAGCGGAATATAGCAGGTTTGCGATATCTCATCGAGGGGGAAGCCTGCCCGCCGAGGGCCCTGTGATCCCGCGACCCTGCACGAAGCGGCGATACAGGTACAGCAGCAAGATGGCTCCGATGAGAGCGAAGATGAGGCCTCCCGCAGTCCCGAGCAGGACCCGCGCGATGATGCCCCCCACGAGTGAGCCGGCCAGGCCGAGGCCGATCGTTGCGTACCACGGCATCGGATCGGGCCCGGGAAGGGCGAGGCGCGCCAGACCGCCGACGATGAAGCCCCAGACGATCAACCCGATGATGAAGATCAGCACGAGCTACCCCCGCTCGGCCAGCTGTTTGCGTACGTGCAGGATACGTTGGACGACGGTCAGCCACGCCGTCGCCGTCAGCAGGTAGATCGCCCATTGCAGGGCTCCCCACGGCGCGAGCACGAGGCCTGCCGTGATTACCACCACCCGCTCCGCGCGCGAGCCGAGGCCGACGTCTCCCCGCAGACCTAGGGACTCCGCCTTCGCGCGCGTATAGCTGACGAGGAACGAGCCGGCGATCGCCCCGATGGTCGCACCGAGGGCAACGTCGTTGCCGTGACGCGAGAAGATCAGCGCGATCGCTCCGAGCATCGCACCCTCACCCACGCGATCCGTCGTCGAGTCGAGGAACGAGCCGAACGGCGTGGTCTTCCCGCCGGCGCGGGCCAGCGCGCCATCGAGAATGTCCAGCACCGAGCCGACGACGAAGACGACGGCCCCGATCCAGTAGTAGAGGAACTCGTTGCGATACTCGAAGTAGACGAGCACGGAGGCCGCAAGACAGAGCGAGACGCCTGCGGTGGTGAGGGCGTTGGGGGTGACGCGCGTGCGCGCAAGCCCGACGATCGAACGCGACGCGAGCGTCCGTGCTCCCGTCGTGTAGCCGTCTTTGACCCGCTGCAGAACGGCGGTCTCTCTCACGTCCCGTCCCATCGCATTCTTGCTATGGGCGACTATAGCAGTTTTGCGATGAAAGCCCGGACCTCGACCCGATAGACGAGCGCCATCGTGCCGATGGCGAGGACGATCCCGGCGAGGACGTCGAGCCAGAAGTGATTCCCGGTCGCCATGACCGAGAACCACACCCAGAGCGGCCACAGCAGCCAGATTGCCTTGAAGACGAGCCGGCGTGAAACCGCGGCGAGGATCACCCCGGCGATGAGGGCGTCCGCCGCGTGGAGGCTCGGCATGGCCGCGTACGGATTCGCTGCGAGTTCGACGAGCCCGCTGCCGTGGTTGAGGCCGCCGACCTGGCCAACTGTGTCGATGAATCCGACCGAGGTGAAGAAGCGAGGCGGCGCCGTCGGTAGCAGCACGTAACCGACCAGCCCGAACACGTTCGCGAGCAGGATCGTATTCCGGAAGCGCGTGAACGACTCGTTCCTGCGGAGGTAGACCCAGAGGAGCGCGAGGCCGATGACAGTGAACTCGGAATTCCAGTACGTCCAGGACACCAGGGCCTCGAGCAGCTTCGAGGACTGTGTCCAACCCTGGAGTGTCAGTTCTCCGAGCCCGATGAACCGTTGCTCGAGCCCGATGACGCGCCAGCCGTTGACGAAGGCTCGCGTGGGGTCACGATCGGCGATTCCGCGGGCGACCTGATAGACGGCGAGAAAGCCGAACCAGATCAGGAATTGGAGGCCAAAATCCGCGTAACCACGCGGCAAAAAGCGTCGTCCGGCGGCGATCGCGGCGCTCATGACCTGGTAATTCTAGACACGCCGACCGTCGCCAAGCTCCCCCTCAGGGGGGTCAGCCGCCTATCTGTGACATAGATCTGCTCGCCCTGACGAAGCCGGGATCGTTGATCCGGTGCTTGAGCTCCTTGTGACGCACCGCGAACCGGATCAGCTCGATGAGGTCCGCGTCGGTCGCGCCGTCGCGGAGCGGCTGCTTCAGATCCCACTCTCGCCGTGAAAAGAGACAGGTCCGCAGCTGCCCGTCGGCAGTCAGGCGGATGCGGTCGCAGCTCGAGCAGAAAGGCTCCGAGACCGGATTCACGAAGCCAACCTCGCCCTTGCCGTCCGCGAAGCGGAAGCGCCGGGCGGTCGACGAGGCTTTCGCGGGGAGCTCTACGAGCGGCCCATAGTGGGCCTCGATGATGTCGCGGATCTCGCCGCCGGTGAGCACGTCGTCTTCGCGCCAGGCCTCGTCCGCATCGAGCGGCATGAACTCGATGAAGCGGACGACGTAGGGCTTGCGCCGCGCAAGCTCCGCGAGCGCGGGCACCTCGGTCTCGGTGAATCCCTTCACGGCCACGCAGTTGACCTTGATCGGACGCAGCTCGGCGTGAAGCTCGGCTTCCGCCAAGCCGCGCAGGACTGCGTCGAGCGCGTCGCGGCGTGTGATCTCCGCAAAGCGAACGTGGTTGAGCGTGTCGAGTGAGACGTTGATGCGGCGCAGTCCCGCGTCGACGAGCGGGGTCGCGAGGCGATCGAGGAGGACGCCGTTCGTCGTCAACGACAGATCGGTGATGCCATCGATGTCCGCGAGCATCGTGACGAGGAGCGGAAGGTCACGTCGGACGAGAGGCTCGCCGCCGGTTAGGCGGACCTCCTCGACCCCGAGTCCTGCGAGAAGACGCACGAGCCGTTCGATCTCCTCGAAGCTCAGGATCTCGCTGCGGCCGAGCCATTGCAGGCCCTCGGCCGGCATGCAGTACGTGCAGCGGAAGTTGCACTTGTCCGTGACCGAGACTCGCACGGACTTGATCTCGCGCCCCCACGAATCGCGCAGCGGATCCATCCCACGAGCTTAGCCGAGGCAACCCTGGCCTCCCAGCACTGAACAATTCACGCGATGCGTGCGCTGGTGGTCTTGATCGCCGTCACGGCGGTGTGGGGGGTGACGTTCGTCCAGGTCAAGGACGCGGTGGCCCTGTACCCGCTCTTCGCCTTCCTCGCGGTTCGGTTCGCGATCGCAACCGCCACGCTCGCCGTTCCGGGCGCGAAGCGGGTCGCCCGGCTGGGCCCGAGCGGTGTTGCGGCGGGAGCGCTGCTCGGCCTCTTGCTCGCCGCCGGCTACGCGTTTCAGACCGCCGGGCTGGAGCGGACGACCGTCTCGGGAACGGGCTTCGTCACCGGCATGTACGTCGTGCTCACACCATTGATCGCGCTCGTCCTCCTCCGATCGCGCATTGGTCTCGGAGCATGGGCAGGAGTCGTCGTCTCCACGATCGGTCTCGCGCTGCTGTCGGGCATCCATGCCGGCTCGCCGACGGGCGACCTCCTTGTCCTCGCCGGCGCCGCGATCTACTCACTGCAGATCGTCCTGCTGGAGCGGTTCGCACCCCGCCACGACCCGGTCGGCTTCACGCTCGTCGAGATGGCTACGGCGTTTGCAGGGCTCGTGGCCATTGCTCTCGCGCTCGGCGATCTCGGCGTGCCGCGCGGCTGGACCGTCTGGGGAGCTCTCGTCGTCACCGGCGTCTTCGCGAGCGCGCTCGGCTACCTCGCTCAGACCTGGGCGCAACGCAGGACCTCCGCGACCCGCACTGCGCTCGCGTTCACGCTCGAGCCCGTCTGGGCCGCGTTCTTCGGCTACACCCTCGACGGCGACCGCCTCGGCGCATTGGGCTGGGGCGGCTGCGCTCTCATCATGGCCGGCATCGTGCTGGCCGAGCCGGCCGCCGGGTCGGCGCTCAGGGAAGCGTTACGGAGAAAGCGTACGCGGCTTCGTTGAAGGTATTCCCTTGAGGAGGACGCGCCTGGACGTGGACGCTGACCACGCGCTTCCCCGCGAAGACGGTGCCCGTGTAGTCGCCCACCATTCGGCCGCTCGACGTCTGTGCGAGCCACGTAAGCCGCATGCTGCGGGGGTTGAGCCGGCGCGGCTTCGACCAGCGCGCACCGCTGTTGGTCGACGAGACGAGATACGTGTCGAGCAGACAGGTTGCCTCGGTGCAGTCCGGCGAGCTCACGGCGTAGTACGTCACTGCGAGCCGCGCACCCGCAACGGCAAGATCGGGAAGGACGAGGTCGGCCCGCGACCGCAACGGCCCGAGCGGAATGCGGCGCACGGGCGTCCACGTCCCGGGCGCGGTCGACCGCGACCAGACGATGTCATCCGTCGCGCAGTTGGTTCGGAAGCGGCAATCGAGCCACGCGACGTACACCAACCCGGCTGCATTTACGGCCGCAGTGGGAAGGCTGAAGGCGCGCAGCCGCGTCGGGGTGATCGGCCGCTGATGAAAGACGACGTTCGAGATTCGCTCGCGCGCCGAGAAGGTTGCGCCTGCGTCTCTGGACCGCACCGCTTCGGCAACGCCGTCCTCGAAGAACGCGACCACGAGCTCGCCGTCAGGTCTGACGACCGGTTGAACGGCCGGCGAGACGACGGTCGCGTTGACCGGGAGAAGGACCGGGTCGGACCACGTTCTGCCTCCGTCCGCCGAGCTCTGGAGCGCGATGTGGCTTCCGGGCCGTGCCGGATCCGTGTCGTGCGCAATATCCGTGTAGCCGAGGTAGCAGCGGCCGCGAAACGGGCTGGTCGCGCCGTTGTCACAGGTGAGCCACTCCTTGTCGAGCGCTGTACCCTCGTCGGTCGAGGCCTGCGGATAGGAAACGGCTGCCACGGGGGCGTCCCAGCTGAGCCCATCGCTCGAGCCATAGATCGCCACGGCGCTCTGCCGAGCCGCGTCCGGAACGAGCGTGGCGATCAGCCAGCGTCCGTGAAGAGCATCGTGGGCGACGACGGGATCCGACGCGACCGTCGCCTCGGGAAACGCCGGCAAGAGGCCATGCTTCCAGGTCCGGCCGGCGTCCGACGACGTCGAGAAGCCGATCGCCGCGGCCGCGCCGCTGAAGATTCGGCCCACCTGGTAGGTCGCCACGACCGTCGAGCCGACCGCGAAGGCGTCCGGTTCGACCTCCGTCGCGTGCTGGGCGCCCGGGGCCGTCGTCAGATCCGCGGAGAGCCGGACGAGTCGCGGCGGCGGTGCCTTCGCAGCGTCGGCCGAGGTGGCGCCGGCGAGACAGACGAGGACTGCGAACCCAAGACCGAGTGCCTTGATAGGATGTGGCTTAGATTTTCTCAGTTGGACCTACGAGCGAAAGGCGAAATCAGGTATGGCAAAGACTATCGGCATCGATCTTGGCACGACCAACAGCTGCATGGCCGTGCTGGAGGGCGGCGAACCCACTGTCGTCCCGAACGCAGAGGGCGGTCGCACGACGCCGTCCGTCGTGGCGTTCACGAAGGACGGGCAGCGGCTCGTCGGAGCGCCAGCACGGCGCCAGCAGGTGACGAACCCCGAGAACACCATCTTCTCGATCAAGCGCTTCATGGGACGGAAGTGGGACGAGGTCTCGGAGGAGATGACGATCGTTCCCTACGAGGTCGTCAAAGGCCCCAACGGCGATGCGCGCGTGAAGGCGGGAGGCAAGGAGTATGCGCCGCCCGAGATCAGCGCGATGATCCTGCAGAAGCTGAAGGCCGACGCCGAGGCGTATCTCGGCGAGCCGGTGACCGACGCCGTCGTCACCGTGCCGGCCTACTTCAACAACGCGCAGCGCGAGGCAACCAAGGACGCGGGCAAGATCGCCGGCCTCAACGTGCTCCGGATCATCAACGAGCCGACCGCGGCCGCGCTCGCTTACGGGCTCGACAAGGAGGGACCGGACCAGACGATCCTTGTCTTCGACCTCGGCGGCGGAACGTTCGACGTCTCGATCCTCGAGCTCGGCGAAGGGGTTTTCGAGGTGAAGGCCACCAACGGTGACAACCACCTCGGGGGCGACAACTTCGACAAGGCGATCGTCGACTGGATGGTCGCGGAGTTCAAGAAGGACCAGGGAATCGATCTCGCCGCGGATCGCATGGCGCTCCAGCGTCTGTACGAGGCGGCAGAGAAGGCGAAGATCGAGCTCTCGTCCACGATGACGACGCAGATCAACCTGCCCTTCATCACGGCCACGCAGGAGGGGCCCAAGCACCTCGACCTGCAGCTGACCCGCGCGAAGCTGAACGAGCTGACCGCGGATCTGCTCTCGCGCACTGTCGGCCCGACCGAGCAGTGCGTCAAGGACGCCGGGATCGACAAGTCGAAGATCGACCACGTCGTCCTCGTCGGGGGCATGACCCGCATGCCCGCCGTCGTCGACAAAGTCAAGGACCTGATCGGAAAGGAGCCGCACAAGGGCGTCAATCCGGACGAGGTCGTCGCAGTCGGCGCCGCGATCCAGGGCGGAGTGCTCAAGGGCGAGGTGAAGGACATCCTCCTGCTCGACGTCACCCCCCTGTCCCTCGGCATCGAGACGAAGGGCGGCGTCTTCACGCGGTTGATCGAGCGGAACACGACCATCCCGACGAAGAAGTCCGAGACATTCACTACGGCGGAGGACAACCAGCCGTCCGTCGAGGTCCATGTCCTACAGGGTGAGTCCGAGATGGCCGCGTTCAACAAGACGCTCGGCAAGTTCCAGCTCGTCGGCATCCCGCCGGCACCGAGGGGGATGCCGCAGGTCGATGTCTCCTTCGACATCGATGCAAACGGGATCATCAACGTGTCTGCAAAGGACCTCGGCACGGGCAACCAGCAGCAGATCCGCATCGAGGGCGGCTCGGGCCTCAAGGAGGACGAGGTTCAGCAGATGATCCGCGACGCCGAGGCGCACGCCGACGAAGCCCGCCGGCTGCGCGAGGTCGCGGACACGAAGAACCACGCCGAGCAGCTGGCGTACTCCACCGAGCGGTCGCTCAAGGATCATCGCGATGCACTCGACGAGTCCGACGCGGCCACGATCGAGGGCCGGATCATGGAGCTGAAGCAGGCACTCGAAGGTGACGACGTCGGCGAGATCCGCGCGAAGACGGACGCTCTTCAGGAGGCCTCGCACAAGCTGGCCGAAGCTGTCTATGCCTCGGCCCAGCAGCAAGCGTCCGCCGCGTCCCCTTCGGGCGGCAACGGCGGCTCGAGCGGCTCCGACGAGGAGGTCGTCGAGGAGGGCGACTACGAGGTCATCGACGAGGAGCAGGAGGCGCCGAAGACGTGACCGACGAGCGTCACGTCAAGGCACCGAGGCACCAGCCGGGGGAGCCAGCCGGCTCCCCCGAAGCCCCGTCCCCTGGTCCGCTTCGCGGGCACGCGGCTTCGCCCCCCGGCGACGAGATCGCCGCGCTGCGCTCCGAGCGTGACGAGCTCTTCGACCGCCTACAGCGACTCGCCGCGGAGTTCGACAACTTCCGCAAGCGCAACGCGCGCGATCAGGCGGCCTTCGCCGAGCGCGCGAACGAGCGCCTCGTCAAGGAGCTGATCCCGATCCTCGACGACCTTGGCCGGGCGCTCGAGGCAGCTGCGGAACATGAAGAAGCGAAGCTGGAGGAAGGTGTCCGGCTCGTCCACCGCGCCTTGTCCGGCTTGTTGGCGCGAGAAGGACTGGCCGAGATCGAGACGGACGGGAAGTTCGACCCCCACGTTCACGAGGCTCTTCTGTCGCAGCCCTCGGAGGCGGAGGAGGGCTCCGTGATCGAGGTCGTGCAAAAGGGCTACACGCTCGGCGACAAGGTCCTGCGGCCCGCACGAGTCGTGGTGGCATCGAGTCCGAATGGGGAGGGGTAGGTGGCCACGCTCTACGACACGCTCGGTGTGAAGAAGGGCGCGTCGGCCGACGAGATCAAGAAGGCGTACCGCAAGCTGGCCGCCAAGTACCACCCGGACAAGAACCCTGGCGACACCTCGTCCGAGGAGAGGTTCAAGGAGGTCCAGACCGCGTACGACACGCTCTCCGACCCGGAGAAGCGGAAGCAGTACGACTCGTTCGGCTCAACAAACGGGCGGCCGGGGTTCGATCCGCGCAACGTCGACTTCGGCCGCGGCGGCAACTTCACGATCAACGACCTCGGCGATCTCGGCGACCTGTTCGGAGGGCTCTTCGGCGGTCGTGCTGGTCGAAGTGGCGCGTCCAGGCGTACGCAGCCCGAGCGTGGCGCCGACGTCGAGGTCGAGGTGCGGCTCTCCTTCAATGACTCGCTGCGAGGAATCGAGACAAAGATCCCTGTCGAGATCACCACCGCCTGTCGCGAGTGCGGCGGCACCGGCGCTGAGCCTGGAACGTCTCCGGTTATTTGCCCCGAGTGCCACGGCCGCGGAGTCGTTGCCGAGAGCCAGGGGTTGTTCGCGCTGTCCGAGCCGTGTCCTCGCTGTCGCGGCAACGGCACCGTGATCGAGAAGCCCTGCCACAAGTGCAACGGCACCGGCCGCGAGCGGCGCACGAAGCGCTACACGGTCAAGATTCCCGCCGGGGTCAAGGACGGCACGCGCATCCGGCTCAAGGGCAAGGGTGAGGTCGGAGCCGCGGGAGGCCCGGCCGGCGATCTGTTCGTCGTCACTCGGGTCGAGCCGTCCAAGCTGTTCCAGCGGCGCGGTGCCGATCTCGTTATCGACGTGCCGGTCACGTACGCGGAGGCGACTCTCGGCGCGACGGTGGAGGTGCCGACACCTTACGGCGACCGCGTCTCCCTCAAGGTTCCGGCGGGTACGCAGGACGGACGCCAGCTCCGCATTCGCGGACATGGCGCCCCGAAGCTCGACGGCGGAGGCAAGGGCGATCTGATCGCCAGGCTGCGCCTGACGGTGCCCAAGAAGCTGTCGAAGAAGGAGCGCGAAGCGCTCGAGGAGTTGCAGAAGGCGTCGCGCGAGGATCCAAGAGAGGCGTTGTTCTCGTGAAGGCCGCCACCATCGCGATCGTCGGCGTCGGCACCGTCGTCGTGCTCGTTCTCTTCGTGATCATGCGTCGCAAGCTCGAGCAGCAAATGCGCCGCTTCAGGAATGACGGCCGTTGATGGACGACCGTCCGCGCTACATGATCTCCGTTGCCGCCGACCTCGTCGGCATGCACCCGCAGACGCTGCGCATCTACGAGAGCAAAGGGTTGCTCCGGCCGAAGCGAACGTCCGGGAACACGCGCCTGTACTCGGACGCAGATCTCGAGCGGCTGCGATTGATCCAGCAGCTGACGAACGACCTCGGTCTCAATCTTGCGGGCGTAGAGCAGGTGATCAGGCTCGAGGACGAGCTGTCGCAGATGCGCCGTCGGCTCGACCGCATGGAACGACAGATGCGCGCCGCCATCAGCGAGGTCCACAAGCAGTACCGCCGCGATCTCGTGCCCTGGAAGCCGCCGATCGACATCGTCCCGACCAGCCGTCGCTGACATGGATTTCACCAGGCTGACACTCAAGAGCCAGGAGGCCGTTGCGGCGGCGCAGGAGCTCGCGCGCCGCATGGGCAATCCCGAGCTCTACCCGGAGCACCTGCTGCTGGCCCTCCTCGACCAGGAGCTACCGCAGCAGCTCGTCCCCGACCCGACCGAGCTGCGCGCCCAGGCGGAGGTGGCGCTTCGTGCGAAGCCCGCGGTGCAGGGGATGCAGCAGCAGCCTAGCGTCTCGGCCGCCTTTTCACGTGTGCTCGACCAGGCCGATGCAGAGGCAAAGCGGATGGAGGACGACTACGTCTCGACGGAGCACCTGCTGCTGGCGCTCGACGCCGTGCCCCGCGACCAGCTCGAGGCGAAGATCAAAGCCGTGCGTGGCGGCCAGCGCGTGACGTCGCAGGATCCCGAGGAGACCTATCAGGCGCTCGAGAAGTTCGGCCGCGACCTCACGGCCGCGGCAGAAGCGGGCAAGCTCGACCCGGTGATCGGGCGCGACGAGGAGGTCCGCCGCGTCATCCAGGTCCTCTCTCGCCGCACAAAGAACAACCCGGTGCTGATCGGGGATCCCGGCGTCGGCAAGACCGCGATCGTCGAGGGGCTCGCGCAGCGGATCGTCGCAGGCGACGTGCCGGAAGGCCTGAAAGGGAAGAGGGTCTGGGCGCTCGACATCGGTGCGCTCCTTGCCGGCTCGAAATACCGCGGCGAGTTCGAGGAACGGCTCAAGGCAGTGCTGAGTGAGATCCAGGCGGCAGAAGGCCGGATCATTCTCTTCATCGACGAGTTGCACACGATCGTCGGTGCCGGCGCAGCCGAGGGTGCTGTCTCCGCGGGCAACCTGCTCAAGCCGATGCTCGCGCGCGGTGAGCTGCGCGCCGTCGGTGCGACGACGCTCGACGAGTATCGGAAGCACATCGAGAAGGACGCCGCGCTCGAGCGCCGCTTCCAGCCGATCCTCGTCGGCGAACCGTCCGTCGCGGAGACGATCGCAATCCTGCGCGGGCTGAAAGAGCGCTACGAAGCGCATCATGGCGTCCGCATCCGCGACGCTGCGCTGGTTGCCGCCGCGGTGCTCTCCGACCGCTACATCACGGACCGCTTCCTTCCCGACAAGGCGATCGACCTCGTCGACGAGGCCGCGTCGCGGCTGCGCATGGAGATCGACTCCAGCCCTGTCGAGCTGGACGAGGCCGACCGCCGGGTCCGCCAGCTCGAGATCGAGCTGGCCGCGACGGCCAAGGAGTCGAAGGACGTCCGCGAGCCGGTCGAACGCGAGCTCGCCGAGGCGAAGGAACGCCGCGACGAGCTCGCCGCGCGCTGGGCGCAGGAGAAGGAGACCCTCGACCGCGTCAAGGAGATCACCCAGCGCATCGACGAGCTGCGCAACGAGTACGAGCGTGCCGAGCGCGCCGGCGATTTCAATCGTGCCGCCGAGATCCGCCATGGGGAGCTGCCGACACTCGAGCGCGAGCTCGCCGAGCGCGACGGCGCGCAGCCCGAGAACGCGATGGTGAAGGAAGAGGTCGACGAGGACGATGTCGCCGCCGTCGTTGCGCGCTGGACCGGCATCCCCGTCGACCGGCTGCTCGAGGGCGAGACCCAAAAGCTGATCCACATGGAGGAGCGGCTGCACCAACGCGTCGTGGGCCAGGACGAGGCGGTCGAGGCGGTCGCCAATGCGCTCCGGCGCGCGCGCACCGGCCTACAGGATCCGAACCGGCCGATCGGCTCGTTCGTCTTCCTCGGCCCGACCGGCGTTGGCAAGACCGAGCTGGCGCGCGCCCTTGCGGAGTTCATGTTCGACGACGAGCGCGCGATGGTGCGACTCGACATGTCGGAATACCAGGAGCGACACACCGTGGCGCGGCTGATCGGCGCACCGCCTGGCTATGTCGGCTACGAGGAAGGCGGCCAGCTGACGGAAGCCGTGCGGCGGCGCCCCTACTCGGTGATCCTCCTCGACGAGATCGAGAAGGCGCACAACGAGGTCTTCGACGTGCTCCTGCAGATCCTCGACGACGG
>UEXU01000173.1_pt1 | contig 17296 bp, 16 predicted proteins | sample 4301121 | NCBI WGS metagenome assembly UEXU01 (sample SAMEA4773174, study PRJEB27434) | metagenome | biome: 2259; feature: agricultural soil; material: soil | place: USA | collected 2014-09 | depth 0.25 m
GATCCGGAATCAGCTCGAGCGCCCGCTCCGTGATGCGGTCGTGCTCGCTGACATGTGCGGCGGTTGCCTGGAAGCGCTCACCGCCAGGGACGTGGCGCCAGCCGGGAATCGGCCCCAGCCTGTAGTTGCCGATCAGCGCTGCAAGCACGACGATCATCGCGACGGGGACGGGCCAACGTGGAAGTCGCTTGGCGCCGAAGACCGCGCCGATGATGAGCGGCGGAATCAGGCCGGCGGTGTAATGGAAGTGGATCGACGTCTGCGTCGTGGCGGACGAGAGGAGGTTGATCGCCAGCTCGGGCAACGCGGCGACCAGGAGAAGCGGCGAAAGCAGACAGAGCGCTGCAAGCGGTGCGACGAGGTCGAGGAGGTAGCGCAGATCGCGTGCGCTGAAGGCCGCGTCGGCGATCCGGAGGGGATGCGTGAGAAGTGTTTTCAGGATCCCGCCGGCTGAGCCGCCCACCTCGCTGTAACGCCCGTAGAAATCGGACTCGACCCCGGCGTGGTAGTGGGGGATCACGATCGAGATCGCTATTGCCGCCCAGACGACGCCCGTGACTGTGATTACGGCCCCGCCGAGCCAGCGCCGGCGCGAGACGGCGTACCAGACGCCGAAGCCGGCGATGACGAGGGGGATCTCCTCCTTGCACGTCGCCGCCGCCACCGCGAACAACGCGAACGCCGGCAGGCGGTCCTCGTCGAGATACCAGAAGGCGAAGAGGAGTAGCGGCGTCGCGAGGGCAACAGGGTGGAACTCGTTCAGCGTCAGCCAACCGGTGGCCGGGTAGAGGAGGTACACGAGCGCGAAACCGAGACCGGCGCGAGCAAACCGGAGGTGCTTGCGTGCGATCCAGAAGACGGGTAACGCTCCGAGAGCTACGACGACGGCCTGGACGACGAGCAGCATGTTCGGACTCGGCCAGGCCCACCACAGCGGTGCGAAGAGCACGAGGATCGGGTCGACATGAGCACCGAGCCGGGAGATCTGGTCGCCGTGTAGGCCCGTCATCCTGAGTGGGTGGCCGTGGGCGGTCGACCAGACCGCCTGCACCATGTTCCCGAGATCGAAACGCCCCGTGAAGAACGCCTTGTATCGCAGGACCGACAGGGCCGCGAAGCCGGCCGCATACGCGCAGACTCCCGCGACCAGGAGCGCGCGGCTCGTCGGGACGAATCGTGGCTTGCTCACGTCAAACGCTCGATGATGCGACGCCAGCGCTCTCCGAGGACAGCCTCGCTGGCGTTTCGTTCGTAGGCGCTCCGTCCCCCGGCCGCGATGCGCCGCGCGAGCTCGCTGTCTGCGGCGAGCTCCCCCACAGTCTCGGCGAGTGCGGTCGGGTCGCCCGCCGGAACGAGCAGGGCGCTCCTGCCGTGCACGAGCAGCTCGCGCGCTGCCGGTGTGTCGGCGGTGACGAGCGGGGCGCCGCAGGCGAGCGCCTGAAACGCCTTGTTCGGGATCACGCGCTGTGTCTTTGTCCCGGTGCCGAAGATTCCGAGCACGCACCCGGCGCTGCGGATCTCACCGGGCAAGAGCTCGTATTCGCGCCACGGCACGTGCTCGACGTTCTGCGCCCGATCACGAAGCAACGGCGCGAGCTGGCCGGTGCCGATGATGCGAAACCTGACCTCGGGCAAGCGCCGCGCTGCGGCGAGGATCGTCTCGACGCCCTGCAGCGGAATCAGCTTGCCGACGAACAGCGCCGTGAAGGGCGCAGGCGGATCCCAGCCCGGGCGGAAGAGTCGTTCTTCGGCGCCGACGAAGCAGACCTCGACGACGCCCAGGCCGGCCAGATCCGCGAGGAAGCGGGCGTGCGCCTGTGTGTCTGCGACGACGAGATCGGCGCTGCGAAGTGCATACCGATCGATCGCCTCGAGCGCGCGTCCAGGCAGAGCGCCGGGGCGGAACCGCCGTCGATCCGAGACGAGCGTGTCGGCCAGGGACACGAGCGGGTTGAAGACGATCGGGCGACCACGCGCTGCTCTGTGCGCCGCCGCCAGATCGACGTGGCCCGGATAGCCGACGATGAACGCGTCGAAGCCGCGCGGGCGCCGCGTCATGAGTCGAGCCTCGGCGGCTGCGAGACGGAGCAGTCGGGCTGGGCCTGCGCTCCAGCCTTCGCGCACGTCGTCCCACACGGACACGTGCTCCTCCACGACCTCCACGCCGGCCCGCCGCAGACAGGCCATCACCTGGGCGTTGCGCGGGTACGCGCGCTGATAGCTGCCGAAGTAGCAGACTCTCAACGCGTTGGCTTCGTGCTGAGTTGGTGCCGCTTGAAGGCGGCGCCTCGTCTTGTTGCCTCCACGCCGACGCCTCAGTCGAGGACTTCGTCGACGAGCAGCTCTGCGCGATCCCGCTCCCGGACTCGCTCCTCGTGATTGCTCGTGATCATCTCGCTGATCAACCCGAGCGAGAAGAATTGCAGGCCGATGACGACGAGCAGCACGCCCAGCATCAGCAGTGGCCGGTGCCCGATGGCATGGCCGAGGCTCTTGAGAACGGTCAGGTAGATCAGGATCGCCGAACCGAACAGGCCCAGGATCAGCCCGAGCCCGCCGAACAGATGCAGCGGGCGGTGGCGGTAGCGTCCGATGAAGGACACGGTCAGCAGGTCGAGGAAGCCGCGGAGGTAGCGCTCGATGCCGTAGCGCGAGCGTCCGTGCTCGCGGGGTCTGTGATTGACCGGCAGCTCGGCAATCCGGAAGCCGCGGTAATGCGCGAGGACCGGGATGAAGCGGTGGAGCTCGCCGTACAGGCGCAGGCCGTGCACGACCTCCGCCCGATAGGCCTTGAGACCGCAATTCATGTCATGCAGGTGCACGCCGGAGAACAGACCGGTGACACGGTTGAAGAGCCGCGAGAGAATTCGCCGGGACAGACGATCGCGTCGCTGCGTCTTCCAGCCGGAGACCAGGTCGAAGCCCTCGTCGAGCTTCGCCAGCAGCCGTGGAATCTCTGCAGGATCGTCCTGGAGGTCTCCGTCGATGGTGACGACGGTGTCGCCTTTTGCCTGGTCGAAGCCCGCGACCAGGGCTGCGGCTTTCCCGAAGTTGCGACGAAGCCGAACGACCCGGACGGTGTCCTCCGCGCTGTGCAGCCGTGTGAGCGCCGCGAAGGTGCCGTCCGAGGAGCCGTCGTCGACGAAGATCACCTCCCAGGGCGAGCCGAGTGGCTCGAGGGCCGAGCGCAGCTCGTCGTACAGGAGCGCCACGCTGCGCGCCTCGTTGTGCACGGGCACGACGACGGAGATCACGGCGCGAGGTTATAGCCTGGGCCCATGGCGGAGCTGCTTTCCCTCGGGGAGGCACGGGCGCGCGTGTTCGAAAGTGTGACGCCGCTTCCCGCAGAGTCGGTCGAGGTCAACGAGGCCGGCGGCCGCGTGGTTGCCGAAGATGCGGTCGCGACCGTCGACCTTCCGCCCTTTCCGAGCTCTGCCATGGACGGCTTCGCGGTGCGTTCGGCCGATACTCCGGGACTGCTGCCCGTGGTCGCAAGCATCGCCGCCGGCGTGCCGGCGCCGCGGGCGCTCGAGCCCGGCGAGGCAATGGCGATTGCGACCGGAGGAGTCGTTCCCGCAGGCGCTGACGCCGTCATCCCCATCGAATATGTTGTCAACTATGAAAACGACGTGGAGATCGCCGACCCTGTCGTGGAGGGCGAGAACGTTCGTCCACGCGGCGGCGACGTCCTGGCGGGCTCGGTGGTGGTTCAGCAGGGAATACGTTTGGGGCCTGCGCAGATCGCGGCGCTGGCCGCCGTGGGGTTGTCCGAGGTCCGCGTTGCACGACGTCCCCGAGTGGCGATCCTGGCAACGGGCACCGAGCTCGGGCGGCCGGGCGAGCCACTCCGCCCGGGGCAGATCTATGAGGCCAACAGCGCACTGCTTGCGACCGCGCTCTCCACCGTAGGCGCCGAGGTGGAGGTGCTCGCGGCGATCAGGGACGACCCCGTCGCACACCGTGACGCACTCGAGCACGGCCTCGCAGCCGACGTTCTCGTCTCGTCAGGCGGCGTGTCCGTCGGTCCGCACGACCTGGTGCGGAGCGCGCTCGCGGAGCTGGGAGTCGCGGAGATCTTCTGGGGCGTCGCGGTCAAGCCTGGCAAGCCGCTCGCCTTCGGCGTGCGAGGGGCGACCCTCGTGTTCGGCCTGCCCGGCAATCCGGTGTCGACGCTCGTCGGCTGCGAGTTGTTCGTTCGTCCGGCTGTGCTTGCGCTGCAGGGCTCGTCGGTCCCTGGTCCCATCTATCACGAGGGACGACTCGCGACCGCTGTCAAGCGCAACGTGCAACGCGATGAGTTCCTTCGCGCAAGGACGCAGGCCACGGACGACGGTGTCGTCCTCGAACCGGTGGCAGGTCAGGAGTCACACATGATCGCGCGGGCCGCCGGAGCGGACGCGCTCATCTTCGCTCCGCGTGGCGAGGGCGAGTTGCCGGAGGGCGGCCGGGTGCGCTACCTGCTGCTGGCTTGAGCTGAGATCGGCTGGTACGGCGTTCCGCCGCGCGGCTCCACTCTCACGAGGTTTGCGTAGGCGATGTAACGGTGCGACGCGAAGAAGCGTGGGTGACACGCCTGAAGCTCGAGCAGCTCATGCGGCGGGGACTTCAGAACGGAGAGGTCGTTTGCCGTGACGATGCGGTGGTGCGTGACCGAATAGACGAAGGTCCCGTAGGGGACTTCGAGCGTCACCCGGTCGCCCGCTCGCAGGGAGTCGATCTTCGAGAAGGGGGCAAGGTAGGTCGTGCGGTGACCGGCGATGTAGACGAGCCTGTTCTCGCCGGGCATGTACGTCCGCTGGTCTCGTCCGGGCCCCTTCGTGAGCGTGTCGTGATCGGTCCCGTTGACGAGGATCATGTTCAGACCCATCCGCGGGATGCGAATGCGGCCGATCGCCTCACCACGTCGGGCACTGGCGCGATACTGCTCGGCCGCCCGTGCGATGCTCCTTTGCGTCGCGGCGAGAGAGTTGGCATGCGGCGGGGCCACGAACGCGCGGGCGCGTTTCTCGTATTGGGACGTGAGCTCGTGCTGCTTCCACTTCGTGTAGAGCGCCGTGAACGGGTCCTGCCAACGCCAGACGACGAAGGCCCAGACCAGGGTCAGCAAGCCCGCGGCGATGAGCACGGTGCCCAAGATGCGTACAGATCGCCGCAGTAGCACTAACCCTCCAGGACCTCGAGGTCGGGCTCGACCCTGCCGCGTCGGCGATTCCGAACCATGAGGAAGGTCCTGCGCAGGATGCGGCGCAGTGGCCCTCGGGGAGGGAGCTCGGCTGCGGTCGGATAGGGGGCGTAGCGCCTCGTCGCCAGGGCGGCCAGCTGGCCTGCGCCGGCTAGCCAGATGATCAGGAACGGCATCACGATAAACGGGACATAGCCGACGGCACGGAGTTCCGCCAGATACCAGAGTGCATTCCACCCCAATCCGAATCGTCCTGCGAAGGTGCCGAGGAGGAGGAGGGGCCCTGTGAATCCGACCGCCAGGACAGAAAGTCGCACGCTCGACGCGGCATGGCGAACCTGGGGAAGCCAGAGCCAGACGTGGAGGCTGGGGAGCAGGAAGATGAGCGCGAATGGGTTCGTCGCGACGACGAGCAGCGATAGCGCGCCGAGGCAGAGCAGGGACGCGGTGTGCCCGGCAAGCTCCTCCTGCGCCGTGACGCTGCGACGTGGGATCAGGCGTTCCCTTGTCACCAGCCAGCCGAGGAGTGCGAGCACGGCAAGCAGGAGAAGTGTCTTGGCAGGCCAGTCGTGTGCCGTCACGCTCCTCGGAGAGATCGGCCGTGGCTCACCACTCGTCCATGCGCCGAGCAAGCGGAAGAACTCGAAGAGGCCGATCACCCAGGCCCAGAACGCGAGGCGGCTCCTGTAGCTCCTGAGGGCCGGCGCAAGCGGGATCCTCCGTCGCCGGCAGCGAGCGAACAGGTCGACCGCTGTTGTCAAGAACGGCAACAGACAGGCGATCAGGACGAGCTCCACCGCCCACCCTCGGATGAGCCGCGAACCGAGGTACAGGTAACTGGAGGTTCCACGGGCGAACTCGAGCCCGTCGTCGAGCGATCCGAGCAAGTCCTGCGCGGCACGGCCCACCTGGCCGAGTCGATCGGCGCGTAGCCGTGAGGGTGTGTCGGTGAGCGGATCTGGAAGGTTGTCGCCGGCGGTGGTGAGCGTGACGGCGCCGATCCCGTGAGTCAGGAAAGGTGCGTGCTCGTAGAGCGAGAAAGGGAAGCCGAGGTCGACGAGTTGTGGGACGAGGCCGGTGCGGGCCGGCCGGCTGCCCGTCTGGGCGCTTGCACGAGCGGCGACCGTCTCGATGAGCGTGCCCGAGGCCGTGCGTGGGACGTCGCCGTTCAGCTCGATGCGCAGGGGGCCGCCACCGCCCACCGAGTCGAGGTTGATCACCGCTTCGACGTCGTGCCGTAGCGGTGAATGCGTCGCGAACCAGGCCGCGCCAAGCCCTCCGAAGGCTCCGCCGTCGGTCGAGAGGAACAGGATGGTGTGATTCGGATGGAGCCGGACCGATGGCACGCCCGGCGGCGCCGAGTATGCGCGCGCGAGCTGGATCAGGACTGCCGTCCCCGAGGCGTTGTCGTTTGCACCCGGCCCGGTTCCGTCGTTGTCTCGATGTGCCATGACGACGATCGTCCCCGGTGTCCGGCCGACGGCCTCCGCCACGAGGTTCTGCAGGTGTACGCGTCCGCGTCCGGGAATCAGGGCGCTGAAGCTCTCAGTGCGGACCGGGAGGCCGTAGGGCTCGAGCTGCCCCCGAAACCAGTCCGCCGCAGCACGGGCTCGCGCGGAGCCCGGAGAGCGATCGGGGATCTGGGACACGAGCTCGGTCGCGAGGCTCTTGGCGGCGACGCCGTTGAACTCGGGGATGAACGACGAACGCGGCAGCGGTGCCGGCCGCGCGACGCTGAACGCGGCCACGAGCAGGGGCAAGCCGACGAGCATCCACGTCCCGCGATACAGGCGACCGTTGACCGGACGCTCGAGCGAACCGGGACGCGCCCGGCGCCTCTCGGTGCGGGGCGGAACGGAGGCCATCCACGGCTATAGTAGGTCGAGTATCACCCGGCACCTTGACTGGACGTGCGGGCGAGACTCGCAGACCAGCCCGGGCGACCGAGCAAGGCCCGCCGGCAGGCAGCTGACAGCCGAGCCGACATGCCCGACTCCTCGACCATCCTCCTCGTCGACGACGAGGACTCCATTCAGAAGCTCCTGGCCTACCCGCTCGAACGCGAAGGTTTCAGGGTCCTGCAGGCGCGCGACGGTGCCGAAGCGCTCGAGCGCTTTGCCTCCGAGAGGGTCGACCTTGTCGTGCTCGACGTGATGCTGCCGAAGCTCGATGGGCTCGAGGTCTGCAAGCGCCTGCGCGCAGAGAGCGAAGTGCCGATCATCATGCTGACCGCGCGCGACGACGAGCTCGACAAGGTGCTCGGTCTCGAGCTCGGCGCCGACGACTACATCACCAAGCCGTTCTCCATCCGTGAGTTCCGGAGCCGGGTGCGCGCGCTCCTGCGCCGCGCGGCAGTGCCACGCCAGGCCGACGTCGGTGAGGTGATCTCGGCCGGCGGGCTCGAGATCGATCTGGCGCGACGGTCGGTCGAGGTGCGCGGAATGCCGGTCCAGCTGACATACGTGGAGTTCGAGCTGCTCCGCACCCTCGCGTCGCACCCTGGCCGCGTGTACAGCCGGCGGATGCTGCTCGAGGCACTGTGGGGCAGCGCCGACTATCGCGAACCGCGGACGATCGACGTCCATGTGCGCCATCTTCGGGAGAAGCTGGAGAACGACGCCGCCGAGCCCGAGTACATCCTCACGGTGCGCGGTGTTGGCTACCGTTTTCGCGATCGATGAATCCGCTTCATAGCGTCGGCGCCCGCCTCGGCCTCGGCCTTGCCGTTGTCGTGGCACTAGCACTCGTGCTCGTCGACCTGATCGTCGTCCCGTCGCTCGAGCACAACCTGATCCACGCAAAACTCGGCGAGCTGCGAGAGTCGGCGCCGAGCGTCGCAGAGCAGGTCGTGGGAAGCAGCACCTACACGCTCCATGACACGCTGCAAGCGGCCGCCGCGAGCTCGAACGCGCGGGTCGTCTACTACAGCCCGTTGGCCGCGACGCCTCCGACTCTGTCGGTCTTCGACGATTCGAACTCCCTGACGTCACTGGACGTGCAGAACGATCCCGTCGCCCTACGGGCGTTTCGAACCGGTACACGGGCGAGCGGAACCGTCTCGTGGGAGGGGCAGCGTTACGCGGACGTCGCGGTTCCGGTCCCGGGTGGATGGGTTGTCCTCCTGCGCGCGTCTCTTCACGATTCGCTCCGAAGCATCGACCTGGTTCGGCGCCGCCTCGTCGTTGCAGGCCTGATCGCGCTGGCGGCGTCTTTGCTTGTCGGCTATTTCGCCGCATCCATGTTCGCGCGGCGGATCCGACGTCTCGAGCGGGCTGCCGACCGAATTGCCGGCGGCGACTTCGGTGAGCCGGTCAGCGATTCGAGCCGTGACGAGCTCGGAGAGCTCGCGGCGACCTTCGAGCGGATGCGCCAGCGTCTCATGCAGCTCGAGCGCGCGCGCCGCGAATTCATCGCCAACGCGTCTCACGAGCTTCGCACGCCGCTGTTCTCGTTGGGGGGATTTCTCGAGCTGATGACTGACGAGGAGCTCGATCCGAAGACGCAGCTCGAATTCATGGCGACGATGCGCGAGCAGGTCGACCGGCTGACGAAGCTCGCGACGGAGCTCCTCGATCTCTCGAGGCTCGACGCCGGTCGGATGCATGTCGAGCGGGAGTCGGTCGAGCTGGCCGAGGTCGCCGAGACGCTTGTCGCGGAGTTCCACGCTGTGGCACGGGCAGGCGACCACGACCTTGCGGTCGAGAGCGCAGATATGGCGCCCGCGCTGGCCGATGAAGAGCGGGCGATCCAGATCGGGCGGATCCTGGTCGAGAACGCGCTCGTCCATACGCCGCCAGGAACTCCGGTGCGTCTACGGACCGCGCGACGGAACGGCTCGGTCTTGCTCACCGTGGAGGACGAAGGCCCCGGCATCCCCGCGGCTCACCTCGACCATGTCTTCGACCGCTTCTACCGGGTCGAGGGCTCGGTTGCCTCGGGGAGTGGTCTCGGGCTGGCGATTGCACGCGAGCTGGCCGAGCTGATGGGAGGCGCAATCGAGCTTCACGTCGTCTCCGGCCGAACGATCTTCGCGCTCGTCCTCCCGGCGGCCGCCCTCGACGCCCACGTTTCACGTGAAAACGAGGTGCTGAAACAGCCCTCGCTACAGTGACCCGGATGCGAGCCGGGTCTCTCGCCGCCGTGGCCGTCACCGCCGCCGTTCTCGGCGGCGGCGCTGCCTTGGGCATAGGGAAGGGAACCGGGTGGCTGGATCAGGGCACCAAGACCGTCGTCGTCAAGGCAGCGACGGCGAGGCCCATCCCCCTTCCTGCCTCCGCCACCTCGAAGGTTCCGCCTCTTCGGGGGAATGGCTTCGACCCGAGCCGGATCTTTGCGGAACGCTCGGCCGGCGTCGTGACGATCTTCGCCTTTTTCGGCGATCCCTCGTCCGAGAACACCGAGATCACTCAGGGATCCGGATTCGTCATCTCCCCTACCGGCTACGTATTGACGAACTCGCACGTGATCACGGATGCGGGAGATCCCAACGTACAGGCCCGCACGGTGCACGCCGCAGCCCATCTTTTCATCGAGTTCTCGGACGGCGACCGGGTCGAGGCGAAGGCTGTGGGGTGGGATCTCTACGACGATGTCGGTCTGCTCCAGGTCGACCCGAGTCGGCACAAGCTCGATCCCGTGCCGCTCGGAGAGTCAGCGAGCGTGATCGTCGGCGCACCTGTTGCGGCGATCGGGAGCCCGCTCGGAAACGAGAACTCGCTGTCGGTCGGCGTCGTCTCGGCTATCCATCGATCGATCGACGCACTGACCGTCGCCCGCTACAAGGTCGTCGACGCGATCCAGACCGACGCGCCGATCACGCACGGCAACTCCGGAGGCCCGCTCTTCGATGCCCGCGGCCGCGCGATCGGCATCAACGCCCAGATTCGGAGTGCGAGCGGAACCGGCAACGACAGCGGCGTCGGCTTTTCGATTCCGATCGACGCGGCCAAGAGATCAGTCGCCCAGCTAATTGCGAAGGGCCGCGTCACATATGCGTATGTCGGGATCAGCACCGAGGACATGACTCCATCGCTGGCACGCGCGGTAGGCGCGCAGGTCGACCACGGCGCCCTCATCGTGGGTGTGAACTCCGGGAGCCCGGGCAGCCGGGCCGGTCTCAAGAGCGGGACTCGCCAGGTCAGCGTGCTCGGTATCCAGGGACTGGTCGCCGGCGGGGACATCATCGTCGCGGTCGACGGTCAACCGATCCGTCGTGCTGACGATATTGTGCGGATCGTCTCTTTCTCGCTGAGGCCGAACACCGTTGCGGTCTTCAGAGTCGTCCGTGACGGACGGCGGCTGAACGTCCCGGTCACGCTCGGCGCGCGCGACTTCCCGACGGATTAGCTTTTCGCCGCCCGGGCATAAGCCCGCGTAGGGCATCAGCGGGTGTTCCGACAAGACTCATGGTCTATCCGTGGAGATTTCGTCAGTTTCGTCTGCAGTTCTCTGGGTAAAACTCTCGAGAGAGTGAGCGAGGCAGCGACGACGAGCACGAACGGGCGCGGGCACACGGTGCAACTGACGATTCCTGCACGTGCGGAGTACATCACGCTGTGTCGCCTCGCCTTGACGGGGATCGGCCGGGCCTGGCCGGTCTCGGACGAGGTCCTGGCCGACCTGAAGCTCGCCCTCACCGAGGCGGCTTCGAACTCGGTCCGTCACGCCTACGCCGGCGGCCGGGTCGGCATGGTCGAGATCCGCTACCAGCTCTTTCCCAACCGCCTCGTGATCGAGGTGGAGGACGAAGGAGGCGGCTTCGATCGACCCGCGACCGGCGCGACGCACGCGGAGCTGACGGAGGGCGGCCTCGGCATCGCGATCATCCGCGCGATTGCCGACGTTGTCGAGATCGGCGCGCACCCGAGTGGCAAAGGGTCGCGGCTGCGCTTCGAGAAGTCCCTGGAGTAGCCAGCCCGGACTGTATGCTCCGCGGCCTTCGACGGAACGAGTCCGCCCCGACCCATGCTCCAACTCGTCAACGCAGGCCACAAGTCCCTTGCGGACTACGCCACCATCGCCACGCGTGGGCTCATGGACGAGATCCGTCGCCTGGCGGATCCGCTCGCCGGAAAGCGGGTGGTTCATCTCTCGGCCACCGCCTTCGGGGGCGGCGTGGCGGAGATCAATTACACGCTGATTCCACTGATGCAGGATGCCGGGCTCGACGTCGAGTGGCGCATCATCCGCGGCGCGGACGAGTTCTACGAGGTTACGAAGACGATCCACAACGCGCTGCAGGGCAACCCCCAGGGTCTGACTCCCGAGCAGCTCGAGATCTTCAGGCGCTACCAGCAGTTGAACGCCGCGGAGTTCGAGGACGACTACGACTTCGTCATCGTCCACGACCCCCAGCCGGTCGGAATGGTCGATTACTTCGAGGATTCGAGGGCGTACTGGATCTGGCGCGGGCACATTGACTTCTCGAGTCCGAACGCTGAGGTGTTCGACGCGCTTTTGCCGTCGATTCGCCGGTACGACGCGGCGATCTTCCACATGCGGGAGTACGTACCGAACGCGGAAGGGCTGCCACCCTGCTACATCTGGCCGCCGGCGATCGACCCGCTCGCACCGAAGAACATGGCGCTCTCCAGCGAGGACGCGGCCTACATCGTCGACCAGTTCGGCATCGACGTGGAGCGCCCGCTCCTGACCCAGGTTTCCCGTTTCGACCCCTGGAAAGACCCGCTCGGCGTGATCGATGCCTACCGGATCGTCAAAGAGCGCGTTCCGGACATGCAGCTCGCTCTCGTCGGCTCGATGGCGCACGACGATCCCGAGGGCTGGGACTTCTACAACCAGACCGTCGCCTACGCTGCCGGCGACCCGGATATCTACATCCTTTCCAATCTGAACAACGTGGGCTCGGTCGAGGTGAACGCCTTCCAGGTTCATTCGGCAGCGGTCCTGCAGAAGTCGATCCGCGAGGGCTTCGGCCTGACGGTGACGGAGGCCCTCTGGAAGACGCGTCCGACCGTGGCCGGCCGAGTGGGTGGGATCGTGGCGCAGATCCAGGACGGCGAAACCGGTTGGCTCGTCAACAACGCGACCGAGTGCGCCGAGGCCTGCATCGAGGTTCTCTCCGATCCGCCGGCCGCGCGGCAGCGCGCATTACGAGGCAAGGAATATGTCCGCAGGCACTTCTTGACCCCGAGACTTCTCCGCGACTGGCTCGTGCTCTTCAACCAGCTGCTCGGCAACGACACCTCCGGGGCGGAACTGGCGGTCGTCGCCGCGGCCTGAGTGCGTCGCCGCAAGCTGATCGTCGTCTCGAATCGCGGGCCGGTTTCCTACGGCCGCGATGCTCGTGGTGAGCGCACGGCGAGGCGCGGTGGGGGCGGGCTGGTCACGGCGTTGCGCCGTCTCGTCTCCTACCACGACGTGACGTGGATTGCGAGCGCGATCACCGCTGAGGACCGCGTACTCGCCGGTGAGACGATCGCCGAGACTGCCCGCGACGGCTCACCATATCGCCTTCATCTGGTCGCTCACGACGAGCAGGCGTACGACTGGTACTACGGCGTGGTCGCAAACCCGGCCCTGTGGTTTCTCCAGCACTCGCTCTGGGCGCTGGCGCACTCGCCCAAGCTCGATCGCGCCTTCCATCTCGCCTGGGAGCACGGCTACGTCGTTGTCAACGAGGGCTTTGCGGCGGCCGTCGTCTCGGAGCTGGAACGAACGCCGGATGCGGCCGTGTTCTTCCACGACTACCAGCTCTACCTCGCCCCGCGCATGGTCCGGGACCGGCAGCCCGAGGCGAAGCTGATGCATTTCGTGCACATCCCGTGGCCGCAGTCCGACTCCTGGCGGGTGCTGCCGTGGACTATGCGCCGGGCGATTCACGAGGGCCTGATCGCGAACGACATCATCGGCTTTCACACCGACCGCTGGCGCCGGAACTTCATCTCCAGCGTGCGGGAGGTCCTCGGCGAGGACGTGACGGCGAAGACCGTGACGGCGCCGATCTCGGTCGACCCGGCCGAGTTCGAGGAGCTTGCGACGAGCAACGCCGTGCTCGAGGCCGAGCGCGAGATTCTTGCCTGTCGTCCCGAGAAGCTCGTCGTCCGCGTCGACCGCACCGATCCTTCGAAGAACATCGTGCGTGGCTTTCGCGCGTTCGAGCTCTACCTCGACTCCCACCCGGAGATGGCCCGGCGGGTCGGGATGCTCGCCCTCCTCGACCCATCGCGCCAGGAAATCCCGGAGTACGCCGAGTACCTCGCCGAGATCGAACGCGAGGCGCGGCGCATCAACGGGCGGTTCGCGGACGCCGGGTGGGCACCGATCGACTTGCAAATCGAGGATGACTTCCCGAGGTCGGTTGCCGCGTACAAGCAGTTCGACGTGCTGCTCGTCAACGCAATCTTCGACGGGATGAACCTGGTTGCGAAGGAGGCGCCCCTCGTCAACGAGCGTGCCGGAGCCGTTGTCTTATCTGAAAACGCCGGCGCACATGCAGAGCTCAGCGAGTGGGTGGTCTCGGTCAACCCCTTTGATCTCGAAGCGCAGGCGGAGGCAATCCACGAGGCGCTCGAGATGCCGGTAGGCGAGCGTACGCGCCGACTCGAGGCCATCCGCGCTCAGGTCTTGGAGCACGATCTGAACGCCTGGATCGACACACAGCTCGATGCCCTGGACCGCGTCGGCGCTTCTGCGCCTAGCTAGGATCGTCAAGCCATGGGCGAGCTGAGCCACGTCAGCGAGGCGGGCGACGTTCGCATGGTCGACGTCGGCGGCAAGCCGCTCTCCCGTCGGCGGGCGGTGGCGCGCGGAACGGTTCTCATGTCAAGCCAGACGGCGCAGCGTCTGCGCGAGCTCCCCAAGGGTGACGCCCTCGCGGCAGCTCAGATCGCAGGGCTCATGGCTGCCAAGCGGACGAGCGAGCTGATTCCGCTCTGTCATCCGTTGCCGTTGTCGCACATCGAGGTGTCTCTCGAGGTCGGCGACGCCGGTGTCGAGATCACCGCCGTCGTCGAGACGACGGCCCAGACCGGAGTGGAAATGGAGGCGCTGACGGCGGTCTCTCTCGCCGCCCTGACGGTGTACGACATGGCGAAGGCGATCGATCGAGAGCTTGTCGTCACGGACGTCAAGCTCATCGAGAAGACGAAGGAGCCGCTCTGAAGGCGGCGGTTCTGACCGTCTCGGACGGCGTCGCGGCCGGGACACGTGAGGACGAGAGCGGCGTCTTGCTCGTCGAGTTGCTCGAAGGCGACCGGTATGAGGTCGAGCATCGAGTCGTTCCCGACGATCGCTCCGAAATCTCCGCCGCGATCCGCGATCTCTCGGAACGCGTTCAGCTCGTCCTGACGACGGGCGGGACAGGTGTTGCCCCACGGGACACGACCCCCGAGGCCACGGAGGCGGTGCTCGACCGCCGCGTCCCCGGGATTGCGGAGGCGTTGCGAGCGGATGCGATCGGCAAGACGCCGCACGGTCTGCTCGGGCGAGGCATGGCGGGTATTCGGGGGCAGACGCTGATCGTCAACTTCCCGGGCTCGCCGGGTGGTTGCCGTGACGGCTTCCGGCTGCTGCAACCCGCACTGAGGCATGCCCTCGAGCTGATCGCCGGTGTCGAGTCACAACACCGGGCGACGTGAGCTCGACCTTCGTCCTACCGGGTCGCTTCGCATCACTCGTGAAGATCGAGCACACGGTCTTCGCCTTGCCGTTTGCGTACATCGGAGCACTTCTGTCCGTCCATGACGTGCCATCCGCACACGATCTCGTCTGGATCACGGTCGCCATGGTCGGCGCCCGCTCGCTCGCGATGGGGCTAAATCGGTTGATCGACGCGGAGATCGATGCCCGCAATCCGCGCACGGCGGGCCGCGAGTTGCCGGCCGGGCTCCTGTCGCGCGCGCAGGTGACCGGCTTTTGCGCCCTCGCTTTCGCGCTCTACCTCCTCGCCTGCTTTCAGCTCGATCCGCTGGTGCGCTGGCTGTGGCCGATTCCGCTCGTGGGTTTCGTCGCGTACCCGTACCTGAAGCGCTTCACGTGGCTCAGCCATTTCTGGTTGGGCGCGGTCGACGGCTTGGCTCCGGTGGGCGCCTGGGTCGCGATCACAGGTGAGCTGCCGTGGGAGGCCTGGGCGCTAGGTGGTGCGGTTGCCGCGTGGATCGCGGGCTTCGACTTCTTCTACTCGCTCTTCGACCGTGACGTCGATCTGGAGCAGGGCCTGCATTCCGCGGCGGTGCGGCTCGGAGTCGAAGGGGCATTCTGGGGAGCGCGGGCCCTTCACATCGCGACCGTGGCCCTGCTCGCGGCGGTCGGAGTCGGGTTGCATCTGGGCTGGCCGTACTGGCTCGGTGTGGGAGCGGTGGCGCTCCTTCTTGGCTACGAGCATTCGCTGGTGAGGCCGGCCGATCTCCGCCGTCTCGACGCTGCGTTCTTCACGGTCAACGGTGTGATCAGCGTCGCCCTCTTGGCGTTCGTGCTCGCCGAGGTCACGCTCTAGCCGAGTTCGAGCCTTCGCGGGGCGGCTCTGTGTTCTCGATCGCCGCCGCGACTACAGTGCCGCTGTGATCCACGCTCACGGGCTGGAGAAGCACTATGGTGGGAGGCGCGTCCTGCGCGGAGTGAGCTTCGAGCTCGGACGTGAGGGTTTTCTGCTCGTCACCGGCCCCAATGGTTCCGGGAAGACGACATTGCTCCGCCTCTGCGCTGGCCTCGCCGCGCCCACAGCCGGCCGGCTCGACATTCAGATCCCCCGGGGCCGCGTCGGCTTCCTCGGCCATGAGCCGCTGGTCTACCGGGAGCTGACCGCGCTCGAGAACCTCGAGCTCTACGGCCGGCTCTACCGCGTGCCCGAACGACGCGAGCGCATCGGAATGTTGCTGGAGCGGTTCGGGCTCTGGGACGCCCGTCACGATCGCGCCGGCTCGTACTCCCGCGGCATGATGCAACGCCTTGCCCTCTGCCGGACTCTTCTGCACGAGCCGGATCTCCTCGTGCTGGACGAGCCCTACAGCGGCCTCGACGACCAAGGCGCCGCACTCCTCGATCGGGAGCTCGACGAGCGGCGAGCGAATGCTGCCTTCGTGGTCGCGACTCACGAACCGGAACAGATCGAGCGTCTGGCATCCCTCCGTCTGGCGCTGGGATGACGTACCTGTCCGACGTCGGCACGCTCGCTCGGAAGGACCTCCTGCTCGAGTTGCGCGCGCGCGACACTCTTCCGGCCATGCTGTTGTTCGTCTTCTCGACGCTCGTCGTGTTCCACTTCGTTCTTCCCGGAGGCTCGTCGGAACTTGCGGCGACCGGACTCCTGTGGGTCGCGCTCGTCTTCACCGCTCTGCTCGGCCTCTCGCGCTCCTTCGCTGCCGAACGCGAACAGGGCCTGATCGACGGGCTCGTCCTCGCGCCGAGCGACCGCAGCGCGATCTGGCTCGGGAAGGCGCTCTCGATCCTCGTCTTCCTCGGTCTGGCGGAGCTGCTTGCGCTTCCGGCCTTTGCCCTCTTCTTCGGGGACGTCGACGGCTCGCTGGTCGCCGGTGTGGCGCTCGCCGACCTAGGCATTGCCGCGGTAGGGACGTTGCTCGCTGCCGTCGCTGCGGCCAGCCGGGCACGCGAGCTGCTTCTGCCACTGGTCTTCCTGCCACTCGCCATCCCGATCGTGATCGGCGGCGTCGGCGCGAGTGTGTCCGGTCACTCGGCGCGCTTCCTGGGCTTCTTAGCCCTCTACGACGCGATCTTCGCGCTCGTCTGCTGGGCGTCCTTCGAGTACGTCGTCACCGAGTAGGGGTCACCGGTCCGGCCTGGGCGAAGCAGCGCTTCTGCGAGAATTGCGCGGCATTCCCGTGCGGATCCGTTACTCCCTTCCGGCGCTGGCCGCGGCTGCGCTCGTCCTCCTCACGACGGCGATCGCGCTGATCGCCTACGTCGCCCCCGAGGACGCCGACCAGGGCCTCTCGCAGAAGATCTTCTACTTTCATGTGCCCATCGCACTGACCGCCTACGTCATGTTCGGCTGGGGCGCCTGGAAGGCGCTCGTCCATCTGTGGCGACGTGATCCGGCGGCCGACCTCGAGAGCTACGTCGCCATCCACCAGGGTGTCATCTTCGGAGCGCTGACGCTCGTGACCGGTTCGATCTGGGCGAAGATCTCCTGGGGAG
>UEXU01000264.1_pt1 | contig 17044 bp, 17 predicted proteins | sample 4301121 | NCBI WGS metagenome assembly UEXU01 (sample SAMEA4773174, study PRJEB27434) | metagenome | biome: 2259; feature: agricultural soil; material: soil | place: USA | collected 2014-09 | depth 0.25 m
TACTCGGCCCTGAAGACGGGGGTCACGTTCGTCGCCACCGCCGGAACCGCAGTCGTGTCGGCGGGAGTCGCCCAAGCGCTGACGACAAAGCTCGGCGCGAAGCCGGTCATGGCAGTCGGGCTCGCGCTGATGACCGGCGCAATGATCTGGTACGCCCAGATTCCGGTGCAGGGGAGCTATGCCGCTGACCTGCTGCCCGGCTACCTCATGGTTGGTGTCGGCATCGCCTTCGCCTACGTGCCCGTCTCGATCGCCGCACTCGCAGGGGTCGCCGAGCACGAGGCGGGACTGGCGTCCGGCTTGATCAACACGTCGCAGCAGATCGGCGGCGCGATCGGCGTTGCAGTCGCCTCCACCGTCTTCACGACCCACTTCGACACGCTCGTGCGCGAGGGGAAGTCGGTGCCCACGGCCTTGACGTCGGGCTACGCCTGGGCCTTCTGGGCTCTTGCTGCGTTCGGCGTCGCCGCGTTCATCGTCTCGTTGACGTCGATCCGAGGAGAAGAGCTCGCCGAAGTCCCGGCCGGGGTGACGGCCGGCTAGAACTCGGAGTCGAGCGCGTCCTGGACGGACTCGCGCAGCGTGAAGTGCCGGTCCAGGCCTGAAATCTCCAGCACTCTCCGCGCCTCGGGTCCCGGGGCGGCGAGGATGAGCGCGCGGTGCTCGCTGAGCTTCTTGCTTGCCTCGATGAGCACGCCGAGCGCCGTCGAGTCGATGAACTCGACATCGCTGAGATCGATCACGACCCGCTCAGGGTCACCAGTGCACGCGTCGCTCAGCGCCTCTCGCACGCGCTCGGAGTTGTAGAGATCGAGCTCGCCACGCAGCCTGAGGATCCGAGCAGCCTTGACGACCTCGATGCCGAGGATCGGGTCCTGTCGCAGGCCGCTTGCTCCTGCGTTGTCAGGATCCGCCGAAGGTGGCTTCTCCGATTCGGTCACGGACGCGGGGGGTTTCGCATCGCCGGCAGCATCAGATTGAACACCACACGGCAGTGGCTGCCAAAAGAGGCAATTTGACCGTCGGCGCCGGGAAGGTGATCTTTCCCAGATGGATGTCGCCGTCGTCGCCCGCCGCGCGCGCACCGAGAACTTCCCCATCGCGTCGCTGCTCTTCCCACGGCGTCTGCGGCCACACCTTCGAGCGATCTACGGCTTCGCCCGTCTCGTCGACATCCTCGGCGACGAGGTCGAGGGGGATCGTCTCGCGGCACTCGACGAGCTCGAGCGCGAGGTCGAGGCCTGCTACTCCGGTCGGCCGTCGTGGCCCGTGATGAAAGTGCTCCAGCCGACGATCCAGGAGTTCGAGCTCCCCCGCGAGCCTTTCCTTCGTTTGATCGAAGCCAACCGAATGGATCAGAGAATCGCCGAATACCGCAGCTGGGACGATCTCCGTGAGTACTGCCGGCACTCGGCCGATCCGGTCGGGCGGCTCGTTCTCGGCCTCCTGGGGCTCGATCACGACCCGGAGCTCGTTGCTGCGAGCGACGACGTCTGCACCGGACTGCAGCTCGTCAATTTCCTGCAGGACGTCCCCCGAGATCTCGAGCTCGGTCGCGTCTACCTGCCGGTCGTGGACCGAAGCCGTTTCGGCGTGACCCGGCTTGACCGGCCGAGTCCTGAACTTCTTCGGTTGTTGCGCTCCGAAGCCGATCGCGCGCGTGGGCTTCTTGGCGCCGGGCGTCTGCTGCAGCAGCGGATCGGTGGCCGAACCGGACGGGCGGTCGGCCTCTTTGCGCGAGGAGGCCTCGCTGCACTCGAGGCGCTCGAGGGGGCACAGTGGGACGTCTTCACCCAGCGCCCGCGACCGTCCCGCACGCGCCTTGCACTGGCGGCGCTCGCCCGATGACGACCGCGCGCGCATACGCCGAGGTCGAGCGCCTCACGCGTCGCCCTCCCTCCCCTTCGGCTCGGTCGCGTGGGGGAAACCATGTTTCCCCCACGAACCCCCTTCTTCCGAGTGTTCGCGCCGTCGCTCGCGCCGCTCCCATCGCCGCGTGCGACGGCGACTACAGAGGGGGAAACCTCACGGTTTCCCCGGAACCCCTTCCCGCCGGCGACGCGTCAGCCGCGTGTCGGCATGAACTCAGATGGTGACCGCGAGTCGAGCCTACGCGGAGGTCGAGCGCCTGACGCGTCGCCGCGCGCGCAACTTCGCCTACGGGATCATGGTGCTGCCGCGCGAGAAGCGCCGCGCGATCGCCGCGATCTACGCCTTCGCGCGGCGTGTCGACGACATCGCCGACGGCGAGCTACCCCGTGATCAGAAGCGAGCTCAGCTCGAAGCGCTCCACGTGGCATTGCAAGGTCCTCCTGCGGATGACGCCATGTCGATTGCGCTCGCGGACGCGCGCACACGCTTTCCGATACCGGAGACTGCCCTGCATGCACTCGTCGACGGTGGCCTGCAGGACCTCGAGCAGACTCGCTACACGGACTTCGAGGAGCTCCGCGGCTACTGCGCCAGAGTTGCCGGCGCAGTCGGCGTCGCCTGTGTTGCCGTCTACGGCTCCGATGACGTCGAGCGTGCCGAGACACTCGGCATCGCCCTGCAGCTGATCAACATCATGCGAGACGTGCGCGAGGACTGGGAGCTCGGCCGTGTGTATCTGCCGCAGGACGAGCTGGCCTCGTTCGGGGTGACCGAGGAAGAGATCGCGAGCCACCGCGCAACCGACCGCTGGCGGGCGTTGATGACGTTCCAGGCAGAGCGGGCTCGTGCCTACCTTCAGGATGGGCTGGGGTTACTGCGGACGCTCGACGGGCGCAGTTCGCTCTGCGTCTCCACCTTTGCGGGGCTGTACCGGGCGACCCTCGAGCGAATCGAGGAACGCGGCTTCGACGTCTTCGCCGGGCCGCCGCAGTTGTCCGCGTTGACGAAGCTGCGCATTGTCGGGGAAGGCCTCCGTCGATGAGGGCGGCAGTCGTCGGAGGCGGGCTTGCGGGCTGCGCGGCGGCCCTCGAGTTGCTCGACGCCGGCCACGAGGTCACCTTGCTCGAGGCGAGGCCGAAGCTAGGCGGTGCTGTGCAGACGCTGCCCGAACGCGAGGGCGACCCTTCCCCACCGCCGGACAACGGCCAGCACATCGCGCTCGGCTGCTTCACGGAGTATCTCGGGTTCCTCGAGCGGATCGGGGAGTCGGAGTCCGTGCGGCGACTACGGCTCAGCCTGCCGGTCGTCGACGAGCACCGCCGCTGGGCGCACATCTCGCCCGGGTCGATCCTGCTCGTGCGCTATGGCCACCTCCGCCTGCGCGAGCGGCCGCGCGCATGGCAGCTCTTGGCGCTGCGCGGGCTCGATCCGAGCGCCCACGACAGCGAGGCTTTTGCCGACTTCCTACGCGGCAAGGGCCAGTCGGAGCGGGCGATCGATCGCTTCTGGGACGTCTTCATCCGGCCGGCCCTCAACCTCCCGTCGCGGGAGGTGAGCGCGGCCATGGGCCTGTTCACCGTCCAGACCGCGCTTCTCTCCGGCCGGAGAGCCGGGGAGATCGTCCTGCCGACGAAGCCGCTCGGCTGGATGCACGGAGACGCGGCCCGTCGCTCGCTCGAGCGTGGAGGCGCGACGGTCGAGACCGGCATCCGCGTGGATGCCATCGAAGACCTCGACGCGGACGCGATCGTCGTCGCGACCCCGCCGGCTGAGGCGGCTCGCCTCCTCGGCGACACTGACCCTGTCCTCGAGTCGTCTCCGATCGTCAGCGTGCATCTCCTCTTCGACCGCTCGATCCTCGGTCGGCCGCTCGCAGCGCTGCTCGGCTCGGATGCCCACTGGGTGTTCGACCGCGGCGCTCTCACCGGGCATTCTCCAGAGCGGGGGCAGTACCTCACGGTCGTCTCGAGCGGCGTGCCCGAGCTGATGGAGATCCGCGGCCGCGAGCTCGTCGAGCGGATCGCGGGCCAGGTGACGGAGAGGCTCGGACCGGCCGAGCTGCTGTGGTCGCGCGTGAGCCGCGAGCCGCACGCGACCGTCGCCTTGCGGCCGGGAACGGCCGCCCGGCGTCCGGGGGTGACGACCCCACGCTCCAATGTCACCCGCGCCGGCGCGTGGACTGATACCGGCTGGCCGGCAACGATGGAGAGCGCGGTGCGATCGGGGCGAGCGGCAGCACGAGCGTTGGCGTCAGTGACAACTAAGGTTGCCGCGTGACCGTCGTGCGCGAGCTGACGTCCATCGACGACGCGGTCGAGCGTGGTGCCGGCCGTTTGCTCTCCCTCCAGCATCCCGACGGGTGGTGGAAAGGCGAACTGGAGTCGAACGCGACGATGATCGCCGAGCATCTGTTCCTGCTGCACTTCCTCGGCCGCCGCGATCCGGAGACCGACCGGCTGCTGGCGAACGAGCTGCTCGCGCGCCGGCGTGCCGACGGCACGTGGTCGATCTGGTACGAGGGCCCTGCCGACCTCTCCGTCACGGTCGAGGCCTACACGGCGCTCAAGCTGGCCGGGGTCGATCCGGGCGAGGCGACCCGGGACTACATCAGGCGTGCTGGTGGCGTGCCTCAGGCCAGGATCTTCACCCGCGCGTTCCTCGCCCTGATCGGGCAGTGGCCTTGGCGACGCCTGGCGCACGTGCCTGTGGAGCTCGTGCTCCTCCCCGCGCAGGGACCGCTCTCCGTCTACGACTTCGCCTGCTGGGCGCGTCAGACGATGGTTGCCCTTTCGGTCGTTGAGGCGCTTCGCCCCGTTCGGCCGAGCGCGATCGACCTGACGGACATCGGCGGGCGCAGGTGCGAGCCGGCCGGGACGCCGCGCCTGTCCACGCTGCGACGGCGCGCGATTCGAGTTGCGGAGCGTTGGATTCGCGAACGCCAGGAGAGCGACGGCTCCTGGGGAGGGATCCAGCCGCCCTGGGTCTGGTCGCTGATCATGCTCGCCTCCCTCGGGAAGGGCGCCGAGGACGAGACGTTTGCCAAGGGCCTCGCCGGCTGGGAGCGGTTCATGATCCGAGACGGCGACCGCCTACGCCCCGAGGCTTGCCAGTCGCCGGTGTGGGACACGGCGCTCGCCGTGCTCGCACTGCGCGCGGCGGGGGTCCCCGCGGACGACCGGCGGCTCCAGACCGCCGGCGCGTGGCTCCTTGGCGAGGAGGTGACTGTTCGCGGCGACTGGGCGATCCGTCGTCCATCGCTTGCGCCGGGCGGGTGGGCATTCGAGTTCGACAACGATCTCTATCCAGACGTGGACGACACCGCGGTCGTCGCTCTCGCTCTGCGTGAGCTCGGGCTCGGCGAGGGGGCCGTTCGCCGCGGCCTCGACTGGATGGTCGGGATGCAGTCCCGGACGGGTGGCTGGGGAGCCTTCGACGTCGACAACGAGGCCCTCTGGCTCTACCGCCTGCCGATCTGCGACTTCGGCAAGGTCACCGACGAGCCGAGCGCCGACGTCACCGCGCATGCTCTGGAGGTAATCGGGCATGAAGATGCCTATGACACCGCCCGCTCGAGGGGTCTCGAGTGGCTCCTGGCCGAGCAGGAGGCTGACGGATCCTGGTTCGGCCGGTGGGGCGTCAACCACATCTACGGCACCGGTGCCGCCCTGCCGGCTCTCGAGGCTTGTCGGGTGCCGCACGGACATCCGTCGATGCGCCGCGCCGTCGCGTGGCTCGACTCCGTTCAGCAGCCGAACGGCGGCTTCGGGGAGGACATCCGTTCGTACGGGGATCCGGCCTGGCGCGGCCGAGGAGCAGCAACGCCCTCACAGACTGCTTGGGCGCTTTTGGGCTACGTCTCGGGCGGTGCGGCGGCGGGCTTGTCCGCGCGGCGCGCAGCCGAGTATCTTTGCCAGGGTCAGCGCGCCGACGGCGACTGGGACGAGCAGCACTATACGGGCACCGGCTTCCCCCTTGACTTCATGATCCGCTACCACCTCTACCGCTTGACGTTTCCAGTCCTCGCCCTCGGGCGCGTGAGAGAAAGGCTCAACGGATGAAGTTTCCCCTTCGCTCGACCGTGCAGATCGGCCGCTACGTCGCGAGTCAGCAGAGGAAGGGGGAGCGCTATCCGCTCGTGCTGATGCTCGAGCCGACCCTCGCCTGCAACATCGCCTGCATCGGCTGCGGCAAGATTCGCGAGTTCGAGTCGAACAAAGCGCGCCTGACCGTGGAGGAATGCGTCGACGCGGGAGCGCAGTGCCCCGCGCCGGTCGTCTCGATCTGCGGCGGGGAGCCGCTGGTCTACAAAGGCATCGAGGACGTTGTCGCCGGGATGCTCGAGCTCGGCAAGAACATCGACCTGTGCACGAATGCGCTCCGGCTCGAGCAGTACCTCGACGTGTTCAAGCCGAGCCACCGGCTGACGTTCGTCGTCCACCTCGACGGAATGCGCGAGATCCACGACTACATCTGCGACTACCCGGGTCTGTGGGACATCGCCGTCGACGCGATCAAGAAGGCGCGCGACGCCGGCTTCCGCGTCACGACGAACACCACGATCTTCAAGGAGACGTCCGTCGACGACGTGCTCGAGATGATGGGTTATCTGACGAGCGAGGTCGGCATCGACGGAATGCTGATCGCGCCTGGATACCAGTACTCCCAGATCGACCCGGCGCTGACGATGACCCGCGCAGAGCACGAGGAGAAGTTCCGGATCATCCGCAAGGTTGCGCGCCAAAGGAGCTACCGCTGGCTGGCCAGCCCGATCTACCAGGAGTTCCTCACTGGTGAGCGGAAGCTCAAGTGTGCTCCTTGGGGCTCGATCACACGCAACCCGTACGGCTGGAAGGGCCCGTGCTACCTGCTTACGGACGGGATCTTCCCGACGTACGACGCGTTGCTCGACGGAATCGAGTGGGAGGAGTACGGACCGGGAAACGATCCGCGCTGCGAGCATTGCGCGATCCACTCGGGGTTCGAACCATCGGCGGCCTACGAGGCGGCGGGCTCATTGAAGGAGAGCGCCCGGAGCATGGCGTGGACGTTGACGGGCTGACGTTCGCCTGCGCGATGACGGTCGAAGAACGCATCGCGCGCAGGCTGGGGCGGACGGCGCTCGTCGGATTGGGTGCTGCGAACGGCGTCCCTGACGGGCAGCTCGTCTCCTTCGGGATCGCCGGCGCACTCTCCGGCGACATGCCGATCGGCACCGTGATCGACGCGACCAGAGTGGTCGACGAGACCGGGGAGGTGCTCTGGGAAGGCAGCCCGCTTGGTGTCGCACGCGCGCGAACGGGCACGATCCTTGGAGCGAGCAGGATCGTCGACGACCCGGCCGAGCGCGCGCGGCTGCACGCGCGCACCGGTGCCGACGCGGTCGACATGGAGTCCGGACCACTCGCACGCAGCGGGCGGCTGGTCGGCTGTCTCCGAGCGATCAGCGACACGCCGACGCGACGGCTCGGAGGCGTGGCCGAAGGAGCGAAGCCGAACGGCGAGATCGACCTCAAGGGCTTCGTGCGCGGCTTCGTCCGGCGGCCGTTCGTCACCTTGCGCGCGGCAATGGGTGCGCGGCGTGCGCTGAAAGGCTTGGAGGCGCTCGCGTGACCAAGCGCGTCCTTCTGGCCGCGCCGCGGTCCTTCTGCGCGGGTGTCGATCGCGCAATCGAGATCGTGGAGCGGCTGCTTGCCGAGCACGGCCCACCGATTTACGTCCGCCATCAGATCGTCCACAACGACCACGTCGTCCGGCGGCTCGAGCAGATGGGCGCCGTGTTCGTGGACGACGAGGAGGAGGTGCCGCCGGGAGAGATCTGCGTCCTCTCGGCGCACGGGGTCGCGCCCGAGGTGCGCGAGAACTGCGAGCGTCGCGGCCTGCGTGTCGTCGATGCGGTGTGCCCACTCGTCTCGAAGGTGCATGCCGAGGCGCGTCGCTACGCCGACAGCGGTCATCTCGTCGCGCTGGTCGGTCACGCCGACCACGTCGAAGTGATCGGGACGCGCGGCGAGCGCCCGGAGTCGACCGTGGTGGTCGAATCGCCGGAGGAAGCTGCTCTGCTCGAGTCGGACGGGAAGCCCATCGCGGTGATCAGCCAGACGACGCTCTCGCTCGACGACGTCCGGGCGACTGTCGATGCCCTCGAGGATCGGTTCGGTACGCTCCGACGTCCCGCCGCCGATGACATCTGCTACGCCACCCAGAATCGCCAGGACGCGGTCAAGCGGCTCGCCGAGGAAGCAACTCTGATCCTCGTGATCGGGTCGCAGACGAGCTCAAACGCGCAGCGCCTCGTGGAGGTCGCGCGAAACGCCGGGGCCGCGGCCGAGCTGATCGATGGGGAGAGTGAGCTGCCGGATGCGGTCTTCGACGGTCACGAGGTCGTCGGCCTCACGGCCGGCGCTTCGACACCGGAGCAGCTCGTCGAGGCGACCATCGAGCAGCTGGCCGCAAGAGGCTACGGGGAAGTCGTCGAGGTGACTGTGGCCCGTGAGGATGTCCACTTCCGGCTGCCACGCGAGGTGGCGTCGAAATGACGAGCGTCCAGATTCCCGTCTCGATCGCCGCTGCGCTGCCGAACCTGACCGTGCTTGACATCACCAACGACGTCGGTCACGAGGTCGCGAAACGAGGGGGCAGCGGCATCGCCTACATATCCCCGAACGGCGATCCGTCGGTGATCCGGGTGCAGGAACGCGAGACGGGCTTCTTCTCCGACCTGGAGTGCATGCTCGAGCGCTTCGTGCCGCTCGAGACCGTCGAGCGCGAGCGCCTCCTCTCGATGCTGCTCGGGCCCCGCACCGAGCAGATTCCCTTCACGGAGGGCACCCTCTGCCTCGGACGGTGGCAACGCATCCTTCTCGTCGGCTTCGAGTCTCAGTGCACCGACGAGTGGATGCTCACAGTGGTGTCCTAGCCTCACCGTGGTGTCCTAGGAAGTCCGCGGCACATGGCCGGAGTTGACCTGGCCGCTCCCCGACGCGCACACTGTCGTGGGATGGAACGAGCTCGACGGCACCAGCGTCTGCTTGCGCGACTGGCGCTCGTCCTTCTGGCGCTGATCGCTGAGCTCGCCGGCCGGAGCCTGACTCACCGTCTCGACATCGGCCGTCACGTTGCGCAGCCGAGCTACGCGGGTGCCGACTACTACCCGGTGCTCTTGGCGGTCGTGAAAGTCGGAGTTGCGCTCATGCTGGCGCGACTGATGTGGCGGTTCGTCAAGGCACGCTCGGTCGCGCGCGCCGCACGCCGGTTGCTCGTCGCGCAGGAGTCCTCACCCGCTCGGCTCCGGGGTCCTCGCGTTCGCCTGGAGCTGTCGTCACGCCTCTGGCTCGGCTCCTTCGTGGCCACGTCGTTCATCTATCTCCTGCAGATGCACGCAGAGGGGATCTCTACGGGGCACGGGCCGATGCTGGCACCGTTGCTGCATACGTCGGCCCTGCCGGTGTTCGCAGTCCTGTCGGTGCTGGTCGCGCTGCTCTATCGCACCGTGGAGCTCTGGCTGTCCGCTTACGAGTCGTATGCGCTCGAGAGCGCTGCACGCGCATCCCGCCTCTCCGCCGAGCCGTCGATGCCGCGCGTGCCGCTCGCGGACCTGATCACCCCGCGCAGCCTCTTCGGGCTCGCGTTCGAAGTTCGGCCTCCACCGCTGCCCGCGTAGGCCTGCGGACACTGTGTCCGCAGGTCCCGGTCTTCGACGTCGACCAGGGAGGACAGCGTGAGTGCAGAGCTCGTCACCGAACTAGAGGCACGAACCCGACGAACCGCAGCGGCCCGCATCGTGTTGGGGGTCGGCCCGGCGACGGCGCTGGCCGGGATCGTGTGGGCCATCGTCCAGCCCTACCGCATCACCCTCCTGCATCCGGTCGGTGAGGGGTTCTGGTGGCTGCTGGTTGAGCCGCCGCTGCTCGTGATCGCCGTCGGCCTCTTCTTCCACTTCGCCATCGCTTCGGGCGTCCTCGAAGACCTCGGAGACAGGTGACCTGATGCCGCCCTCTGAGCACGTTCACTGGCTTTTCGGCACCGGCTTTCTGCTGCTCGGGCTCTGCCTGCTTGCAGAGGCTGTGGTCGGAACGGAGGTCTGGCGGCAGCGGGCATGGCGCGCCTACCTGTGGCCCGGCCTCGCGTTCGGACTCGGTCTCTTCCTGTGGCCGGTAATGGTGTTCTTCACCAACTCGACGCTGCACATGGTCGCTCACGGCGCCTGGGCCGAGATCTTGATGCTCGGTGGGGCGATCGAGCTCGCACTCGTTCGCGGGAAGCTGGTCAGCCGCTGGTGGCGCCTTGGGATGACGGCCGCCTTCCTCGTCTCGGGGACGGCGTTCCTCGTCCACGAACAGAACCCCTGGCTGTTCCAGCGTTCTTCATTCCTGCACCACGTGCTCGGGTTGACGCTGCTCGCGGGATCGGTCTTCCCGCTCGCACGCTGTCTACGACCCCGCTCTCACGCAGCCGCGGCAGGGTTCGCGCTGACCTTCGTCGTGATCGCGGTCGCGCTCTACTCCGACCGCGACGTGGCCCCGATCTTCGGCCACCTCTCTCCGGTCGCAGGGACGCCGCACCGATGAGGCGGGGCGTCCTGATCGTCGCTGCCTTAGGGGCGCTCCTCGTTCCGGGAACGGCGTTCGCTCACGCGACCCTGCAGCATACGTCGCCGGGATTTCGGGAACGACTGACGTCCTCACCCCGCCTCGTGGTGCTCCGCTTCGACCAGTACGTGCAGGCCGTGCCCGGCTCTGTTCGGCTTTACTCGTCGCACGGGAGCGTGGGCGGCGTAGAGGCGAGAAGCGACGGGCGTTATCTGAAGGCGTCCCTGCCTCGGCTGCCACGGGGCGCCTATACCGTGCGCTGGCACGCGCTGTCCGGCGATGGGCACGTCGTCTCGGGCGTGTTCACGTTCGGTGTACGCGAGAACGCCCCGCCGGTGACGGACGCGTTCGGCGCTTCGGGGCCCACCCGGACCGAGGACGTCGTCCGTTGGGCCTACTTCCTCGCGCTCGCACTTCTCGTGGGCGGTCTCGGCTTCCGGCTGCTCATCCTGCGGCGGCCGCTGCCACCGCGTGCCGAGAAGCGCTTCTTTGTCAGTACCGGGATTGGCGCGGTCGCGACGCTCAACATTGGCATCACTGCCTTCCTGCTGCGCGCGGAGGACGCCTTGCAGCTTCCCTTCGGCCGCCTCCTCTACGGAGATCTCTCGCCGATCGCGCAGTCACGGTTCGGCAGGGCGTTCATCGCGATGACGCTCGGCTTCGCCCTCGTCACGGCGTTCCTCTTCCTGGCGTGGCTGACCGACCGCACGGTGTTGCTCTGGCCCGCGTTCCTGCTCGGGCTCGGGTTCGTCTCCGGCCTCTCCCTCTCCGGCCACTCCGCTGTCGACAGGGGCGCATCCTGGAAGTCACAACTTGCGGACTGGGCCCACCTGTCGGCCGCGTGCCTGTGGATCGGCGGTCTCATCCAGCTCGCTCTGGTCGTCTGGCCGCTCGTTCCGGAGGCGCGACGCTCCGCCTTCCTCGCGTTCTCCCGCCTGGCGACGGTCTGTGTCGGCGTGCTGCTGGCGGCCGGCGTCTACCTGAGCATCCTGCGGCTGCCAGCGTTGAACGACCTGTGGACGACCGGCTACGGGCACGTGCTGCTCGTGAAGATCGGCCTCGTCCTGTTGGCGCTTTCCTGGGGCGGTGTGCACAAGCTCATCGCGGTGCCGGCGGTTGCCCGCGGCGACGCGACCGTGTTCGGGCGGCTTCAGCGGAGCCTGCTCGGCGAGAGCCTGGCCGGGATGGCCGTCCTGCTCGCCGCCGCGGTGCTCGTCAACGCCAGTCCACCGGCTCCATCCACGCCCGCACCACCCGCCGCGACTAGCGTTCCGCGCTGATGCTCTACTCGATCTCAGGCGGCGCGGGCTTCCTCGGCCTGCATCTCGCCCGCCGGCTGCTGACCGACGGTCACGAGGTGCGCACCCTCGACGTCGCGCGGCTCGACGATCCCGAGCTCGAGCGCTCCGTCGAGGAGATCCGCGGTGACGTCCGCGATCAGGCTCGCGTCCGCGAGCTCGTCGCGGGTGCCGACGTCGTCGTCCACGCCGCTGCAGCCCTGCCGATCCAGGCATCTCGCGCCTCGATCCGCTCGGTGAACGTCGGTGGGACGGAGCTTGTGCTCCACGCCGCGCAAGACGCCGGTGTCGAGCGTGTCGTGTTCGTCTCCTCCACGGCTGTCTACGGCGTCCCGGAGAAGCATCCGATCGAAGAGGGCGACCCCCTCGTCGGCGTCGGCTGGTACGGGGAGTCGAAGATCGACGCCGAAGCGTTGTGCCGCGTGGCCGCCGTCGAGACGACGATCATCCGGCCGAAGACCTTCATCGGCCCGGAACGGCTGGGTGTGTTCGAGATCCTGTTCGACTGGATCCGCGAGGGGCGGCGCATCTACATCCTCGGCCAGGGCCACAACCGCTATCAGCTGCTGGCGGTCGAGGATCTCGTCGATGCAATCGTGCGGGCCGCCACCGCCGCGAGCGCGGCGCGCGAGACGTTCAACGTCGGCGCAACCGAGTTCGGAACCGTGCGCACGGATCTCCAGGCGCTGATCGACCATGCCGGCTCCTCTTCACGTCTCACACCGGTGCCGGTCAAGCCTGCCGAGGTCGCGCTGCGCGCGCTCGAGCTCGTTCGGCTCTCGCCGCTTGCGGAATGGCACTACAAGACAGCCCACCGCGACTCCTTCGTCGATGTCTCGAAGGCGCAGCGGCTGCTCGGGTGGCAGCCACGGCTCTCGAACCGTGACGCGCTGATCGAGACCTACGACTGGTATCTCGCGAACCGAGGTCGAGTCGGAGCGGCCGGTGTCACGCATCGCGTCCCGTGGAACCAGCAGGCACTCGGCCTGCTCAGGCGCTTGTCATGATCGTCCTGTCGCAGGCGGACGTTCGCGAGCTGCTCGACCTCGACGCGCTTGTCGACGCGCTCGCTGACGCACACCGCGACCTGAGCGCGGGCAAGGCGTCGATGCCGCCAAGGACGGCTGCCCTTGTTCCGGCACGAGAAGCGCTGCTCGGCGTGATGCCGGCGTACCTCCCGTCGGCCGGCCTTGCCTGCAAGCTCGTCTCGCTCTTCCCGCACAACCGTGACCGGGAGACGCATCAGGCCGTGATCTGCGTCTTCGATCCCGAGAACGGCTCGCCACTCGCCCTGATGGATGGAACGTTCGTCACGGCAACGCGAACCGCCGCAGGGTCCGCTTTGGCGACACGTCTGCTCGCGCGCGAGGACGCGCAGGTGCTGGCGATCATCGGCACCGGTGTGCAGGCCCATTCGCACGCGCACGCGCTGCCGCGCATTCGTGACTTCAGCGAGATCCGTGTCGCCGGGCGGGACGTCGGCCGTGCCGAGGCGTTCGCGGAACAGCTCGGCCCGGCGGCGAAAGCGGTGGGCTCCTATGAGGAGGCGGTACGGGGTGCGGACGTGGTCGCCGCGACGACGCACGCGACCGAGCCTGTCGTTCGGCGCGAGTGGCTCTCGCCAGGCGTGCACGTCAACTCCGTGGGCCTCAACCCTTCCGGACGCGAGCTCGATGCGCAGACGGTGGCCGACTCCGTGCTTGTCGTCGAGTCGCGCGAGTCGGCGCTCGCGGCGCCGCCGGCGGGTGCGCCTGAGCTCGCCGGCATCGATCCCGGCCACGTCCACGCAGAGCTCGGCGAGCTCGTCGCGGGAGTGAAGCCCGGCCGTACCTCGCTCGATCAGATCACCCTGTATAAGTCGGTCGGCGTCGCCGTCCAGGATGCAGCAGCAGCGGCGCTCGTATTGGCAGCCGCACGGGAGCGATCGGTGGGCCGCGTCATCGAGCTGGAGGAATCGACATGAGCAGCACCAACAATTTCAGGCCGGGGCTCGAGGGCGTCGTCGCCTTCGAGACACAGATCGCCGAGCCCGACAAGGAAGGCGGATCGCTTCGCTACCGCGGCGTCGACATCGAGGAGCTCGTCGGCCGGGTGTCGTTCGAGCAGGTCTGGGGACTCCTCGTGGACGAATCGCTCGAACCAGGGCTTCCGGTCTCGTACTACGAACAGCCCGTGCGCACCGGCGGGTACATGAGTGATCTACAGGCGGCGCTCGCCATCTTCAGCGGCGACTGGGGTCTGAAACAGCTCATCGACATCGACGACAGGCAGGCGCGCGACGATCTGGCCCGGCTGTCGGCCGCCGCGCTCTCCATCGTCGCCCAGTCGGCTCGTGGCGAGGAGCCGCCGGTGCCGGAAGCCGCGGTGATGAAAGGTAAGACGGCGGTCGAGCGCTTCCTGCTCGCCTGGCGGGGCGAGGTCGACGACCGGCACGCGAAAGCGATCGACACCTACTGGATCTGCACTGCCGAGCACGGGCTCAATGCGTCGACTTTCACAGCGCGAATTGTGGCGTCGACCGGCGCAGACTGCGGGGCGATCCTCGCGTCGGCGGTAGGCGCGCTCTCCGGCCCGTTGCACGGTGGGGCGCCGGCACGCGTGCTCCCCATGCTCGACGCGGTTGCCGAGAGCGGCGACGCGGAACGCTGGGTACGAGAGGCGTTGGCCCGGAAGGAGCGGATCATGGGCTTCGGTCACCGCGTCTATCGGGCCGAGGATCCGCGCTCGGTGGTGCTCAAGCGGACGGCGAAGGAGCTCGGCTCTCCGCGCGTCGAGGTTGCCGAAGCGCTCGAGGTTGCGGCGCACAACGCGATCGCCGAAAGGAACCCCGGGCACTCGTACACGAACGTCGAGTTCTGGTCGGCCGTCGTCCTCGACATCGCGAAGGTCCCGCCGTCCCTGGCGCCGGCCATGTTCGCCTGTTCGCGCACCGCTGGCTGGTCCGCGCATGTGCTCGAGGAGAAGCGCACGGGGAGGCTGATCCGTCCGAGCGCTCGTTACATCGGCCCCGGCGAACGCCAGCTCGCCGAGCTGAATTAGACCTGTCCGATATCTAAAGAAAATCTAAAGGGGTCTGACCCCAAAACGGCCCCAAGAGTGTGACAGTCGTTCCACAGTAGTCTGCACGGAATGGAGCTGAGCGCCTACCGCGAGCGCTTTCCGATCCTCAGCGACACGACGTACCTCATCAATCATTCGCTCGGTGCGATGCCGGCAGCCGCGGAGGAGCGTCTGGCGGAGTTCGCGCGCAGCTGGCGCGAACGGGGAATTCGCGCCTGGGGAGAAGGATGGTGGGAGATGCCGCTCACCGTCGGCGACCAGATCGGCCGCATCATCGGCGCGCCGCCCGGTTCGACCGTGATGCATCAGAACGTCGCGGTCGCAGAGGCGATCGTCCTCTCATGCTTTCGCCCGGTCGATCCGCGCCGCAACCGCGTCGTCTACGAGGAGGGGAACTTCCCGAGCGTCCGCTACCTCTACCAGGCGCAGCCGGAGCTCGACGTCGTTGCCGTACGTGACGACCAGGCAATCGTCGAAGCGATCGACGATCGCACGCTCCTCGTCCCGATCACACATGTGCTCTTCAAGACGGGGGAAATCCAGGACGTCGACGCAATCGTTCGCCGCGCGCACGAGGTCGGGGCGCACGTCGTCCTCGACGCGTATCAGTCGGTCGGCATCGTCCCGCTCGACGTCTCGGAGCTGGACGTCGACTTTGCCGTGGGCGGCAGCGTGAAATGGCTGTGTGGTGGGCCCGGCAACGGTTGGCTCTACGTGCGCCCGGACCTGGCCGCTCGCCTCGAGCCCACGCTCGTCGGCTGGCAGGCCCATGCGCGCCCATTCGACTTCGAGCCCGAGCTCGAATACGCGGAGGGCTCCGCGCGCTTCCTGACGGGCACGCCCAATGTTCCCGCGCTCTACGCCGCGACCGCCGGCTACGACCTGATAGAGGAGATCGGAGTCGACCGCATCCGCGAGCATTCGCTTCGGCAAACCGGCTTGCTGATCGAGCTGGTCGACCGGGCCGGGTTCGAGGTCGCGAGTCCACGCGATCCCTCGCGGCGCGGCGGGACGGTGACCGTGCGAACGCCGGACTTCGCGGCCGTGCACAAGGAGCTCGCGGAGCGCCAGATCCTCTGCGACTTTCGTCCCGACGCCGGCCTCCGGCTCGGACCGCATTACTACAACACGGACGCGGAGCTGCAGCACGCGGTCGCTGAGATCACGAAGATCGTCGCGTCCGGCGCGTACGAGCGCCACGTAGGTGCTGCGGCGCGCTTCTGACGTCCCCATTTCGAGGGAAGCGCGCGCCGCCTGAAGGCGCTACCCTGCGCGCGTGCAATGCCGCAGTTGCACGCTGGTCGCGCTCTGCGCGATCGCCCTGATGTTCGTCTTGCCCGCGTCGGCCTCGCAGCTGATCGACCGGAATGCGCAAGGAGTGAGGCTTGCCGTCAACGGGAGGGGCGAGGCGCTGCTCACCTATCGAGCCAGTGGTCGCTTCCAGCACGTCCTGGCCTGGGGAGCGATCAATGCCCGTTACCCGTCGACCGGTACGCCGCAGGTCCGATTCAGGAAGGACTACTCAGGGCGCGGGCGCTACTGGCTCAGCTTCAAGAACGAGTGCCGCCGCTACGACGGCCCGAAGCTCGCCTTCCTGGTCGCAGCCTGCGCCGCTCCGGACGGCTCCTACTGGGCAGTGCAGGCGTGGCAGACGCCACTACCTGATCTCGGTATGACGCCGTGGCTACCGGTCCAGCGCGCCTGGGAGCTGCACCTTTCACACTGGACGGGCGCCCTCGCGAAGATCGAGGCGTGGACGGACTGGGTCTACGACGGTCGCTGGCACCAGGTTTTCGGCCGCGTGACCTACAACGGCCAGCCGGTACACGGGTTCACGGCGACGCAGGTCGGCGCGCCAACGGACGGGTATGGGCGCCTTGTCTACCTGGATACCTACAACTCTCGCTACGGCAAGGGCTGGCGCCGCGAGAATGCGTTCCTTCTGCACAACCCGACCGGTCTCTTCTGTTACGGCTTCTATCCCTTCGACCCGACGAAGGGTTACCCGCACCCGCAGGGCTATCCGAGCACGCCTCGTGGGCCCGGCAACGGTGCGGCGTATCGGATCACCGTCAACGGGCCGGGGGTGACCCCCGACGTCAGCGTCACCGTGCCAGGCCTGCACGACTACGACCCGAACGATGCCACGGACGTCGCCTACGAGCGACAGCAGAACGCGCTTCTCGACTCCATCATCGGCGTCGACAAGCAGTGCCGCAGGCATTG
>UEXU01000020.1_pt1 | contig 16952 bp, 16 predicted proteins | sample 4301121 | NCBI WGS metagenome assembly UEXU01 (sample SAMEA4773174, study PRJEB27434) | metagenome | biome: 2259; feature: agricultural soil; material: soil | place: USA | collected 2014-09 | depth 0.25 m
TGGGAGCCAGGCGAGCCCGGACGCCGAGCTCTCCCCCGGCGTCCCGGCGAAGGATGGCGCAATCCCGCCTGGCCCCCGCTCAGTTGGAGACGTGGAGGCTAACAAGCCTCCACGTCCGCGACGACCGGTGCCGGCGCCCTCAGGGCTCAGCCGGGGGCTGACTCGTCCGCCCAGGAGGCCTGTGCGGCCGCAGCCTCGGCATCAGCGTCCGAGTGCTCTTCGTCCTTCGACCCCCAGAGGCCGTTCTTGCGGGAATCCCCGCGCGAGCCGTTCCCCCACAGCGCGTTCGAAAGAACGCCGCCTGACCAACCACTCAAATCCCGCATGTCCAACTCCTTCTCATCCGCGCTTGAGCGCGGAGCCGCAGATCCCGGTACGGCCGAAGGTACGCCAACCTCCGACCGAGTCGCAAGGTAGGTGCCCGACAGGGTTCGCGCCTCCCCCCGCGGAGGGAGGGCGGCTAGATCCCTCAGGCGAGTGACCTGCTACTCGAGTGTGACTCGCCGGCGCAGGGTGCCGGCCCGCTGGCCGCGCGCCTCGACCCCGATCTCGGTTCCGGGCGGTGATTCGACGACCCATTCGAGCTTTGCGAGGTCGCTGGTCGACTCGTCGTTGGCCCACCACGTGGTCGAACGCTTGTCGACGCGGCCCTTGAGTTGTCCGATGTTCGTCTTCGACTCGCCGCTGACAAGGCGTGCATCCTCTGGAAGGTCGAGCTCCACCTCGATCCCGATCACGCTCTGCCGTTCGAGGGCCTTTTCTGTCACGCTGGTCGGCAGCCAGCCGGAGTTCTGGAGCACCAGGCGGACAAGGAAGGACTTCTCCCCCAGCTTCTCTACCTCCAGCGTGCGCACGTCTAGTAACGGCGACACCAGTACGTGAAACAGCGCCCATTCGGAGTGCGGCGCGACCTCGTCCTCCAGCCGGTCGAAGGGGACGTTGAACCAGTAATTGATGATGTCCCAGCCGCCGAGCTCGACCTTGCCCAGCTCGGGATGATCGAACTCGTACCAATCGACATAGGCATCGGGGTAGTTCTTCTTGGCCCATTCGATCAGGGCCAGGTCGTCCTCGATCGGATGCTCCCTGATCCAGTCCGTGAAGTGATAGTCCGATAGCCCTGCTTCGCGCTGCGGGCTCCAGAACTCGGTCGTCCACGAGAAGATGCCGAGGTGGTCGTACATCCAGTCGTGCGCGCCGCCTTTGATCGTCTGCTTCGGGTCGTACTTGAAGTCATGGAAGACAGAAACTGCTGGATAGCCCGTCAGCTCAGTTCCCCGCTCGCCAAGTAGCTTGTACGCGCGCAGGTCCTGCGTCGGGAAGTCATCGTCGGGACGGCCGGCATACGGTCGAAGGTGAACGCCGCTGAACGTGTGGTAGGCGATGTGCCCGGTGATGTTGGGGCGTGCCGTCACGGCTTGCACCATTGCGCGCACCTCGGGCTCGGAGGTCGGGTACGGGCCTGCGCCCCGCTGCTCGTGCTCAGGGGCCCACTCGGCCGGGAAGTTCCGGTTGAGGTCCAGTCCTTCGAGCGGGGGTGGGACCTTGATCGTGACGCCGTCGTAATTCTCGACCCGGCCCTCCGCGAGCAGCCGGTAGAACGGCCCGTCCTCAGGACCGTCGACTGGATTGCGTCGCACGAGCAGCCTCGGCTCGTCCGGGTGCCGTCGCCAGGCACCGTTCGGATCCTCGAGGCGCATGTCGAGCACACGGCCGTCCCCGTCGAGGTCCTCCACACGGAGGCCGTCGTCCTGCTGGTCGCGTGGATAGGGACGGACGCTGGAGCGAATGAAGCGGCGCTCCTCGAGCCCACGCTCCGCACCGTCAGGGTTGAGACGCGGGATGACGTAGAAGACGCGAGTATCGAGCGCGCGAGTGACCGTCTCGTCGTCGCCGTACCCAGTGAGGAGGCGGTGGAGGAGATGGAGCGCAGCAGTGCAGCCGGTCCACTCCATCGAGTGGATGTTCGCCTCGATCAGGAAGCCCGGCTTGTCGAGGTGTGCACCCGTATGGGAGTTCGTGACGGTCACGAGCCAGATGTCGCGCTCCTCGAAGGATGTCCCGATCGACTCGAGCGAACAGAGCGTCGGCGCTTCCTCAGCCCACGAGCGCAGCGTGTCGCTCAGCTCGTCGTACGCGTAGAAGTGGTCGTACGCGACCGGCCGCACGTTCAAGTTCAAGCGGTCAGTTCTTTGATCAGTGGCCCGGTGTCGAGTGGCTCGTACCGGAGGCGTCGTGCGATCTCCTCGCTCGACGGCTTCGTGCCTTCCCTGAAGAGGTCCCGCAGCAATTCGCCCGTCTCTGAACGCCGCCACCAATCGTCGCCGACCTCGCGGATGAGGTGCTCCCGCAACTGGGCATGGCGTATCCAGGCGCGCAGGTAGTCGGCGGAATAGAAACCTGCATCCATGTCGTCGAGGTGCCCTTCGCGCCGATAGCGGATTCCCGTCGCCCCTGTCAATCGCCTCGAATAGTCGTCGCTCACGAGCCCGGCGCTATCGAAATTCGACCAGAAGCCGAGCTCGTACTGGAGCTTCGCCGTGTAGCGGCGGAAGAGCAGCGCCTCGAGGAAGACGGTGCCCTCGGCGTTGGTGTGCGCTTGCTCGTCGTTGAGACCGAAGTGCTCGGCATGCCAGCCCGGCTCGCGGGTGATCGCCTCGCAGATGTACGAGTAGATCTCCGTCAGCGCGTGGTCGCGTGAAATGCGTCGAAACGTGTACGGGAGACTCGGATCACAGCCGGCGTAGTGGAGCGCGTGGCCGGCCTCGTGCAAGAAGGCCTGGTAGTCGTGCAGACCGCCCTGGGCGCGGGTGATCAGGTGAACGACCCTCGGCGGGTCGGAGGCGATCACGCAGGCACGCGGCGACTTCTGTGGGCGGTCGTCGAGATCGAGCCGGATATTCCGGTCTGAGGCGAGCTCGAAGCCGAGCGCCGACAGCGTCGCGAGGCAGACCTCGGTCGCTCGTTCCTTCGTGTAGGTCGAGTCGAGCGGGGAGAGGCGGCGGATGTAGCCCATGTGGGCGGATGACGGAACGTCGGCTCGGTCCGCGCCTAGCACCCGTTCGAACCAGCGCTCTCGCATCGCGATGAAGGAGGCCTCGACCTGGTCACCCGCAGCGGCCAACACCGACTCGAGGTCCCGCAGCGAGATCTGCTTCTCGTCGTCGTTGCGAGTAATGGGATCGGGCTCCTCCGACAGATCGGCCTCGAGCTCCTCGTACGCACGCAGCAGTTCCAGCCTCTCTTCGTTGAATTCCGCCGATTTCGCCTGCTGTAGCCGGCCGAGCTCGTCGCGCTCGCCGTAGTCCGGGACGACAGCGAGCCGCGCGAGCGCCGAGCGGAGAGGCAGCTCCTCTCCCTTGTAGGTCACGCGGGCGGCCAGGATCGCGTTCTCGAGCTCGTCGTCCTTCTCGGCGAGCTCGGCGGCGACGAGGCCACTCTCACAGGTCTTGCGCAGGCGATACAGCCACTCACGCTGTTCTCCCTCGACGCGTGTCTCCTCGTCTCGGAGGCTGCGCAGTTGTTCGCGACTGAAGAGATCCGCGTAACGCGCAACGATCGCCGCCTGCTCGGAGACCTCCTTCTCGCCGACGCGGACGGCTCTTCCTTCCTCCGAGCGCTCGAAGAGATACCGCTGTAGGTGCTGCTCGAACTCCGCCGGGCTGCGCACCGCGGTCGTCGACATCGAGAGGACTCTATCCAGCCTTCTCGACCGGAGGTGCCGCCAGCTTGCGAACGGTCTCGTTGAGCTCCTGGAGCGTAAACGGTTTCGACAAGACTGCGTCCGCACGGGCTCGGTCGTCGGGCGATGCACCGGTCGAACCGGTCAGAAGCGCGATGGCGAGCGTCGGTCGATCGCGTCGGAGCTCGGCGAGGAAGGCGAGGCCGTCCGCCGTCCCCACGTGGACGTCGAGCAAGACGACACCGATGCCGCCTCCGGCAAGCTCACGGCGGGCCTGCTCCAGGGTGCCGGCCTCGAGCACCGTCCAGCCGTCGAGCTCGAGATTTACGCGGCAGAGCAAGCGAATCGAAGGGTCGTCGTCGATGACGAGGACTGAGTGGCTGGGCGAGTCCACCGCTGGGCCAGTTTACGCGTAACCCAATCGGAGAACTATCCGTTCACTCACCGTAAATGGCAAAGAAGCGCGCACCTCCTGAGGCGTCGCCCGATCGTGCCGGTGCGCGCGCGCGAGAAGGGCTTCCGCTCGTGACGCCCGAGTTCAGGCGACGTGCCTGGAACGCATTTCAACGGGCCCTCGACCCGCTGGCGACCCCTAGACCCTTGCGAGCTCCGCAGCGGCCGTGAGCCGCCGGAGTGTCTCCTCCTTGCCCAGCAGCTCCACGCTCTCGAAGAGGCCAGGCGAGACCTTCGAGCCCGTCACGGCAACCCTGATCGGTTCGAAGGCTTTTCGCGGTGACAGCTCGAGCCGATCAGCGAGGCCGCGCAATACCGACTCGATCTGAGGTGCCGTGAACGGCTCCGCCTGCTCGAGCTCTTCGGCAGCTTGCTCCAGAACCGGTGAGCTTCGGTCGAGCAGGGCCGGGTCAGGGTGGATCTCCTCGAAGAGGAAGCCGGCAAAGTCGGGGAACTGCCCGAAGCGCTCGATCTTTTCCTGCACGATCGGCGCTGCCCGCCGCACGAGCTCCTCGTCCCAGTCGTAACCGGCGTCGCGCAGGTAGCGGAGCAGCTCCTCGGCGTATTCCCCGGTCGGCAACGCCCTCAGGTAGACGCCGTTCATCCAGTCGAGCTTTTGGTAATCGAACGCGGCCGGGCTCGGGACAACGCGGTCGAGATCGAAGCGCTCGATCAGCTCGTCGCGCGACATGATCGTCGTCTTGTCGTCGTAGCTCCAACCAAGGAGCGCGAGAAAGTTCATCAGGGCAGGCGCGTAGTAGCCGGCTCGACGGAGCTCGTCGACCCCAGTTGCACCGTGACGTTTGGAGAGCTTCTTGCCGTCCGTCCCGAGGACGTTCGGAACGTGCGCGTACACGGGCGGCTCGGCGCCGACGGCCCGGATGACGTTGATCTGCTTGGGCGTGTTCGAGATGTGGTCGTCACCGCGGATGACGTGCGTGATTCCATCCCACACGTCCTCCATCGGCGAGGCGAAGTTGTACGTCGGCCGGCCGTCGGAGCGCAGGATCACCAGGTCCTCCAGCTGTTCGTTCGGAAACTCGATGCGTCCCTTGACGACGTCCTCCCACGCGGTGACGCCCTCGTCGGGCATTCGGAACCGGATCGCACCCTCGTCTTCGTACGCCTTACCCTCTGCGACCAACCTCCCTGCCGTTTCGGCTGTGTCGGCCACCCGGTCGAGCTGGAACGAAGGCTCGCGATCCCAGTCGAGACCGAGCCAGGCGAGCGACTCGAGCGCGTGCTCGACCGCACCCTGCACCTCGCGGCTCGTGTCGGTGTTCTCGATCCGGATCAGGAACTCACCGCCGCGGTTGCGCGCGAACAGCCAATTGAAGAGCGCGGTGCGCACGCCCCCGACGTGCAGCGCGCCGGTCGGGCTCGGGGCCATGCGGACGCGAACGGACATCGGAGCCATCCTACGTCGCGCCTACCCGCGTCCTTTGCAGGCAGCTGTGCAGAAAAAGTCACACTCTCGGCACGAACTCCATGGCCAAACGGGTGCCGTTCGAAAGAACCGGGGTCTGACCCCGACGTTCTGGCCCTGGCGGTTCGAGCGCCGTTAGGGTCGCGGGGATGCTGTTTGGCGCGCACTGCTCGGGCGGGATCAAGAAGGCGCTCGACAACGCCATCGAGATGGATGCCGACGCCGTCCAGCTGTTCGCCCAGAGCCCGCGCGCGTGGCGCTTCCCCAAGCACGATCCCGACGACCTGCGCCGCTTCCGCGAGCAACGCGCAGACACGGGGCTGCCCGCGTTCGTACACGCCCTCTACCTCGTCAACCTCGCGGCCCCGGACAAGGCCGTCTACACGAAGAGCGTCGACACGATGCGAGCGACCGTCGACGCCGCCTGCGCGATCGACGCAGACGGCGTCATCTTCCATGTCGGCTCGCACCTCGGCGCAGGATTCGAGGCAGGGCTCGAGCTCGTCGTCCCCGCCCTGGCCGAAGTCCTCGATCGCACCAACGAGCGCACGTGGGTGCTGATCGAGAACGCCGCAGGAGCCGGCGGCACGATGGGTCGCTCCATCGAGGAGCTGGCCGTGCTCTTCGACGCCCTCGAGCGGCACCCTCGCCTCGGGATCTGCCTCGACTCATGCCACCTCTACGTGTCGGGCACCGACATCACCGACGACGAGACGATGGCGTCGCTCCTCGCCGAGGTGGACGAGCGCATCGGCCTCGACCGCCTGCGTGCCTTGCACGCCAACGATGCCAAGGCACCGCTCGGCTCGAACCGCGACCGGCACGACAACATCGGCGACGGCCTGATGGGTGAGGGACTTGGAGTCTTCCTGGCCCGGCCCGAGGTGCAAGAACTGCCCGTCGTGCTCGAGGTTCCTGGAACCGACGGCCACGGCCCCAATGCCGACGAGGTCCGCAAGCTTCGTGAGCTTCACGCCCGCGCGACCGCCTAGCTATCGCTGGACGATCCTCTCTGCCGGCGTCTTCGCCCAGGCCGCCTTCTCGGCGATCCTGCTCGGACTGCCGGCAATCGCGCCCGCGATCCGGCACCACTTCGAGCTGACGCTGACGCAGGTCGGAGTCGTCCTGGCTGCGCTGAACTTCGGCTCGGTTGCGACGCTGCTCGCCTGGGGCATCGTCGCCGACCGGATCGGCGAGCGGGCAGTCATAGCGTTGGGTCAAACAGGAACCGCGGCGGCGCTTCTCTGGGCGGCCTCTGCATCCTCCTTTGGGGAGCTCGTCGGAGCGCTGACTCTCGCGGGCGGGCTCGGAGCCGGCGTCAACGCCGCCAGCGGCCGGGCCGTCATGTCCTGGTTCGGGGCGGACGAGCGCGGCCTCGCGCTCGGCATCCGGCAGATGGCGGTTCCGCTCGGTGGTGCGATCGCGGCCGGCGCCTTGCCGGCGCTGCAGCAGCACATCAGCCTCCGCGCAGCGTTCGACGGCCTCGCTGCCGCGTGCCTGCTCGCCGCGGTCGTGGGAGCGTTGCTCCTTCGGGTCGAGCCAGCAGAGGAGCACTCGCTCCGTGCCCGGCCCCTCCGGGATCCACGCGTGTGGCGCATCTGCACCGCGAGCACCTTCTACGTGACGACGCAGCTCAGCCTGATCGGCTTCTTCGTCCTCTTCCTGCACGACCGGCGAGGAGTCTCGACCGCGCTCGCCGCCGGTGCCCTCGCCGCAACCCAGGTCCTGGGTGGCATCGCACGCATCGCCGCGGGCCGCTGGTCGGACCGCGTACGTATGCGAATCGTCCCGCTCCGCCAAGTCGCGCTCGGCCTCGCCGCCAGCGTCGCGGCCACGGCCGCGCTGCTGAACGCGACCGTCTGGATCCTCGTCCCCGCGCTCGTTCTCGCCGGGACGTTCGCCCTCGCTTGGAACGGACTCTCGTTCACTGCGACGGCCGAGGCCGCCGGACGAGCCCGGAGCGGCGCCGCCATCGGCCTCCAACAGACGTTTCTCGCCGCAGGAGCGATCATCGCACCGATCGGATTCGCCGCGGTCGTGCACCACGCGTCATGGCGCGTCGCCTTCGTGCTCGCGGCCGTCAGCCCGCTCGTGGGCTACGCGTTGCTCAGTCCGCTAGCCGAGCGAAGACCTTGAACGTCGGAGCGCCGACGGGAAGCTCGTGGAACTCCGGGTTCACACAGCCGAGCTCACCCGACCGCTGCGACCCGTAGCACTCCTCCACCTCGACGCGGCACATGGGCAGCGGCGCGCGCGTCGCGCGCACAGCGCCGAAGCCTTCGCGTCTCGCCTCCGCCTCGCGCAGCATCTCGAGATTGATCTCGACGCCGAACACCTTCTGCATGCAGCCGATGTAGGTGTGCCCGAATTCCTCGAAGGCGTATACGAACGGACAGGCACGTTGCAAACATGCGGACGGATAGACGACCTTGTCGCAGTGGACGTCGCAGCGACGGCACTCCAGTTCGTCCTGCGGCCGAAGCGGGAGCTTCTGCTCGGGAACGGCTGCGACGCGCTGCGCGTCTGGTGGCATGTCGGAATTGTCATGCCAACGACTCGCCGCCGCAAGACTTGACATCCGCTAGGACAATCAGCTAGGCCCGCTAGGGTAGGTCGCGGTGGCGCGACGACTCCTCTGGGCTTCGCTTGCGCTCGCACCGATCACGATGCTCGTCGACTTTGTTGCCCATCCGGGCGAGGTCGTCCTCTTCGTCCTGGCGGCGGTGGCGCTGATTCCGCTTGCCTGGCTGATCGGGGAAGCGACCGAGCACGCCGGCGAGCACACCGGCCCTCGCATCGGTGGACTGCTGAACGCGAGCTTCGGGAACGCGCCCGAGGTGATCATCGCCATCATTGCCGTCGCGGACAACCTGCCCGACGTCGTGCGCGGCTCGATGGCTGGCTCGGTCGTCTCGAACATCTTGCTCGTGATGGGGGCCGCGCTCGTACTCGGGCAGGACAACGCTCCTCTGGACCGCAGGTCGTTGCTGGGCCAGTTCGGGCTCGTCGGGGCCGCGATCCTGCTCTTCCTCATCCCTTCGATCCCGGGCTGGCACGGCGACCCGAATCGACACTCGCTCGCCGTCCTGACGATCGCTCCGGCGGTGGCGCTCCTCGTTCTCTACGGCGCCGTCACCGTGCGAACGCTGCGTCAGGCGAGGGCCTACCAGGGCCCTGCTGAGGCGACCGGCTGGAGCCTGCGCGCATCGCTGGTCACTCTCGCCCTCGCGACGGCAGCGACCGCGGTCATCAGCGAGATCCTCGTCCATTCGTTGGAAGCGTTCGCCGATGCGGCCAACCTGTCTGAGTTCTTCATCGCGATCGTCGTCGTCGCCATCGTGGGGAACGCCGCGGAGCACGGTGGCGCGGTCGTGATCGCCCGACGAGGAAAGATGAAGCTGGCCACCGAGATCGCCGTCTCGTCGAGCGCTCAGGTCGGGCTGCTCGTGATCCCCGTCGTCGCCCTCGTCTCGTTCGCGTTTGAACACCCACTGGCCCTCGCCTTCAGGCCGATCGAGCTGATCGGCATGGGCGGATCAGCCGCCTTCGTCGCCTTCGTGATCCGCGACGGCCGAGCACGCCGCTGGGAAGGCGCGCTGCTCGTTTCCGCCTACGCCGCGTTCGCGCTCTGGTGCCTGCTGGCGGGTGACAGGGCCGGTTAACCGCACCTTTGAACGGCGTGCTACCCGCCTTGATGCCCCTCTGGCTAGGGTGAAAACTGGCCGTACCGACCTGGAGGACAGATGAGCGAAGCAGCCGCCGCCGCAACAGCACCAGTTGAAGTGCCGTACTCCGGCCCCGTCGTCTCGGCGGAAGACCTGACTCGGCGTTACGGGGAGGGCGAGACGGCCGTCGACGCTCTGCGCGGCGTCTCGCTCGACGTCCCTAAGGGCCAGCTGACCGCGGTGATGGGGCCGTCGGGCTCCGGCAAGTCCACCCTGATGCACATTCTCGCCGGTCTCGACAAGCCGACCTCCGGCGAGGTGAGGATCGCCGGCACGAAGATCTCGAAGCTGAACGACTCGGACCTGACGAAGCTGAGGCGACAGCACATCGGCTTCATCTTCCAGTTCTTCAACCTCCTGCCGATGCTCACGGCGGAGGAGAACGTGCTGCTGCCGCTCTCGATCGCCGGCGAGAAGCCAGACAAGAAGTGGGTCGAGCAGCTGCTGACTCAGATCGGGCTCGCCGACCGCCGGACGCACCGTCCTGCCGAGCTCTCGGGCGGGCAGCAGCAGCGGGTTGCGATCGGACGCGCTCTCGTCAGCAAGCCGACGATCGTCTTCGCCGACGAGCCGACCGGAAACCTCGACTCGACCACGAGCGGTGAGATCCTCGACCTGATGCGGAGCTCCGTCGATGCCTACGGACAGACGACCGTGATGGTCACGCACGAGGCCCGGGCAGCCGCGATCGCGGATCGCGTCCTCTTCCTCGACGACGGGTTGATCGTGAAGGAGCTCGGCCGCGCCGACGCGCACGAGGTCATCACGGTGATGGAATCGCTCTCCGCCTCGTGACCAAGGTCGCACTCAAGGGCCTCGCCGGACGGAAGCTGCGCGCAGCGCTGAGCGCGCTCGCCATCGTGCTCGGCGTCGCGATGGTAAGCGGGACCTTTGTCCTCACCGACACGATGAACGGCGCCTTCGACTCGATCATCTCGCAGTCGTACAAGAACGCCGACGTCGTCATTACCGGGAAGACCGCATTCGACACCGACTCGAACGGGAACACGGTGCAGCCGCCGAGCTTCTCGGAGTCGCTTCTGGCGAAGGTCAGGGCGCTCCCGGACGTCGAGGCGGCTGCCGGCTCGCTCACCGACCAGAAGACAAGGCTCGTCGGTCGTGACGGCAAGGTGGTAGCGACCGGGGGTGCGCCCAGCCTTGGTTTCAGCGTCGAGCCTCACGGCGACCAGCGCTTCAACCCGCTCGAGTTGACGTCGGGGACGTGGCCCGACGGAGCGAGCCAGATAGCGATCGATACCGGCACGGCGAAGAGCGAGCACTACGCCGTCGGCGACACCATCGGCGTGCAGAGCCAGGGGCCGATAGAGCACTTCCGGATCGCCGGGATCGTGAAGCTGCCAGGCGTCTCGATCGGCGCCGCCACCATGGCCGTCTTCGACATTCCGACGGCGCAGAAGCTGTTTCACCGGGAGGGACAGCTCGACGTCATCCGCATCCAGTCCAAGAGCGGCGTGTCCACGTCCAAGCTCGTCTCCGAGATCAAGCCGAGCCTGCCGCCGAACGTCCAGGCCCGCGACGTTGCCGCACAGGAGAAGCAGGACAAGAAGAGCGTCAACTTCACCTCTTTCATCAAGTACTTCCTGCTCGCGTTCGCAGGGATCGCGCTCTTCGTCGGCAGCTTCGTTATCGCCAACACGCTCTCGATCACGATCGCGCAGCGCATGCGGGAGTTCGCAACTCTGCGCACGCTCGGCGCCACCCGGCGCCAGATTCTGCGCGCGGTCGTGATCGAGGCCCTCGTCGTCGGCACACTCGCCTCCGTCGCCGGGCTCTTTCTCGGTCTCGGGCTGGCGGAGGGCCTCAACGCGCTCTTCAAGCTGATCGGGTTCGACCTGCCCTCGACTGGGACGGTCTTCAAGACCCGCACGGTTGTCGTGAGCCTCATCGTCGGCATCGTGATCACCCTGCTCGCGAGCCTCCGCCCTGCGCTACGCGCCACGCGGGTGCCGCCGATCGCGGCCGTGCGCGAAGGAGCGACGCTGCCGGCCGGACGCTTTGCGCGCTTCACGCCGATTCTTTCCTTGATCACGCTCATCCTCGGCGTGCTGCTGCTCGGCTATGGCGTCCTCGCCCACGGGCTCTCGACCGGGACCAGGCTCGCGTCGCTCGGCTTCGGGATCCTGCTCCTCTTCTTCGGAGTGGCGGCGAACGCTTCTCGCCTCGTGCGGCCGCTCGCCTCGCTCCTTGGCTGGCCGGCGACCCGGATCGGCGGCACGGCCGGCACACTCGCGCGCGACAATACGATGCGGAATACCAAGCGGACGGCATCGACCGCGTCTGCCCTCATGATCGGGCTCGCGCTTGTCACGCTGGTCGCGATCCTCGGTCAGGGCATCCGCTCGTCCTTCGAGAGCGCCGTCGACGAATTGCTGAGGAGCGACTACGCCCTCACCGCGACCGACACATTCACCCCACTCTCGGTCTCAGCGGAGAAGGAGCTGGCCAAGGCGTCGAACGTCACGGCCATCGAGGGTGTCCGTGCCGGCGCGGCCCGAGTCTTCGGCAGCACGAGGAACGTCACCGCCGTCGACGGCAACCTGCCGAAGGTCATCCATCTCACGTGGAAGGAGGGCTCGGACGCTGTCCCGGGTCAGCTCGGCAACGACGGCGCCTTTGTCGACCACAAGTTCGCGAAGAAGCACCACCTTGGCATCGGGTCCCTGCTGCAGCTCGAGACGCCGACTCGACAGGTCCTCGTCGTGCACGTGAAAGGGATCTTCAAGCTTCCGAACGGCGGTTCACCGTTCGGCGAAGTGACGATCTCGCACGGGCTCTTCGACGCGAACTTCCGGGATCCTCAGAACGAGATGGTCTTCGTCAATACGCGCGGCGGCGTGACCGACGCCAACACGCGGATCCTGGAGCAGCAGGTCAAAGGGTTTGCCGACGCGAAGATCCAGACCGAGTCGCAGTTCAAGAAGAACTTCGAGAAGCCGCTCAACAAGATCCTGATCCTGCTCTACGTCCTCCTACTGCTCTCGGTGATCGTGAGCCTGTTCGGAATCATCAACACGCTCGTGCTGACCGTCTTCGAGCGGACGCGGGAGATCGGCATGCTGCGCGCGGTCGGAATGACGCGACGCCAGACGCGGTCGATGATCCGGCACGAGAGCATCGTCACCTCCTTGATCGGCGGCGCGCTCGGCATCGCCGTCGGCTTCTTTCTCGCGCTCCTCGTCACACATGCGACGTCCAGCGAGGGCATCGTCTTCGCGGTGCCCTGGGTCACCCTTGTGCTCTTCGTGATCGCAACGATTCTCGTTGGAATCGTCGCGGCGATCCTTCCCGCACGACGTGCGGCGCGGCTGAACGTCCTCGAAGCGCTGCAGTACGAATAGCGCTGGGAGGAGGGCTCAGGCCGCGGCGAGTGTCCCGAGCGCCGCGGGAATCGCCTCCGTCGCCTTCGCGACGTCGTCGTCCGAGATGTCGAGATGGAGGACGGCTCGCACGATCGTCTGATGCACCGTCGTCGACACCAGGACTCCGTGCTCTTTCAGGCGCTCGATCGCCCCGGCACGGTCCGGGCCGACGTCGATCTGCACGAAGTTCGTCTGAACCTGCTCGAGGTCGATTTTGAGGCCGGCCTCGACCAGGCCCTCTGCGAGCCGCCGGGCGCGCTCGTGGTCGTCCGCAATCCGGTCGACGTGGTGATCGAGCGCATAGAGGGCGGCCGCCGCGACGATCCCGGCCTGTCGCATCGCTCCGCCGAAGAAGTGCTTGCCGCGTCTCGCCTCACCCATCAGCTCCCGCGTACCCGCGATGACGGCACCGAGCGGGCAGCCGAGGCCTTTGGAGAAGCACAGCGTGACGGTGTCGAACTCGCTGGCGATCCGAGCAGGTTCGACTCCGGCCGCAACCGCCGCGTTGACGAGGCGGGCGCCGTCCAGGTGCGCCCACAGCTCCTGCTCGCGGCAGGTGGCGACGATCGCGTCGACCTCGTCGAGCGGCCAGAAGCGTCCACCCGAGCTGTTATGGGTGTTCTCGATCGTGACGATCCTGGTCGGGGCGACGTGAACGCTCGTCCGGTCGCGAATCTCGGCGACGACCTGCTCCGGCGAAAAGCGCCCATGCGTTCCCTCGAGCCCGATCGTCAGCAGGCCTGAATGCGCTGCGGGCCCCCCGAGCTCGGACAGCATGATGTGTGCGTGCCGCTCGACGAGGAGCGCGTCGCCGGGCCGCCCCAGGATATTCAGCGCGATCTGGTTGGCCATGGTCGCCGTCGGGAGGAAGACCGCCTCTTCCTGCCCGAGGAAATCCGCAGCGCGGCGCTCGAGCTCGTTCACGGTGGGGTCCTCACGCTTCTGCTCGTCGCCCACGACGGCCTCTGCGATCGCCCGGCGCATTGCCTGCGTGGGCTGCGTCAGCGTGTCCGAGCGGAGATCGATCACGTGCTCATTCTGCCCGTTGACACGACCACTCCCTCCCACGGCGCGAGCCTGCCAGCTTCGTGCCGGCCGGAGGTGGAAAGGATCACCTCGCCGACCAGGTCGAGCTGAGCCGGCCGTGCCGTCAGGAAGACCGCGACGACGGTCTCCTGTCCGCGCCGCCAGGCCCAGACCCCGGCGGGAGTGTCGAGCTGCTCGTAAGGCCGTGCGAGAGATCGTTCCGACGGCGGCGTAGCGCGACGAGCTCACGGCAGAAGCTCAGGACGGAGCCCGGATCCTCTCGTTGGGCTGCGACGCTCGCAACCCCTCTGCCTGGGGGGAGCCACGGCGCGCGCCAGTCGACGTCGTCGGGAATCTCTACCTGGTGCAACCCGAGCTCGTCGCCGTAGTAGAGCACCGGCGTCCCGTGCAGCCCGAGCAAGACGACCAGCGCGCATTTCACCCTCGCGTCGTCCTCCTCGCAGATTCTCGTCGGAAAGCGAACGACGTCGTGGTTCGACAGCGCCCAGACGAGCGAAGCGCCGGCCGGCATGAGCTCCTCCGTTCGCTACACGACTCCGCCCAGTGCGCCCGCGTCGAGACCAGCGAACATGAACGGGAAGTTGAAGGCGAGATGGAGCTGATCCGAGCCGTTGCCGTAGAAGGCCGCAAGCGTTTCCAGCTCCATCACCCAGGTCTCGCCGAGGAGCAGGCGCCGTGGCTCGTACGCGTTCGCGACCGCCCGCCAGCGCCTGAGGACGTCGTTGATCGCGGGCTGGTTCGCTGGATCGGGCGGGGTCCTTGACCAGCTCGTGCACGACGTCGATCCGGATTCCCGTGACTCCACGCACGAACCAGAAGCGAAGGATCTCGTCGAAGGCGTCGCGCATCTCGCCGCCGATCCAGTTCAGATCCGGTTGTTCGGGCAGGAAGCGATGATGGTAGTACTGGCGTGTTCTCTCGTCGTACGTCCAGGCGCTGCCGCCGAACACGCTCTCCTCGTCGTCCGCCTCGTCGCGCCAGATGTACCACTGCCGCTTCTCGGCGTCGCGGGAGGAGCCGGAGTCGAGGAACCACTCATGTCGATCGCTCGTGTGTGCGGGAACGAGATCGAGGAGGATCCGAATGCCCCGCCCCCGGCCTCGCCGATCAGCGCGTTCAGGTCGGCCAGGCTTCCGCGCTCGGGATGCACGTCGCAGTAGTCCGAGACGTCGTAGCCCCAGTCCCTGTTCGGCGATGGGGATGTCGGGTTGAGCCAGATCCCGTCGCCGCGGAGCCACTCGAAGTAGTCCAGCCGCGCACGGACTCCCCCAAGATCTTCGACGCCGTCACCGTTCGAGTCCGCGAAGGAACGGGGATAGAGCTGGTAGAGGACGGCCCCTTGCCACCACGGCCGCCGGGAGTTGGGCATGGCCAACGCTACCCTGGCGACCATGGATCGTGCGCTGCTGGAACGACGTCTGGCCGAGCAGGGCCAGCCCACCTATCGCGCCGTCCAGGTGTGGGAATGGGCGGCGCGCGGCAGTTCGGGCTACGCCGAGATGACGAACGTCCCTGCGGTGCTGCGAGCCGAGCTCGAGTCGGCTGTCCCGTTCTCCACGCTCGAGCTTGCGCACGAGGCGAAGGCGAGCGACGGCACGGTCAAGGCGCTGTTCCGTACACAGGATGGCCATCCCGTCGAGGCAGTGCTGATGCGATACCGCGACGGCCGCCGTTCGCTCTGCCTGTCTTCGCAATCGGGCTGCCCGCTGACGTGCACCTTCTGCGCGACCGGACAGATGCGCTTCGGCCGCAACCTCACGGCATCGGAGATCCTCGACCAGGCATTGCACTTCCGGCGGCTCGAGCCTATCGACCACACTGTCTTCATGGGCATGGGCGAACCACTCCTCAATCTCGACTCCGTGCTCGAGGCGGCGCGCGCCCTACCGGACGTCGGGATCACGTGGAGGCGCACGACGGTGTCCACGGTCGGTTGGCTGCCTGGGCTCACGCGGTTCGTGGACGAGGTCGAGGAGCCGATCCGCCTCGCTCTCTCGCTGCATGCACCGACCGAGGAACTGCGCACCGAGCTGATGCCGGTGAACTCCCGCTACCCGCTCGGCGACGTTCTCGCCGAGTGCCGCCGCTACTTCGAGCTCCGTCGCCGCAGGGTCTTCGTCGAGTACGTCATGCTCGCCGGCGTCAACGATCGAGTCGAGCAGGCGCGTGCGCTCGCAGAGCTGCTGGATCCCGGAGTCTTCAAGGTCAATCTGATCCCGTACAACCCCACGGGCATGTTCGCAGGCTCGTCGCCAAAGGCCATCGCTGCCTTCAAGGACGTGCTCGACCGCTCGCGCCTGCCGGCGACCGTCCGGCTCACGCGTGGGCGCGACATCCAGGCGGCCTGCGGACAGCTCGCCGCGGTGTCGGCCGCTGCCTGAAGTCGGAGAAGAGCCCAATGGCCGATCGCGGCCGCGAGACCGCGGCCGCGTGTGGCCAACTCCGCGTTGCTAGCTCGCCGCGCGCTGCAGTGCAGGCGTGCAGCTCGAGCGGCCGCGCTTCTCGAGGTACTGCTGGTGGTAGTCCTCCGCCTCGTAGAAGGTCTCGGCCGGCTCGATCTGCGTCACGATCGGCGCGGACCAGTTTGTCTGCTCGGCCGCCTTCGAGCGCAGTGCCGCCTCCTGCTGGTCGGCGTCTTCGAAGAAGATCACCGACCTGTACTGGTCGCCGATGTCCCAGCCCTGGCGGTTGAGCTGCGTCGGATCGTGCTTGCCCCAGAAGACGTCCAGGAGCTCCTCGTACGAGACCCGATCGGGGTCATACGTCACCTCGACAACCTCCGCGTGCCCGGTCGTATGGGAGCACACGTCTTCGTACGTTGGATTGTCGAGCGTGCCACCGGTGTATCCGACCCGTGTCCGCGTGACGCCTTCGAGCTGTCGAAACGCAGCCTCGACGCCCCAGAAGCAGCCGGCGCCGAACGTTGCCTTCTTCTCCACTATTCCTCCTCCAGTTCCAGTGCTACCGAGTTGATGCAGTACCGCTGTCCCGTCGGCGCCGGGCCGTCCGGGAACACGTGGCCGAGATGTCCACCACAATTCGAGCACATGACCTCGGTCCGAACCATCCCGAAGGTCGTGTCGGTCTCCTCGTCGATCGCCTCTCCGCTCGCCGGCGCGTAGAACGCCGGCCAGCCGCAACCTGAGTCGTACTTCGTCTCGGAGCGGAACAGCTCGGCGCCGCAGCCGGCGCAGCGGTAGGTTCCCGCCTCGAACGTGTGGTCGTATTCGCCGGAGAAT
>UEXU01000433.1_pt1 | contig 16095 bp, 12 predicted proteins | sample 4301121 | NCBI WGS metagenome assembly UEXU01 (sample SAMEA4773174, study PRJEB27434) | metagenome | biome: 2259; feature: agricultural soil; material: soil | place: USA | collected 2014-09 | depth 0.25 m
GCGTCAACCACCGCGGCGTACTCGCGCCTGTATGCCTCGAGAAGCCCGAGGTACGCCTCCCGCATCGACGGCCAGTTCCACGAGGCCGGGACATCGTCTGGCGTGATCGGAATGTGCCTGACCGCGAGCGGCGCCTCCCAACGGCCGTCCTCATCGCGCTCGCGTTGGCTGCGCAGGTCGATCACGAGCTGTGTCCCGTAGTCGGCCAGCGCCTCCCACCCGGCCTCGGTCAGGTTCCGGATCGAATCCGCACGTGCGATCGAGCCGAACCGTGTCTCTCCGCCGTCTTCGATCGGGAGCCCACCAAGATCTCGAACATTCACGCAGCCGTCCCACGCGAGGACGCGCAGGTTGCTCAAGGCGCGGACGTGCCCTCCCGTCCGTAGCGGTCCTCGAGCCTGACGACGTCGTCGAGTTGGGGCGTCGACACCTCGAGGATAGTCGTGTCCTCGAGCGCGGTCACGCGGTGGACGGTTCCCGGCCGGAGGCGGAAGCAGACTCCGGCATTCACGACCTCCTGGTTGAGGATCGCGTCGCCTGCCGATCCGAGCTCGAGCTTGGCCCGCCCCTGGTGGACGAGCCACGATTCGTCCTTTTCCCGGTGGAACTGCAAGCTCAGCGACTCGCCGGCCTTGACGAACAGCACCTTGCCGACGTAGTGCTCGGACTCTGCCCAGATCAGCTCGTGGCCCCAGGGCTTATCCACTCGACGCGGTTCGAACTCCCACGCACCGAGGCCGGTGAGGTTTGGCGAGTCCAGGCTCACCCGCCGACTTTAACCCCGGTTCCGCGCCAGAGTTGGGCGGAGCTCCGGGTGAGCGACGTAGTGTGCCTCAGCCCTCTGCAGATCCTTTGGAGTGTTCACGGTGATCCAGAGCCCTTCGTGCCGGAAGGCGAACAACTTTCCTTCCTCCGCAAGCTCGGGGAAGGTCGACTGCTCATGGTCCCCGCGCTCGGGCAACCGCTCGAGCGCCTCGTCGTCGAGGACGTATACGCCCGCATTGACCCAGTGCGGCAGTCGCGGCGCCTCGCGGAAGCCCGTGATGCGATCGCCATCTTCGAGCTCGACCACACCGAACTGGGACGTCAGCGGAGCCACGACGATGGTTGCTGCCGCACCGTTGCTCGTGTGGGCGTCGAGGAGCGCGTCGAGCTCGACGTCTGTGAGCTCGTCGCCGTTGAGTGCGTAGAGCGGACCAGACTCCTCGCGGTGCTGTGCGGCGAAGCGCAAACCTCCCCCACGCCCGAGTGGCTCTTGCTCGGCGACCGCCACGATCTCGGCACCCAGGCCGGACAGCTTTGCCTCGAAGAGCGCGCCCTGACCGGCCCCGCAGCTGACGATGACCCGGTCAACACCCGCCCGCACGAGCTGCTCGACCTGATACTCCGCGAGCGGATGTCCGGCGATCGGCACAAGCGCCTTCGGTTGCCCTCGTGCCGCATCGCCGAGCCGGGAGGCCTGCCCGCCGGCGAGGATGATCGCTTCCACTAGGAGGTCGATACCTTCGTTGCCTGTTCTGCGCCCTCCGGCAACGTCTCGAAGGGCGAGCTCTGCCGGCCGATGCCCTCGTACGCGAAACCGGCGCGACGAGCTTCGGCCGGATCGAGGAGATTCCGGCCGTCGATGATCAGCGGGCGCGCCATCGCTTCGCGCACCTCGTCCGAGGCGAGATCGCGCAGCTCCTCCCACTCGGTCACGATCACCGCCGCATCGGCCCCGCGGACGGCCTCGAGCACGGTATCGCAGAGCGTGGCTCCCTTCATGAGCTCACCAGGCCGGGCAACCGGATCCCAGGCCCGCACTTCCGCGCCTTCCGCGAGCAGCCGGGAGGCCAGCACGAGCGACGGCGCCTCGCGCATGTCGTCGGTGCCCGCCTTGAATGCGAGCCCGAGCAGCGCGACCTTCTTGCCGCGAAGCTTGCCGAGATGCTTTTCGAGTTTCTGAATCACGCGGCGCTTCTGCAGCTCGTTCACTTCGATCACCGCGGCAAGCAGCTGGAAGTGATAGCCCGAGTTCGACGCGAGCTGTTTGAGCGCGAGGGAGTCTTTTGGAAAACACGAGCCGCCGTAGCCGATGCCCGCCCGGAGGAAATGGGGCCCGAGCCGGTGATCGAGACCGACGCCCCGCGCGACCTCCACGACGTCGGCGCCGACCGCTTCGCAGACGTTCGCGATCTCGTTGATGAAGCTGATGCGCGTCATCAGGAACGCGTTCGCCGCCAGCTTGATCATCTCGGCCGAGGCGACGTCGGTGCGGACGACCTCTGCCTCGATCTTGCCGTACAAGCGTTCCACGGCGACTGCGTCTTCCTCGTCGAACGCACCGATGACGATGCGGTCGGGATTCAGGAAATCGTGGACGGCGCGCCCCTCGGCGAGGAACTCCGGATTCGAGACGTAGCCGACGTTCGTCAACCCCCGCGCCTCGAGGGCGGCGCGCACCTTCTCTCCGGTACCGACCGGCACCGTCGACTTCATGACGAGGATCTGACGGCCCTCGACCCGCGGGAGATCGTCGAGTGCGGTCCAGACGTACGAGAGGTCCGCGTCGCCCGAGTAGGTGGGTGGAGTCTGCACGCAGATGAAGAGCACGTCCGCTTCCGCCAGCTCGCCGGCCTCGAGCGTGTAGCGGAGCCGCTCCCGGTTGCGGGCCAGGGTTTCCGGCAGATCGGGCTCGTGGAAAGGCGCCCGTCCCGCCCGGAGGGCTTCGATCCGCTCCGGCACGACGTCGCGCACGATGACCTCGTGGCCGAGCTCGGCGAAGCAGCTGCCAGTGACGAGCCCGACCCAGCCCGCGCCGAAGATGCCGATCGTTCGCGATTCCCCCATGTCGCGAGAAGCCTACTCGGCTACTTCGGGAGTGGAGCGAGGCTCCTGGCGATGGCCAGCATGGTCGAGTTGGACAGCTCGTCGAGGATCGTGTTCACGACCCAGTAGGTCGCGCCGTTCGCTCGCAGCACGACCATGTGCAGGTGAGCGCCCGAGTAGTAGAACGAGAACTCGCGTCCACCGATCCGGTGGAGGTAGCTCGCGTCCGCAAGGACAGGGGCGTCGGTCCAATCGGTCTCCTCGATCCCCCAGTACCGGTCGCCGCTCGTGACGAACGTCAACCGCACCGCATTGTGGCCCTTCTTGATCGTGTGGACTCGCACCGGCGACTGGTAGGCGAGCCGTGAGCTACGTTCGATCAGACGCGGGAACTCGAGCCGGAACGGCACACGCCGACGAACCGAGCGCAACAGCGAGCGCGTCATGGCGGCGTTGGGAGTCACCTGGGGTGGCTCCTTCTTCGGCGTCTTGTCCACCGGGGCGGGAGCCAAGGTGCCGTGGAAGTTCTGACCCACGACCACCGTCGTCATCGCGCCGTTGGCAAGCGCGGCCATCCGGCCCGGCGCAATCGGGGTGATCGCCGCGTCGCCGAAGAGATTGCCCACGGCGACGGCGGCTGCCTGCGCCCGCTTTTGCGAGCGGTCGTAGTACACCGTCGTCCTGAAGTAGTTGAACCGGGGCGCGTTCTGAGGCTTGCCACTCGCCGGCAAGACGATCTGGTAGCCGCGCTGGCCGAGCTCGTAAGCCGCGTTCGCCGCGGAGCCGGCGATGCCGTTCCCGTTCAGAACGGTCATCGTGACGTCCTTGGGGCGCGGCGCCGCCGAGCGATGCTTGATGCCCAACGCGACGTCGCGGGCCTTCTCGGGCGAGTGCACGTCCGGCTGGACGAAATCGCGGACCGCAGTGGTGATGTTCGCCGGCGCCGTCGTCAGCTCGTTGTAGCCCGTCAATCCTTCGATCCGTGCCTGGAAGATGTGACCCGGTGGCAGCGAGCGGGCGAAATAGACGTAGTCCTTGATCGTCTGCAGGTCGAGCGGCTGGTTGCCCCCGCGGCCGATGACGACATTCCTCTCGACGGCGTCGATGATGTCCAGCACGGTCTGAAGCCCGAGTGAGCTCGTGATCTGCTGCTTCAGCGCCTTGAGGAAGAGCTGCTGGCGCGCGACGCGGTAGAGGTCGGAGTCGAGATGGCGGAAGCGGACATATGCGAGCGCTTGCGCGGCGCGAAGGCGCTGGTAACCCGGCTGGAGGTCGATCGGTGTCACGTCCGGGCATGTCTGGCTGTTGCAGAGATAGCGGCGATCGACGTCGATCCAAACGCCGCCGAGATTGTTGACGAGATCCATGAAGCCGCGGAAGTTGACCGTGATGAAGTAGTTGATGGGAAGGCCCGTGAGGCTGCGAACCGTCTCGAGGCTCCCGACCGAGCCGCACTCTGAAAACGCCGCGTTGATGCGATCCTGGTGGATCGGGCGGCCCGGGCACCTGATCGGCACGAGCATGTCCCGCGGGAACGACAGCAGCGAGATCGAGTTGGTCTGCGGGTCGGCGCGAACGAGCATCAGCGTGTCCGAGCGGCCGGTCAGATCCGCCTGGGCGCCCTTGCGCTTGTCCGTGCCGATGACGAGTGCCGTCGTCGGCTGGCCCGGGATGGCCACGTCGGCCGCTTTCGCCGCCGCCTTGTCTGCCTTGGTGCGCGGGGCAACGCTCTCGACGAAGTGATGCGCCCGCAGGTAGGCCGCTCCGGCGGCTCCGCCCGCGACGATCAGCGCAGCGACGACGGTCCAGAGGGCGACGGAGCGGACGATGCTCCACGCCCCGCGAGAGGCGGCCTCCGGCTGCCGGTACCGCCTCATCGGGGTACGCACACCCGGCGGGTAGACCGCACGGCCGTTGCCGTTGACGGCCGCTCCGCGCCCCATCCCTCTCTTGAGCGTGGTCTTCATACGGTCCTGAAACAGGACGGCGCCCGCTTCGAGGGCGCCAGCCGACCCCGAGGATAGCCAACCATCCGGCTGCCCACACGCCGGAACCCGTCCGGCCGCGAGACGGCTACCGCTTCAGGCGGTTGGCGACGAGCGTGGCGAGGCGGCGCTCGAACGACTCTGAGATGGGCCGCAGCGGCTTGTCGAACGACATGACGAGCATCATCGCGGCAGCCCGGCCGCGGCTCGCGAGGTAGAGGGTGATCCGGCCCTTGATCGTCGCTCCGGGCCCGGCGATCACGAGTCGCATCCGAGAAGTCCGGAAACGGGGGGCGACGGCAGACATCGAGACCGGCCCGACCGACATGATCCGCAGGCGCGCACCGGACGCGTCGAGGCCCTGATGTAGCGCCAGCGTCAGGCACCGCGTCCAGGACACTCGCACGAGGCGGCTCCAAGCCTTCACTGCCTGGCCCTCGTTCTCGAACACGATGGAGCCGGAACCGACGAAACTGCCGTTGCGGGAGAAGTCCGGATTCTCGGCGCTCCCCGTTTCCACCAGATCGGAAAGGTCTGGATCTTTGCAGTCCTGCGGCGCCAGGGAGTCGTTGCCGCTGTTGACCTCGACGCGCCAGTCGCCGGCACCGAGGTCGGCCCGCTGGATCCGGATCCGCTCCGCCCAGGCCTGGTCAGCCGGGTTGTGCCGCTTCTGTGGGTCGCCCTGCTTGCTGCCGGCAGCCGAGGCCGTGCCGGCGAGCACGGCCACTGCGAGGAGGGCAAGACCGACGCGCCGCAGCATGGACGCTCCATCGGCCTCAGTTCGTTAGTGCCTCCTCCCTCGAACGAGGTACATAGCCGAGGTTCGGTCCCAGCCAGCGCTCCGCCTCCTCGACGGACTGTCCCTTACGGGAGGCGTAGTCCTCGACCTGATCGAGGCCGAGCCTGCCGACGGAGAAGTACCGGGAAAGCGGATGGGCGAGGTAGATGCCGCTGACGGCCGCCGGGGGCGTCATCGCGTACGACTCCGTGAGCTCGAGCCCGGCCCGAGCGGCATCGAGCAGATCGAAGAGCTTCCGCTTCTCCGTGTGGTCCGGACACGCCGGATACCCGAAGGCCGGCCGGATGCCGCGGAACTTCTCGCCTACGAGCTCTTCGCTCGAGAGAGCCTCGTCCGGCTCGTACCACTCCCGGCGCACCCGCTGGTGCATGTGCTCGGCGAACGCCTCCGCGAACCGGTCTGCGAGGGCTTTGACCATGATCGCTCGATAGTCGTCTTGCTCGGCTTCGTAGCGAGAGGCGAGCGCGTCGGCGCCGTGGACAGCAACGGCGAAGGCCCCGACGTGATCGCCTTCGGGGGCAACGTAGTCGGCCAGGCTCCGGTTGGGCCGAGAGTCACCGTAATCCGACTGCTGCCGGAGAAACGAGAAGCGTGTGCCTTCGTCGAGCAGGATGTCGTCGCCGTCCGCGTGGGCCCCCCAGAAGCCGTAGACGCCCCTTGCCTGCAGCGAGCCGTCGTGGACGATCTCGTCCAGCAAGCCCTGGGCGTCCTCGTACAGCTCGCGCGCGGCGGGAAGGTCGAGGATTGCCGGAAACTTCCCCTTCAGCTCCCAGGCATGGAAGAAGAACTGCCAGTCGATGAACTCGCGGAGCGTCGGCAGATCGGTTTCGACCAGTCTCGCCCCGAAGAATGGCGGCTCCTCGAGAGTGTCGAACGGGACGCGTTCCTTGTTGGCTCGGGCGTCGGCGAGCGCGAGCAGCGGCTTCCGCACCTTCTCCGCGTGCTGCTCCCGCAGTTGCTCCTGGAGCTCGCGGTTCTCGGCGTCGAGCTCGGCCTTGCGCGTGCCGTCGAGGAGGCTCGAGACGACGCGCACCACGCGCGAGGCATCGAGCACGTGCAGGGTCGGCTGGGCGTACTCAGGGGCGATCTTCACCGCAGTGTGCTGCTTCGACGTCGTCGCCCCCCCGATCAGGAGGGGCAGCACGAGCTCCCGTCGCTCCATCTCCTTTGCGACGTTGACCATCTCGTCGAGTGAGGGTGTGATCAACCCCGACAGCCCGACGACATCGCAGTCCTCTTCGAGCGCGGTTTCGAGGATCCGGTCAGCCGGCACCATGACTCCGAGGTCGATCACCTCGTAGTTGTTGCAGCCCAGAACGACCCCGACGATGTTCTTGCCGATGTCGTGGACGTCGCCCTTGACCGTCGCGAGCACGATCTTGCCTTGAGGTCGAGCGCCGTCGCGGCCGGCGGCCTTCTCCTGCTCCATGTACGGCTCGAGGTATGCAACGGCACGCTTCATCGCCCGGGCGCTCTTCACCACCTGGGGGAGGAACATCTTCCCCGCGCCGAAGAGGTCGCCGACGATCTGCATGCCGTCCATCAGCGGGCCCTCGATCACGTCGAGCGGGCGAGCGTGCTTCTGGCGTGCCTCCTCGGTGTCCTCCTCGATGAAGTCCACGATGCCGTGCACGAGGGCGTGCGAGAGGCGCTCCTCGACGGGCGCCTCGCGCCACGAGAGATCGAGCTCGCGCTTGATCCCCGCGGCCTCGACGGTCGAGGCATACTCGACGAGCCGCTCGGTCGCATCCTCGCGCCGGTTGAAGATGACGTCCTCGACGCGCTCGAGCAGCTCTGGCCGGATGTCCTCGTAGACGGCCAGTTGTCCCGCGTTGACGATGCCCATGTCCAGTCCGGCCGCGATGGCGTGGTAGAGGAAGGCGGCGTGCATCGCCTCACGTACGGCGTCGTTGCCACGGAACGCGAAGCTGAGGTTGGAGATGCCGCCGGAGATCTTGGCGCCGGGACACCGATCCTTGATCTGCGGCGTCGCCTCCATGTAGGCGCGCGCGAACCCGGCATGCTCCTCGATACCGGTCGCCACTGCGAGCACGTTCGGATCGAAGATCAGATCCTCCGGCGCCCAGCCGTCCTGGGTGAGCAGGCGGTACGCGCGTTCGCAGATCTCGACCTTGCGCTCGACCGTATCGGCCTGGCCGCGCTCGTCGAACGCCATCACGATCACGGCCGCGCCGTAATGCTTGATCCGGCGCGCCTGCTCGAGGAACGGCTCCTCTCCCTCCTTGAGGCTGATCGAGTTGACGACACCCTTACCCTGCACGCACTTGAGGCCGGCCTCGAGGACGGACCAGCGCGAGCTGTCGACCATGATCGGCAGCCGGGCGACCTCGGGCTCCGTCGCGAGCAGGTTCAGAAACGTGGTCATCGCCTGCTCTGAATCGAGCAGGTCAGCGTCCATGTTGACGTCGAGGATGTTGGCACCACCGCGCACTTGCTCGAGCGCGACGCCGACCGCCTCCTGGAAGTCACCTGCCTCGATCAGGCGGCGGAAGCGCGCCGAGCCGGTGACGTTCGTCCGCTCGCCGATCATCACGAAGTTCGCGTCGGGGAAGATCCGAAACGGCTCGAGCCCGCTGAGCCGGCTCATCTGCTCTCGCTCTGGGACACGTCTCGGGGACTGTCCCTGGGTCGCGGCCGTAATCGCGCTGACATGGTCAGGCGTGGTTCCACAACAGCCGCCGACGATGTTGACGAGCCCGTCCTGCGCGAACGCGCGGAGGAACCGGCTCGTGTCCTGCGGCCGCTCGTCGTGCGTTCCCATCTCGTTCGGGAGCCCGGCGTTGGGGTGGCACGCGACCCAGGTCGGCGCGACGCGTGCGAGATCCTCCACGAAGGGCCGCATCTCCGTGGCGCCGAGCGAGCAGTTGACGCCGACGATGAACGGCTGAGCGTGCTCCACCGAGAGCCAGAACGCGTCGACGGTCTGCCCGGAGAGATTTCGGCCGCTGCGATCGATCGCCGTGAAGGAGATCCAGAGCGGCATGTCGGGCGCCTCGTCGAGAGCGGCGGCGATCGCCGCCTTCGCGTTGAGCGTGTCGAAGATGGTTTCGATCAGCAAGAAGTCGACGCCTCCGGCCGCGAGCCCGCGGACCTGCTCGGCATAGGCATCGCGCACCTGCTCGAACGTATGCGTGCGGAAGGCGGGATCGTCGACGCGCGGCGAGAGCGAGAGCGTCACGTTGAGCGGGCCAACCGAGCCCGCCACGAACCCGTTCACCTCGTCCGCCGCCTGCCGTGCCAGCTGCGCGCCGGCGACGTTCATCTCGTAGGCGTAGTCCTCGAGCGCGTAATCCGTCTGGCCGATCGTCGTCGCCGTGAAGGTGTTCGTGGTCGCGATGTCCGCGCCCGCGGCGAAGTACTGCCGGTGAATGTCGAGCACCACCTCCGGTCGCGTGAGGTTGAGCAGGTCTGGATCACCGGCGACGTCGCGTGGGTGATCCTTGAAGCGCTCACCGCGGTAAGCGGCCTCCCCCCTCACCTGACCTTGAATGAGGACGCCCCACGAGCCGTCGAGCACCGCGATCCGCTCGCGGAGGATGGCTTCGAGTCGTGCGCGCGCGTCCTGCATCACTGCTCCGTTCTGCCTAGAGAGACCACCTTGTGAAGGCGCGCGGGCTCTTTAGGCGTTTGATAACCCGGTCGCCAAGCTGCCTGTCAAAGCTTTCCGGGATGCCCACTGAGCCTAGCAGGCGCTAGGCGCGGCCCGAAACGCTCAGCTGGTTCTCGGCGTGCCTGATCCGCTGTTCGAGCTGCCAGCGGTCGGCGCTGGATTCGCCGCGATCCACTCGCTCCAGCTCGCGCTGCGCGGTCTCGAGCTGCTCACGGGCCCGCGCCTCGTCGATGTCGTCTGCAACGACAGCATCGTCGACGAGCGCAATGGCCCGGTCGGTCTCCACCTTGAAGAAGCCTGGGCCGGTGGCGTACTCCTTCACGTTCTGGCTCTCGCGGTCGAGGTAGACGCGCGTCGAACCGGCCTTCAGGGTCGCGATCAGGGGCGCGTGACGCGCGAGGACACCGATCTCGCCGTCAGCTCCGGGGACGATGATCATCTCGGCCTCGCCCTCGAACACCGGCCCGTCGGGGGTCACGAGCGAGAGGTCGAAAAGCCTCTTCGAGTCGGTGGCCACTAGCTCGCAGCGGCCGGCTCGGGCTCGGCCTCGGCCTCCTGCTCGCCGGAGAGGCGGCGACCCTTCTCGACGGCCTGCTCGATCGTCCCGACCATGTAGAAGGCCTGCTCCTGCAGCTCGTCGTGCCTGCCGTCGATGATCTCCTGGAATCCCTTGATGGTGTCCTCCGTCTTCACGTACTCGCCCGGCGTGCCGGTGAACTGCTCGGCGACGAAGTTCGGCTGCGAGAGGAAGCGCTGGATCTTGCGGGCGCGCGCGACGACGAGCTTGTCCTCGTCGGATAGCTCGTCGATGCCGAGGATGGCAATGATGTCCTGGAGGTCCTTGTAGCGCTGCAGGATCTCCTGCACACGCGTCGCCGTGGCGTAGTGCTCGTCGGAGACGATGCCTGGCTGTAGCGCGCGCGAGAAGGAGTCGAGAGGGTCGACCGCCGGGTAGATGCCCTGCTCGACGATCGCGCGCGAAAGCACGGTGGTCGCGTCGAGATGCGCGAATGTGTTCGCCGGTGCGGGGTCTGTAAGGTCGTCGGCGGGGACGTAGATTGCCTGCACCGAGGTGACAGAACCACTGCGCGTAGACGTGATGCGTTCCTGCAGCTGACCCATCTCGGTCGCGAGCGTCGGCTGATAGCCCACCGCGCTCGGCATGCGACCGAGCAGCGCCGAGACCTCCGAGCCGGCTTGCACGAAGCGGAAGATGTTGTCGATGAAGAGCAGCACGTCCTGGCCCTCGTCGCGGAAGTACTCCGCCATCGTGAGCCCGGAGAGACCGACCCTCAGCCGAGCTCCCGGCGGCTCGTTCATCTGTCCGTAGACGAGCGCGACCTTGTCGAGCACGCCCGACTCCTGCATCTCGAGCCAGAGATCATTTCCCTCGCGTGTCCGCTCGCCGACGCCCGAGAACACCGAGACGCCGCCGTGCTGCAGCGCCACGTTGTGGATCAGTTCCTGGATCAGGACGGTCTTACCAACCCCGGCGCCCCCGAAGAGGCCGATCTTCCCGCCCTTCACGTACGGGGCGATCAGGTCGATGACCTTGATGCCCGTCTCGAAGATCTCCGTGGTGGGCGACAGGTCACGGAATGCGGGCGGGTCGCGATGGATCGGCCAGCGCTCCCCCTCCGCGGGTGCCTCTTTCTCGTCGATCGGCTCACCGAGCACGTTCCAGAGCCGGCCGAGAGTCACGTTGCCGACGGGAACCGAGATCGGCTGACCCGTGTCCTCGACCTCGAGACCGCGGGCGAGCCCGTCGGTCGAGTCCATCGCGACGGCGCGGACTCGATCGTCACCGAGATGCTGCTGCACCTCCGCGATCAGAGCGCGCGCCTCCTGGCCGTCCTGGGCAGGAATGTCGATCCGAAGAGCGTTGTAGATCTCGGGAAGAACGTCGGGGAACACGACGTCGATGACGACGCCCTTGATCTCGATGATGCGACCGCTCTTCTGGGCACTCTGTTCGGGCATGGGTCTCCTGGCGCTACGGTGAGAGGAATGAGGCGGGAGCGCGAAGGGCTCTCCGCGCGCGGAAGTCTATCGGCCGTCGCGAGACGAGCCGCGGCCTAGAGGGCCCACTGCGCGTGCGACGTCGGACGACCGAGTGCCGACGACGCGCGATACAGGAGCCTCAGCTCCTGCTCGGTCGAGCGCAGGCCGGCCGGCGTAGCCGTGGCGTTGGCGGAGCCGTGGCCGCCAGAGCCCATGTTCCCGACGACCGCGCTGAGGCCGACAACGGCGATGACCGCTGCAGCGGCCGACGCGACCTGCAACCTCCGCGCGACCGCCGTGCGCCGGCTAGGTAGCACGATCGGAAAATCCAACGCCTGGAGCGGAGTCTCGCGGACGATCCGCGTGCTCTCACTGGCGCCGGCCGCGTAGGCCCGGCACTCCGGACACGACCGCAGGTGCGCGTCGAGTCTCGCGCGCTCGACCTCCGACAGCTCACCGTCCAGAGCTGCCGAAACGGAGGCCCTGATCAGGTCGCAGTCGGTGGGTGGAAGCTGCCCCACTCTCACTCTCACCTCAGTTCTGACGGTGGCCTTTGGGGGAAGTTAGTTCATGATTTCCTGCTCGCATCGCCCGAATCCTCTAGCTAAAGGTGACGAGGGCATCGTGCATCCGCGCCGCCCCAGAGATGCAGGGCTGGCGGCCCGCACGACCGATGAAGGGGCAGGCCTGGTCACGGAAACGACCGTTTGTCACCACGGCGAGCGCAGTCCCGAGCCACTCGTAGCAGGCCGCACGAGCCCTGGCCGCCATCTCGCCGCACCGCTCGATCAGGCGCACACGTCGGGATCCCTTGTCCGTCGCGAGGTTCTGGACGTTGATGCCGTAGAGACAGCTCGCACCATCGGCCGCGGCGAGACGCGAGCAGATGCGGAGCTGCTGGAAGGGATCAGCCGAGGTGATGAGGGACGCGGCGCCGATGCAGCCCACACGCTGGATCCCGGCAAGGCCGAGGCAAAGCCGACGAACTCCCGCGGCGTTCGTCGGCAGCTTCTTTGGAGGCAGCTCCAGGAAGTAGCGATACCAGCAGGGCCTGACGAACGAGTGGATCTGACGGCTGCACAGCCGCCGGGCAGACGTGAGCGCGTGCTTCGGGCGTTGCGCGCTATCGCGCCCGGCGATCGAAAGCCAGTAGTCGTGGTATGCACCCTGCGCACAATCTGGGGCGTCCTGAGCCGGCAGCGTCCGGCAGGCCCTGATCCCGAACGCGAGCTGGCCGTGGTAGAGGCGCATGTACGCGTGCCCGAGGGTATGGACGCACGTGTAGGAACGGAACCTGGTCGGCGCTCGCTCGCACAGCTTGACCGCGCCGTCGGGTCCGAGCCGCCCGATCTGGGCTCCGAGCGTCATCACCATTCCCATGCCGAAGCCGGCCGAGCAACCCGGATCGTTCGAGCGGGGCAGGTAGCGCTGGAGGTTGGCCAGGCTGACGTGATTCTTACGCGCGAACATCCGGCCGACGACGTGCATCATCATGTGGCAGTTGCTCTCCAGATAACCGCCGCCCGCCCGGACCTTGCGATCGATTTGGGGGAGCTCGTGGGCCGGATCCCTCGAGCGCTCGACGTCGGCGAACAGGCGCTTGACGTAGCAGTTCCAGACTTTCGCATCACCCCGAAGCAAGCTGCATCTCGATAGGTACGTGGTGCTCTGGCCGTAGTTGTCGTCCAGCAGGATCCCGCCCGGCGGCGGTCCCGAAGCCGACGCTGACGCGAAGAGGAGTGCCGCGCAGAGCGCGACGAGGACGAAGGGAAGGCGCCTCACGCCCACTCCCGCTCCCGCTCCCAAGAACGAGCCACACCGATTTGGACGTTTTTCCAGCGGCTCAGTTTGGTCTACGGCGCGAACAGCCGCCGCCCCACGGCGGCTCAGCTTGCCGCGCTTTGGGGGGCGCCGGCCAACTGCAGCGGCTTGACGATCTCGGCGAAATGACAGGCGCTCGGATGACCCTGACCGCGGTCGATGAGTGCCGGGTCTTCCTCGGCGCAGATCGGCTGCGCCTTCCAGCAGCGGGTGCGGAAGCGGCAGCCCGACGGCGGGTTGGCGGGATTCGGGACATCGCCTTCGAGCACGATGCGCTTGCGCTTTCCGCGTTGTCGCGGGTCCTCGATCGGGATGGCCGACAGCAAGGCCTGGGTATAGGGATGCGACGGGCGCTCGTAGATGTCTTCCTTCGCGCCGATCTCGACGATCTTGCCCAGATACATGACCGCGACACGATCAGAGATGTGCCGGACCAGGGAAAGGTCGTGGGCGATGAAGAGGTACGTCAGGCCGAAGTCGCGCTGCAGCGACTCGAGCAGGTTCACGACCTGGGCGCGGATCGACACGTCCAGCGCAGAGACGGGCTCGTCGAGCACGACCATCTGCGGGTTGAGCGCCAGGGCCCGCGCAAACCCGATGCGCTGGCGCTGCCCACCCGAGAACTCGTGTGGGAAGCGGTTCGCATGCTCCGGGCTGAGACCGACCGTCCTCAAGAGCTCGTCGATCCGCCGGCGCCCCTCCTCTCCGCGGTACTGACCATGCACCCGGAGTGGCTCCGCGACGATCTCGCGCACCGTCATGCGTGGATTCAGCGACGCATAGGGGTCCTGGAACACGATCTGCAGCTCGCGCCGGACCTCCCGCATGCGACGGCGCGAAAACCTCGTGATGTCCTGACCGTTGAAGACGATGCGGCCGTCGGTCGGGTCGAGCAGCCTGATCACAGTCCGGCCGAGCGTCGTCTTTCCGCACCCGGACTCGCCGACGAGACCGAGCGTCTCGCCCGCTCGGAGGGTGAGGTCGACGCCGTCGACAGCATGAACCTGTCCCACGCGCCGCTTGAAGATGCCCGCGGTGATCGGGAAATGCTTGACCAGGCCCTCGATCCGGAGAATCTCGCGACCCTCCGTGGCTCGCTGGTGAACCTGCTCCTCTGGCGCCGGCTGAGTTGCCTCGCTCATGAACTGGCTCCGACGGGCTCGACGAGGTGACCGGTACGGCCCTCCAGTTCCTCCGCGAAGTGGCAGGCGCTCAGATGGGCCGAGCCGCCGGCCGGACGAAGCACCGGCTCCTCCTCACGGCAGCGCACCCGCCCCTGCGCCAGGAAGCAACGGGGATGAAACGGACAGCCCGGAGGACGGTTGATCAGGCTCGGCGGCTGGCCGGGGATCGGTCTCAGCCAATCCTCCTCCGCGCCCAGCCGCGGCAGGCTGTCCATGAGGCCGATCGTGTAGGGATGCCTTGGTGACTCGAAGATGGTGTTCACGTCGCCGAGCTCGACCACTTTGCCGGCGTACATGACGATCACGCGGTCGGCCAGCTCGGCGATCAGCCCAAGGTCGTGCGTGATCAGGATCGTGGCCGCGTGGGTCTCGTCCTGCGCCTTCTTCAGCACCTCCAGGATCTGGGCCTGGATCGTCACGTCGAGCGCAGTCGTCGGCTCGTCCGCGATCAGGAGGGAGGGCGCATTCGCGATTGCCATTGCGATCATCGCGCGCTGACGCATCCCGCCCGAGAACTCGTGCGGATACTGCTCGTAGCGTCGCTCCGGGTTCGGGATCCCGACCGTCCGCATCAGCCCGAGCACTCGCTCCTTGATCTGATCGTCCTTTGCGTCCGGATGGTGGGTGCGGATCGCCTCCCCGATCTGGAACCCGATCTTGAGCACGGGGTTCAGCGACGTCATCGGATCCTGGAAGACCAGGGCGACTTCGTTGCCGCGGATCCGCCGTAGTTCCTTCTTCGAAACCTTGAGCAGATCCGTTCCCTTGAAGATCGCCTCGCCACGAACGATCTTCCCCGGCGGCTGCGGGATCAGACCCAGGATCGACATCGTGCTGACGCTCTTCCCCGAGCCCGACTCGCCCACGATGCCGAGCGTCTCGCCCGGGTAGAGCTCGTACGTGACGCCGTCGACCGCCTGCACGACCCCGTCCTCCGTGGAGAACTCGACGACGAGATCTTCGATCGAGAGAAGCGGCTCAGGCACGGACGCGGCGCTGGGTGGGATCGAGGGCGTCGCGTAGCCCGTCACCGATGAAGTTGATGGAGAGGACGATGATCACGATGACGACGCCCGGGAAGGTGACGAGCCACCATTTGTCGATGCCCTGATCCTGTCCTTCGTTGAGGAGAGCTCCGAGCGCCGGCGTCGGCGGCTCGATACCGAAGCCGAGGAACGACAGCGTCGCTTCGAGCAGGATCGCCAAGCCGATCGTCAACGTTGCGGCGACCACGATCGGCCCGACCGTGTTCGGAAGCATGTGTCGGAACATGATCCGGGTGTCGCCCGCACCGGCAGCACGAGCCGCCTCGACGTATTCCTTCTCCCGGAGCGAAAGGAAACTTCCCCGGACCACGCGGGCGATCGGCGTCCAGATCAGGGCCGCGAGCAAGAGCGCCAGCTTCGTCGGCGTGCTGTGCCCCAAGAACCGGGCCGCCGTCAGCAGTATGGCTAACAGGGGTAAGGTCAGGAACAGATCGGTGAGCCGCATGAGCAGGTTGTCGATCCACCCGCCGTAGAAGCCGGCCAGACCACCGATCACCGTGCCGAGAATCGTCGAGAGCACACCGACGAGGATCCCGACACGCGCGGACGTCCGGATCCCGAACAGCGTACGGCTGAAGGAATCGCGGCCGGCGCTGTCGGTGCCGAACAAATGATGGGCGCTCGGCGGCTCGCTTAGCGCGTTGAGGTTGATCTCTTTGTAGCCGTACGGCGCGATCACGTTCGCGAAGATCCCGCACCCGAAGACGAGGATGAGGACGACCAGGCTCGTGAGCGCGAGCCGGTGGCGCATGAAGCGCCGGCGGGCGTACGCCCACTGGCTCCGCGCCGCGATCTCGAGCCCGGACTCGTACGACAGCGC
>UEXU01000431.1_pt1 | contig 15993 bp, 16 predicted proteins | sample 4301121 | NCBI WGS metagenome assembly UEXU01 (sample SAMEA4773174, study PRJEB27434) | metagenome | biome: 2259; feature: agricultural soil; material: soil | place: USA | collected 2014-09 | depth 0.25 m
CGTCACGGTGTCGGGACGATCCGGGCTTCGGAACGCGTACGTGTCCGTGTTGTCTGCGGAGGGATCCTCCGAGATCAGCGGGGCCTCCCGGTGGCTCGATGCCTGAGCTGCCGAGGGGCTCCCGCCCCGCGACGCGAGCGCTGCAACGAGTGCTGCAGTGGCTCCGGCCGCCAGGAGAACGAATGCGAGTTTCCGCATCGTTCGATCGCTCCTTTCAGACGGCCGGTTGGGAGTGTGCGGGTGGCCGTCGTAACGGGCCTGATTCGCCCGCTGCATCGGACCGGTTCGGAATCGCAACCCTGGCGCGCGGAACGGTCATTCGACAGACGAACCGGACCGCGCACGCGCACGAATAACCTGGATGAGCGAGACTCCTCGGCGCGTGCCGCGTTCCTTCGCACACCTCTCGGACGAGGCGGTCGTGGCCCTGGTCGCCCGCTCGGACCAGGCGGCGCTGGCGGAGCTGTATGACCGCTTCGGCCGGGTCGCCTACGGCGTCGCTCTTCGCATCCTCCGCGACGAGAGGCTCGCCGAGGATGCGGTGCAGGAAGGGTTTCTCGCAGCCTGGCGAGACGCCGATCGCTTCATGCCCGAACGGGCGAGGGCGAGCACCTGGCTGCTGACGTTCGTCCACCGTCGTGCCGTCGATCTCGTCCGGCGCGAGAACCGCCGGCGGGTCGACGCACTGCCGGTGGAGATGGAGATTCCGTCGCCAGGCTCGGCGGCGGACGACGCGTGGTTGCGCTACGAGCGCGAGCGCGTCCAGACCGCGTTGAAACAGCTCCCCGACCAGCAACGCGAAGCACTCGAGCTTGCCTACTACGGCGGCTTCAGCCAGTCCGAGCTCGCAGAGAGGCTCGGAGAGCCCGTCGGTACGATCAAGAGCAGGATGTTCACCGGCCTCGCGCGGCTGCGCGAGTTGCTCGCTGACCCCTCAGGAGAGACGGCATGGAAGCCCACGCCATACACGACCTGACAGCCGCCTACTCGCTCGACGCTCTCGATTTCGACGAGGCGCGCGACTACGAAGCGCACCTGGCGCGGTGCGAGCGCTGCCGCGCCGACCTGGCGGCCCTCTCCGAGGCGGCAAGCGCGCTCGCCTTCGCAGTAACTGCGCCGGCGCCGCCCCCGGAGTTGCGCACCCGCATCCTCCAGCACGCGGCGAGCCAGCGGACCAACGTCGTGCCGCTGCGGCCACGTTGGGCGAGGCCGGTCGCCGCGGTTGCCGCGGTCGCGGCGTGCGCGGCAATCGGTCTCGGCATCTGGGCGGCGCTCCTCTCCGGCAAGCTGGACAATCGCGAGGCTGCGCTTTCCAGGCAGGACCGTGTCGCGCGAATCGTCGCCAGCCCCGACGCACGCCGCGTGCCCTTCGCCCGCGGGACGCTCGTCGTGACCCGCATGGGCGAGGCCGCGCTTCTGCTTCGGAACCTTGAGCAGCCAGGATCCGGGCGCACGTACGAGGCCTGGGTTGCCGAAAACGGCGGCGCTCCCAAGCCGGCCGGGCTCTTCAAGGGAGGCGACGTGGTGGCCATCCCACTCGATCAGCCCGTTGGCGCGGCCGCAACCGTCATGGTGACCAAGGAAAAGGCGGGTGGAACGGACGCGCCGACGCAGAAGCCGTTCGTGGTAGTTCGCAGCAACGGTCAGAGCTAGGAGCCTCGCAGAGCTAAAATCCGCCGCTTGTTCGGGCGAAAGCGCAAGAGCCGGAATGGACGACACCGGAGAATCCGCAAGCTCCGACTCGCCACCCTCCTTCTCATCCTCTTCCTCCTAGGGCTCACGTCGTTCACGTTCGGCCTCATCACTGCAGTAGCGAGCCAGATTCCGAACTGCGATCCGGCGCGCGTCCCTCGTGAGGTCGACGGCCACATCTACGCGGGCGACAACCGAACCATCCTGGCGACCCTGCGCGGATCGGAGAGCAGGATCCTCGTCCGATCGAACCAGATCGCACCGATCATGCGTCAGGCGATCGTCGCGATCGAGGACAAGCGCTTCTACCGGCATCGCGGCGTCGACCTGCGCGGCATCGGACGAGCTATCTGGGCTGACCTCTCGAGCAAGAAGCTGGTGGAGGGCGGCTCGACGATCACGCAGCAGTTCGTCAAGAACTCGTGTGTGACATCCCAGCGAACGATCAGCCGCAAGCTCAAGGAGGCGGCCCTCGCTTGGCAACTCGAACAGCGCTGGTCGAAGGACCGGATCCTGACCGCTTACCTGAACACGATCTACTTCGGCAACGGCGCCTACGGGATCCAGAGGGCGGCCCAGACCTACTTCGACAAAGCGGCGTCCAGGCTGACGCTGCCCGAGGCGGCGCTCCTCGCGGGAGTCCCTGCCGACCCCACGCGCTACGACCCGGTCACGAACCCGAAGACCGCGAAGGCTCGCCGCCTCGAGGTGCTGAAGGCGATGCTCGCCCAGAACGAGGTCACGCAGCTCGACGTGCGGCTTGCCGACCGCACGCCGCTTCCCCGTGCTGCGGACGTTCGGCTGCCGGGAATCCAGGGTCCTGCCCCGTACTTCGTCAATTATGTGAAGCAGCAGCTGATCGAGCAGTACGGGACGAGACGCGTCTTCGGCGGCGGGCTCAACGTCCACACCACGATCGATCTGCGCCTGCAGAAGTTCGCACGGCGGGCGATCCAACGGGTGCTGAACGTGCCGAACGGTCCATCGGCCGCGCTGGTGGCAATCCGGCCGCGAACAGGTGAGATCCTCGCCATGTACGGCGGCGACAACTTCCGCCAGAGCCAGTTCAACCTCGCGGTGCAAGGCGAGCGGCAACCGGGCTCGTCCTTCAAGCCGTTCGTGCTCGCGACAGCTCTCAAGCAGGGGATCGCGCCGACCACGACCTTCGCCTCGAAGCCAGTTTCGATCTTCATCGGGGACAAGTACTGGCCAGTGCACAACTACGAGAACTCGTACATGGGCTCGGCCAGCCTCGCGACCGCAACGGTCGTCTCCGACAACAGCATCTACGCGCAATTGACGCAGCTCGTCGGGCCGGCGAACGTCGCTCGCACGGCGCGTCAACTCGGCATTACGAGACGACTGAATCCCTATTTCGCTATCGGGCTCGGCGCAGATCCGGTCAGTCCCCTCGAGATGGCGCGCGCATTCTCGACGTTCGCCAACGGCGGCCGCCGCATCGACGGCTCCGTGTTCGGGAACCGACCGCGCGCAGTTGTGCGTGTGGACGACGCGCGCGGGAAGCTGATCGACAACAACGGGCCGGTCGACCGCACGGTGCTCGCGCCCGACGATGACGCGTTGCTCACGAGCATCCTCCAGGAGGTCATTCGATCGGGCACGGGCACGCGAGCGCGGCTTCCCGATCGAACTGCAGCGGGCAAGACCGGGACGACCGAGAACTACGGCGATGCGTGGTTTGTCGGCTATACGCCTGAGCTCGCCACGGCAGTCTGGGTCGGTTACCCGAACAAGCTCATTCCGATGCTCAACCTGTACCACGGGAAGGCGGTCGCCGGAGGGACGTTTCCCGCGGAGATCTGGCGCACGTTCAACCAGCTCGCGCTCGCCGGGACACCTCCTGAGTCGTTCCCCGCGTACACCTACCAATCAGCAGCGGAGCGGCGAGTCGTCTGGCGCGACGGCCGCATCCAGCTCGACAACGGCTACTGCCGCGCGACTTCTTTGATCTCGTATTTCAACGGCCGGGGACCCGGCCGGACGGCCGATTGCAAGCCGAACGAGGTCGAGATCCCGCGCGTCATCGGCATGACCCTCTCGCGCGCGAGGCTCCGGCTGGCCGCGACGCCGCTGACTCCGAACCTCGTGTACAAGCCCGCTCAGCCCAAACAGCGGCTCGACGTCGTCCTCGACCAGTTCCCGAAGCGCGGCCACGCCTCCTCCTACGACAAGATCACGCTCGTGCTGGCGAAGTCCCAGCACGGAGTCGTCCCGAACGTCGTTGGACTGACGATCGGGGAGGCGCGCGCCCGCATCCGGGCGCGAGGTTTCATCCCCGTCCAGGAGCGCTCGACGAACGGGCATTCGGGCCGCGTGCTCGCGCAAATGCCGCCTGCGGGAGTCGCCGGTGCCGACCGCCTGCAGATCAAGCTCGTGGTCGGCCGCCACGGCTGACGTACGGCGAGCCTGCCTCGACGTAACGCCAGGCCAGCCCAGTCGCACGCGTGATGCCGATGCGCGGCCCCGTGACGATCTCCGGCACTTCCCTGCGCTCCTCCAACTGGAACGGTGGCGCGTCGAGCGCCAGGCCGTCGTGCTCGCCCGTGACTCCGAGCCCCTGGCAGAGCTTTCCGGGTCCTGAGCAGAGCGCGCGCAGATCGTCGACTCCCCGCCGTCGGCGTAGCACGTCGAGGCCGGCCCTCGGCTCGATGGCGCGAATGAGGACCGCTTCGGCCTCGCCCTTGCCGCCGCACACGAGGTTGAGGCACCAGTGGATCCCATAGGAGCGGTAGACGTAGGCGTAGCCGCCCGGGCCGAACATGACCGCGTTGCGCCGCGTCCGGCCCCGGTGGCCATGGCTCGCGGGGTCTTCCTGGTCGTAGGCCTCGACCTCGACGATCCGCCCGCCGACGCCGTCGACGAGCAGCGTGACGCCGATCAGGTCCGGAGCGACCTCGTGCACGCTCCGCGCGAAGAACTTCCGGCTGATCATTCGCGTGCCGAGTCGTAGCGAACCAGCGCGGGAAAGGCAGCGGCGAGCAGCAGGCAACCCGCAATGCAAGCGAGGCCCCCGGAGACGATCGAGAAACGGAGGCTGGTTGCCGATGCCAGCCCGCCCGCCTCGAGATTGCCGAGCGACGGTGCGGCCGCGACCTGCATGAACTCGATCCCTGACACGCGTCCGAGCATCTGGCCCGGTGTGATTCTGTAGAGCATCACCGAGCGCAGGATCGCGCTGATCTGATCGCCGAGCCCTGCGAGACCGAGCAGCAGGAGCGCAAGCCACAACTGCTGCGCGAAGCCGAACGCAGCGATCGCCGCTCCCCAGAGTGATGCGGTGATGACGACTCCGAGCCCCTGGCGGCGCACGTGTCGGAGCGGGCCGCTGAGGAGCGAGACGATGAGCGCGCCCGCCGCGGGTGCCATATAGAGGTAGCCGACGAGCGAGGGGTCGCCGAACCGGTGCGCTGCCAGAGCCGGGAACAGCGCGCTCGGCATGCCGAAGATCATCGCGTTCGTGTCCACGAGGAAGAAGCCGAGGATCACGGGCTGTCGGCGGACGTACCGAAAGCCTGTCACGATCGAGCTCCAGCTGGGACGATCGGCGTTCTCTCTCGCGCGGAGCCTCGGCAGCAGTGCCACGGCGCTGATTGCACCGATGTAGGTGAGGGCGTCGCCGAGGTAGAGCCATTTCAGGTCGAGGAGCTTGATCAGGACGCCCGCGAGCGCCGGCCCGCCGACCGCGCCGAACTGCGAGGTGACGCTGTTCAGCGCCGACGCTGCCATAAAGTGCGATTCGTCGACCAACTGGGGCGTCATCGAGCGCTGGGCCCCGACGCCGATGCTGAACGACGCCGAGATGACAAGCTGGAAGACATAGAGTGCCCAGACGCGCGGGTGGCTCAGGGCGGCGTTTCCCGCCAGGCCCAGGCCCCCGACCAGCATCCCGGCCTGTTGCAAGAGCATCACGCGCCGGCGGTCGAACGCATCGGCGAGCGCACCCCCGATCACCGTGAGTGTCAGCAGTGGAACCAGGTGCGTCAACGAGATGAGACCGACTGCGAGCGTTGACCCGGTCAGCTTGTACATCTGGTACGCGAGCGCGACCTCGGCGATCTCAGTGCCGACGAACGAAACGCCTTGCGCAAACCAGAGCCGGCGAAAAGCCGGATAGCGGCGGAGCGGCGTGATGTCGAGGGCGAAACGGGATGCACGCTGACGGAAACTGCGGAAGGGGGTCTCGGGGGAACCGGGAGGTTCCCCGGGCGCACCGCCAGCGCGTCTCAAAAGAGCTTGGAGTCCTCCGGCTTCGACGTCGCCTGAAGGATGCGCCGTGCGCGCCGGCCGAGGTCGTTCAGGTCGACCCGGCCTTGCTCCGTTTGCTCGGCGAGGCGCTCGGCGAGTTCGAGCGCCTGGTCGACGATCTGGGAGCCGCCTGCGGCGTCCTGACCCATGTCGTGCAGGATCGTCCGCTCGGTGCGTGAGGCGACGATTGGGTCGGGGACACCTTCGATCCAGACGCGGGTGCGGCGACCATGACCGCGGTCGCCCTCCCCGAGTGGCTCCAGCGCATAGATCTTGTCGGCACGCGCGTACTTGCCGAAGCCGAGGAAGACCATGCGATTGGCCATGCGGAGATTATGTCGCCGCGACGCTCCTTCGCGCCGGGCTCGCTACTCGAAGAACGTGTCCTCGTGCGAGTACGGCGGGACGCAACAGCAGAGAAACCGCAGAGTCTGGTTGGCCCGGATCTCGTGCCAGGCGCCGGGCGGAATCAGAACCGCGTCCCCGGGTCCAAGGGTTTGACGTTCGCCGGCGAGCTCCATCTCTCCCTCGCCTTCCAGCAGGAAGTAGATCTCCTCGGTACGGCGGTGATAGTGCCGGCGCGTCGACTGCCCGGCCGCGAGCGTCGCCTGGGCGAGGCTCTGGAGGCCCGTGTGATGTAGCTCGTGGATGGTCGAGCCATCTTTCGTCGTGAACGCCTCGACACTTACGGGAGAAGTGACCTTCATCGCCGGCGTGGATCAGGCGACGGCGTTGCGTAGCACTTCGACCACGCGTTCCTGATCCGACGGCTCGATCTGCGTGAAGAATGGCAGCGCCATCGTGCGGGCAGCCGTTTGCTCTGCCACCGGACAGAGACCTTCGGCGAAGCCGTACCGCTCGCGCATGTACGGCTGCAGATGGATGCACGGCACGTACTCGGCGGTTGCAACTCCTTCGGCCCGAAAGGCGCTCATCACCGCGGCGCGATCCAGATCAGGGGCCAGCTTCACCACGTAGACGAACCAGGACCGGCGATGCTCCGCGTCGTCCGCGGCGGGCGCCTCGACACCGTCTACCTCAGCCAAGAGCTCCCCGTACCGGTCGGCGGCAGCCGCGCGAAGCGCGAGGATGCGGTCGAGCTTCTCCAGTTGCGCGAGGCCGATGGCGGCCTGGACGTCGGTCCAGCGGTAGTTCAGCCCGAGCTGGACATGGTGGAACCAGCCACCGCCGCCGTCGTAGGAGCGGCCCTGGTTGCGCAGGCTGCGGAGCAGCTGCCATTCCTCCTCGGAGTGCGTGGTGACCACGCCGCCCTCGCCGGTGGCCATCTGTTTGTTCGGATAGAAGGCGAAGGCGGCCGATGGCCCGTGACCGCCGAGCGCGGTCCCGCGGTACTCGGCGCCCAGCGACTCGCAGGCGTCCTCGATCAGTGTGAGCCCGTGACGACCGGCGGTGCTGCGCAGCTCGTCCAGCTCGCAGGGGTAGCCGAACATGTCGACGGCGACGATCGCGCGCGTCCGATCGGTCACCGCCGCTTCCACTGCGGCCGGATCCATGTTCAGCGTCACCGGATCGACGTCGGCGAACACGGGTGTCGCTCCCTCGAGGATGAAGCAATTGGCCGACGCGACGAACGAGAGCGGTGAGGTGATCACTTCGTCCGCCGGGCCCAGTCCCGCGATCCGGCACAGGAGGTGCAGGCCGGCCGTGCCGCTCGACAGCGCGGCGGCGTAGGGAGCGCCGACTCGCTCGGCGATTTGCTCCTCGAAGCGGTCGATCCACGGGCCGAGCGAGAGCCGCCCGGACCGCAGCACCTCGAGGACGAGCTCCTCCTCCCGTTCGTCGAGCCAGGGCCGCGAAAGCGGCAGGCCCCGGACTGTCTCGGTCACGCGTTCGCTTTGGCGGGCTCGGTGGTGGCGTATTCGAGCCAATGCGACCACCGCTCACTCTTGCCGCGCACGGTGTCGAGGTACGCCTTTTGGATCGCGAGCGTGACCGGTCCAGGTGGCCCGATCGGCTGGTCGTCAACCTCACGCAACGGCGTCACTTCGGCGGCGGTGCCCGTCATGAACACCTCGTCCGCGAGGTAGAGGTCGGTCCGGATGAGCTGCTTCTCCACCACCGAGAACCCAAGGTCCTGAGCGACCTGGATGATCGTGTCGCGCGTGATCCCAGGGAGGATGGAAGCCGACAGATCCGGCGTGTAGATGATGCCGTCCTTGACGAGGAAGACGTTCTCACCGGAGCCGTCCGCAATGAAGCCGTCATCGGTGAGGAGGATCGCCTCGTCGTAGCCGGCGCGGTTCGCCTCCATCACAGCGAGCATCGAGTTGAGGTAGATGCCGGTCGCCTTCGCAACGTGGGGGATCACGTTCGGACCGACGCGTGTCCAGGACGAGATCTTCGCGCGGATTCCCTTCTCGAGGCCTTCCGCACCGAGATAGGTGCCCCACGGCCAGCTCATGATCGCTACGTCGACGGGATTGCCGGTCGCGGCCACGCCGAGCTCGCCGTAGCCGAAGAACGCGATCGGACGCAGGTAGCACTCTGCGACGCCGTTTGCCCTGATCAGCTCCATCGAGGCTGCGTGCAGATCGGCAACGGTGTAGGGAAGCTCCATGTTGAGGAGCTGGGCCGAGTTCTGCAGGCGCTGCAGGTGCTCGGTCAAGCGGAAGACCGCGCTGCCCTTCGACGTCTCGTAGGCGCGGATTCCCTCGAACACGCCGGAGCCGTAGTGGAGACCGTGGGAGGCGACATGGATCTTGGCGTCGGCCCAGTCGATGAGCTCGCCGTTCATCCAGATCTTCTCGAGTTCCTGCATGGACGCTTCTCCTTTGGGGGACCGCGCTGCGGAAGTCAGATTCTACCCTCGAGTCCTGTTGTCAACCTCCCCCGGATTGCCGGTCCAGTGTCAAGTCCGCCGACTTCGCGCGTGTCAGCCGAGCTAGATCTTGGGGCGCGATCCCGACGACGTGTCGTCCGGATCCTGCCTCGAGCCACACCACACGGGCTGCGAAGAGCGATCGATCGACGAAGACGCTGGCACCCTCGAACGGGAAGGCCGGCGCCGGTGCCGGGCGAAGCGCCGGCAACTCTGCCGCGGCCGCCAGCTTGTTCCGATCCACCTCGCTAGCCGACGGAATGAGCGCGACGATTCGTTTGCGGTCGGCTTCGAAGCCTGCGCCGTATACGGCGGTTCCGGGGTAGGAGTCGGTTCCAGCGGGGAGCTCTTCGATCCGGCCCTCGACCTGGGCGGCACGGAGGAAGGCGGCGATGCGCTCGACCGGCTCGGGCCAGCCGCCTAGAGGAGCCATGGCAGAAAGCGCTGAGGCGTTCGCAACCGGTACGCCTCGTAACCGGGGAAGCGCGCGGCGAGCGCCCGCTCCTCGGCCGCCGACTTCGCGCGCCAGAGAGCCGCCAGCACGCCGGTGAGGAGGAGCGAGGGGATGCTGAAGGCGAGCGAGAGCCCGGCGAAGACGACGATGCCCCCGCCGTACATCGGATGCCGCACGTACCGGTACGGCCCAGACTCGACCCGCGCGGCACCCCGCGGCGGCTGTGGGTACGGCGTGAATGCGCGACCGAGGACGCGATACGCCCACAGTGCGAGTCCCAGGCCCGCAAGCGCGAGTGCGAAGCCGACGACACGGAATGGCGTTCGGACCGGCTCGGGCCACTCCGGTGGCACGAGCCATGCCGCTGCGACCGCGATCATGAGCGCGAGTTGCGCGACGACCCAGACGCCGCCGCGGGCGCGGAACTCACTCCAACGAGATGAAGCGGGCGTCGTCGAACTCTGCATGGATTTTCTCCACGAGCTCCGATGGTGATGGAGTGTCGATCGAGAGCACCATCAGCGCCTGGCCGCCCTGTCTGGTGCGCGAGACCGTCATGTTGGCAATGTTGACGCCGGCATTCCCGAAGAGCGTCCCGACCTTGCCGATGACGCCCGGCACGTCGTCGTACCGCAACACGACGAGCCGCGGCGCAAGCTCCATGTCGAGCTCGAAGCCGAGAGCGCTGACAAGCCAGAGCCGGTTGTCGTTCCCCATGGTGGTTCCCGCGACGCGGAGCTCAGCGCCCTCGCATACCGCCTCGACGCGCAAGAGGTTCGTGTAGTCCCGCGAATACCGCCGGCGCTCCTCCCGCACCTCGACCCCCCGCTCTGCGGCGATCACGGGTGCGTTGACGTAGTTCACCGGCTGGTCGGAGCGACCCTGAAAGGCGCCGTTGAGAGCTGCCACGGTGAGAAGCCGCGTGTCGTACTGCGCGAGGGCTCCGAAGTAGGTGAGCCGGAGCTCGTCCACGCGTCCCTCCGCGAGCTCCATCGCCAGGCGGCCGAGCTTCGCGGCGAGCGGGATGTATGCGCCGAGCACCTCGAGGTCTTCGGCCCCGATCACCGGGATGTTGACTGCGTTGGTGACGAGACCGCCCTCGAGCGCTGCCGCGACCTGCTCGGCAATGATCACGCCCGCCCGATCCTGAGCCTCCTCGGTCGAGGCAGCGAGATGGGGAGTCGCGACGACGGTGTCCAGTTGGAGGAGGGGACCCGAATAGGGCTCGGTCGAGAAGACGTCGAGCGCCGCACCGCCGACCTTGCCCGAGCGGAGCGCCTCGAGCAGCGCGTCCTCGTCGATCAGCTCGCCGCGAGCGGCATTGACGATGCGCACACCGTCGCGCATCTTCTCGAAAGCGCGCGCGCCTACCGACCTGCGGGTCTCCTCCGTCAGCGGGAGGTGGAGCGTCAGGAAGTCGGCGATCGCGTAGACGTCGTCGACTCGGTCGACGCGCTCGACGCCGAGCTCTCTGAAGCGGTCGGCGGTGACGAAGGGGTCATACGCGACGACGCGCATTGCGAGCCCGGCCGCGCGGCGAGCGACCTGCTGGCCGATCCGTCCGAAACCGAGCACGCCCAGGGTCTTGCCGGCGAGCTCGACGCCGCCGTACGTCTTGCGCTCCCACCGCCCCTGTTTCAGCGCGGCATGCGCCTGCGGAATGTTCCGGCTCAGCCCGACGAGCAGTCCAATGGTGTGCTCGGCGGCCGAGACGACGGTCGACTCCGGTGCGTTGGCGACGACGATGCCTCTCCGGGTTGCCGCGTCGACGTCGACGTTGTCGATCCCGACACCTGCTCTGCCGATCACCTTGAGCCGTTCGGCCCGCTCGATCAACTCGGCGGTCAACGTCGTCGCCGAGCGGATCACGATCGCGTCGTAGCGCCCGATCGTGTCGGCCAGATCAGAGTCGCCGTCGACGTCGACCTCGAACCCGCGCTCGCGCAGGAGGCGAATGCCTGCCTCCGCGATCGGCTCGCGGACGAGTACCGTGCTCACACGGGTGTGTGCTCGGCCCAGGCCTCGAGCGCGCGCGTGACGGCCACGCCACGCTCGATCTCGGCGCCCACGTCGCTGAGAACGAGCTCGACTGCTGCGAGCGCAGTCGCAATGTCGAAGATGTCGAACCAGCCGATGTGTCCGATGCGGAAGATCTTGCCCTTGAGCTCGCCCTGGCCGTTCGCAATCGTGATCCCGAACCGGTCGCGCAAGGCGGACACGATCTCGGTTCCGTCTACACGGTCAGGCGCGCGAATGGCCGTGACGACGGCGGACCGGTCCTCGTCGGGGGAGAAGAGCTCGAGGCCCATCGCCTTGGCTCCTTCCCGGCACGCCCTGCCGAGCCGCGCATGGCGATCGAACGCGGACTCCAGTCCTTCCTCGAGCAGCAAACCGAGCGCCACATCCAGCGCGCGCACGATCGAGACGGCAGGAGTGAACGGTGCGTCCAGCTTTGCCTGCGCCTTGCGGGTGCGCTCCCAGTCCATGACGTAGCGCGGCGAGGTTGCCCGCTCGGCGGCGGCGAGGGCTGCGGGCGAGACCGACGTGAAGGCCACGCCCGGAGGGCACATCAGTGCTTTCTGGGAGCCTGAGACGACCACGTCGATCCCCCACGCGTCTGTCTCGAGCGGCACCGCCCCGAGGCTGGAGACGGCATCGACGACGACGAGAGCCCCGGCCTCCTTGGCCACCGCGGTGAGCGCCTGGACGTCGCAGACGACGCCCGTCGAGGTCTCGGAGTGGGTGAGGTAGACGACCCGCACATGACCTGACTCCTCGAGCGCCGCCCGCAGATCTTCGGGCTCAGGGGTCTCCCCCCACCCGAGCCGTACGTGCACGAGATCCACGCCGAAGGCCTTTGCCATGCCGGCCCAGCGCTCGCCGAAGTTTCCCGCCGAGAGCACGAGCTGACGGTCGCCGAAGGAGGTGAGGTTCGCGACCGCGGACTCGAAGGCGCCTGTGCCGGAGGTCGTGAACATCAAGACGTCGTGCTCGGTACGGTACACCTCGCCCAGCCGCCTCAGACAGCGCTCGTAGATCACGCGGAAGTCGCGTTCACGGTGATGGATAACCGGTTGGGCCAGCACCGCGAGCACCTCCGGCGGCACTGGAGTCGGGCCCGGTGTGAGCAGATAACGCTTCTCGGCCATCTCGGGATGAGCCTAGCGGCGGCTGTGGCTGTTTAACGGGCCGAGCCTTCTGGAAGGCGACTTTTGACTGTGCGGCACTTTCATTCGATGCTCGTTGCAATCGGAACGAGCGGGCTAACTCTTTCGCAAGCGCCCCGTCTTACCCTGCAGACAACCAGCTGTCCCGGCTGCGGCACAGTCGCGGGATGGCGTTGATCGGGGGGGATTCCTCAGATGCATTCGAAACCGACACTCGCGCTGGTGTGCGCCTGCGCTCTGGGAGTTGCGCTGTCCACGGCGGCCAGCCTGCAAGCAGGGCCGACCCCGGCGGACCCGCCGCCGACAACCGAGGCCGCACCACCACTGCAGCCGCAGTGGGTGATCCAGCGGCGCATCGACAGATATCGCCACGAAACCTGGCGCTGGCAGCGGCTGATGGGCCGCAATGTGACCCGGCAGCTTGCCAACGCGCCCGCGGACGTCGAGGCGAAGATCGCGCGCTGGAAGGGGGTGGCGCTGCGAGCGCGGTACCTCGCGTACAACCCGCCCCACAGGCGCCAGTGGCTCTGCATTCACCGTTATGAAGGCGGATGGCACGCGAACACCGGGAACGGCTTCTACGGCGGCCTGCAGATGGATCTCATGTTCCAGCGCACCTACGCACCGGAGTTGCTGCGCCTCAAGGGAACTGCTGACCGCTGGACGCCGCTCGAGCAGATGTGGACGGCCGAGCGAGCGCACCGGTCCGGCCGCGGCTTCTACGCCTGGCCGAACACGGCGCGTTTCTGCGGTTTTCTCTGAATCCTGCAAAAGCTCTCGGCTTTCGCACGGCGCTGGAGATCGCCGCTTCGCGAGGAAACGTACGCGCACGGGCTCAGCCCGGGCGCTAGACGGAGCGCGAAAACCTAGCCGAGCTTCTTCTTCAGCAGGTGGTTGACGACCTTCGGGTCGGCCTTCCCCTGCGTCTCCTTCATCACCTGGCCGACGAAGTAGCCGAGCAGTCCCTGCTTCCCTCCCTTGTAGGCCGCCGCCTGGTCCGGGTTCTCGGCGAGGATCCGATCGACGAGCGGCTCGAGCTCCGACGTGTCCGCTACGACTGTCTCGTTCAGATACGTCTCGGCGCGGAACTCGGGATCGCCGCTCTCCGCCAGCGCGCGCATGAACGCCTCCCGTGGGATCGTCTGACGCGCCGCGATCACCTTGCCGAGCTCCTCGCCGTCGACTGCGGCCGGGTCGACTCCCATGGCCGAGAACTCGTTCATGAGCACGTTCGAGACCGACTTCGCGTCGACGCCGTCAAGGGCGATCTGCTCGTACAGCGCCGCAAGAGCGGCCGAGCCGTTCAGCACCTCCGCGTCGTAGTACGACAGCCCGTACTCGTGCTCGAAGCGGCGAATGCGCGCGCCCGGGAGCTCCGGTAGCTCCGCACGCAGCCGTTCGACGAGATCCGCCTCGGGCTCGATCGGGACGAGGTCCGGTTCAGGGAAATAGCGGTAGTCGTCTGCCTCCTCCTTGCGGCGCCGAGGCGTGACCGTGTCGGACTTGACCTCGTAGTCGAGCGTCTCCTGTATGACCTCGCTCCCGGACTCCCACAACGCGATCTGCCGACGGACCTCGGCGTCGATGCCGCGAGCGATGTGATTGAAGGAATTCATGTTCTTGAGCTCGGTGCGCGTGCGGTAGCCGGTCTCCCCCACCTCGCGCACAGAAACGTTGGCGTCCGCACGCAGCTGACCCTTCTCCATCTCCGCATCGGACAGGCCGAGCTCCACGACAGTCTGGCGGAGCAATTGCAGGAACCGTTTCGCCTGTTCCGCGGAGTGGATGTCGGGCCTCGTCACGATCTCGACGAGCGGCGTCCCACCCCGGTTGAAGTCGATGTTGGAGTGGGCTGCGCCGACGATGCGGCCCGTTGCGCCGCCGACGTGGATCGTCTTCGCCGCGTCTTCTTCGAGGTGCGCGCGCACGATCCCCACCTCGAGGTCGCCGTCCGGCCCGGGAACGACGAACCGTCCGTCCGTGCAGAACGGCTCGTCGTACTGGGAGATCTGGTAGCCCTTCGGAAGATCCGGATACGGGTAGTGCTTGCGGTGGAACAGGGCCCGCGAGGCGATCTTGCAGGCCAACGCAACCCCGAGCTTGAGCGTCCACTCGACTGCCGTCTCGTTCGGGGTCGGCAGAGCGCCGGGAAAGGCGAGGCAGACCGGGCACGTCTGTGTGTTCGCCGCTCGGCCGAAGCCGGCCTCGCAGCGGCAGAACATCTTTGTTCGCGTTTTCAGCTGCACGTGGATCTCGAGGCCGACGACGGGCTCCCACTCAGGCATCGTCCAGCCTCCTTTTCGCCTCGAGCAGCGCGACCTCGATGTCACCACGCACTTCGAAGATCTCGATGTACTCCTCCAGCGCACCGTGCATGCGGATCAGGCAGAGCTCCCGCTCTCCGGCCTCGAGAGAGAGACGGAGATCGCCGATCTGGACCGCGCGAGAGCCGTCGAGCACTCGCGGCCGCTCACCGAAGACCCGTTCGACCGCGAGAACGAAATCGGCCGCACCGTCTCGAAATGTCTTCATTGCAGGCGCTCCGGAACCGTGTCGAAGTCGATCCCGCGCTCGAGCGCGTGCGCGGCTCGGAAGAGCGTGTTCTCCGAGAACTGCGGGCCAATCAGCTGCAAGCCCACCGGCAAACCGTCGGAGAGGCCACACGGGATCGAGAGGCTGGGCAGCCCAGCCATGTTCGGCGGGATCGTGAGCACGTCCGCGAGGTACATCGCGAGCGGGTTCTCCGTCCTCTCGCCCAACTTGAACGCCACCGTCGGCGACGTGGGGCTGATAAGCACGTCGAAGCGCTCGAAGGCCGTGTCGAACTCGCGCCCGATCACCGTCCGCACTCTCTGCGCCTGCCCGTAGTACGCCTCGTAGTAGCCCGCCGAGAGCGCATACGTCCCGAGCATGATCCGCCGCTTGGGCTCGTCTCCGAAACCCGCGTCGCGCGTGCGCGACACCATCTCGTAATAGTCGTCCGCATCGCGCCGCATCGAGTAGCGCACGCCGTCGTAGCGCGCGAGGTTCGACGACGCTTCAGCAGGGGCGATCAGGTAGTAGCACGGCAGCCCGTACTCCACCGACCGCGGCAGCGTGCACTCGCCCACTTCGGCCCCGAGCTCGGCGCACAGATCGATCGTTCGCCGCACCGCGGCCGCGACACCCGGCTCGATTCCCTCCGCCTCGTTCAGCTCCTTCGGCACGCCCACCCGCAGGCCTTTCAGGTCCTCCGCCTCGGGAAGCTCGACCGGGGGAACCTCGACCGTGGTCGAGTCGCAGTCGTCGCGCCCACTGATGATCCCGTACAAGAGCGCGTTGTCGCGCACGGTCTTGGTCACCGGGCCGACCTGGTCGAGGCTCGAGGCGAAGGCAACGATGCCGTAGCGCGAGACGGTGCCGTAGGTCGGGCGCAGCCCGACATTGCCGCAGAGGGCCGAGGGCTGCTTGATCGAGCCGCCCGTGTCCGAGCCAAGCGCCCACGGGGCCAGACCCGCGGACACTGCCGCGGCGGAGCCTCCGCCCGATCCCCCCGGCACGCGCTCGGGATCCCAGGGGTTCCGTGACGGGCCGAA
>UEXU01000473.1_pt1 | contig 15827 bp, 17 predicted proteins | sample 4301121 | NCBI WGS metagenome assembly UEXU01 (sample SAMEA4773174, study PRJEB27434) | metagenome | biome: 2259; feature: agricultural soil; material: soil | place: USA | collected 2014-09 | depth 0.25 m
ACGGCTACACCGGGACGGGGGTTCTCTCGAGCGTCTCGCGGACGATCTGCTCCCCGGTGAGACCGCTGGAGCGGGCCTCGGGCGCGAGGATCAGCCGGTGCGCGAGCACGGGCACGGCGACGGCCTTGACGTCATCTGGCTCGAGGTAGCTGCGGCTGTCCGAGAGCGCCCGGGCTTTGGCGACGCGGAGCAGTGCTATCCCCGCTCGTGGGCTCGCCCCGAGATACAGCCTCGTGTCGCCGCGCGTCGTACGCAGCAGCGCAACGACGTAGCGGTTGAGACTCTCCTCGACGAAGATCCCCCTCGCGTCGTCGGCAAGAGCGATGGCATCGGACGCGTTTGCGACAGGTTGGAGCGCGTCGAGCGGTGGCTCCGCCGTCTGCTCCGTGAGCATCTTGGCCTCGTCGGAGAGCGGTGGGTAACCGATCGCGATGCGCATCGTGAACCGGTCGAGCTGCGCCTCGGGCAGCGGATAGGTCCCCTCGTACTCGATTGGATTCTGAGTCGCCATGACCATGAACGGTCGGCCGAGCCCGTGGGAGACGCCGTCGATCGTGACCTGTTGCTCCTGCATGCACTCCAACAACGCGGCCTGGGTCTTGGGCGAGGCGCGGTTGATTTCGTCCACGAGGAGGAGGTTCGCGAACACGGGACCGGCCCGGAATTCGAACTCGTTCGAGCGCTGGTTGAAGACGTTGACGCCCGTGACGTCCGAAGGGAGCAGATCGGGCGTGAACTGCATGCGCGAGAACGAGACGTCGAGGGAGCGTGCGAGCGCCTTCGCCAGCATGGTCTTCCCGACGCCGGGAAAGTCCTCGAGAATCAGGTGGCCCTCGCTGATCAGGCAGAGCACACAGAGTCGAAGCGTCTCGGCGGGCGCATGGATCACCTTCGCCAGGTTGTCCGTCAAATCGCGGACCACCTCGGCCGCGGCAGGCGCCTCGATCTGCTCGCTACCGGGCTCGCTCACGTAACAGCTCCTCGGCCCTGTCTACGATCGCAGCCGCAATCCGGTCTTTCGGCGCCCTGGCAATGCGCCGCTCCCCGTCGGCGCCGATCAGCACCACCTCGTTGTCGTCAGAGTCGAAGCCGACGTCGTCGCGCGAGACGTCGTTGTAGACGACGAGGTCGATCCCTTTCCGCAGGAGCTTTTCACGCGCGCGCGCAAGACCATGCTCGCCGTGATCGGCAGCGAAGCCGACGAGAACCTGGCCGTTGGCTCGTCGCTCTGCGAGCTCAGTCAGCACGTCACGAGTCGGCTCGAGCGTGACGTGCCACGGGTTGTCGTCCTTTGGCCGTTTCTGCTCGTGCCGATCGACCGGACGGTAGTCCGCGACGGCGGCCGCCATCAGGACCAGATCGACGCCCTCTTCCGCGAGCGCTGCATCGAGCATCGCCGCAGCGGTCGGCGTCTCGACGATCGCAATACCCGCCGGCGCCGAGACGGCGAGGTTGGCAGCGAGGAGGGTGACGTAGGCGCCGCGCTTACGAGCTGCCTCCGCCAGCGCCACGCCCATCCGCCCCGAGGAACGGTTGCCGAGAAAGCGAACCGAATCCAGGGGCTCCCGCGTGCCGCCCGCCGTGACGAGGACACGCCTCCCCGCCAGCGAGTCGCTCTCGCCGAGCAGCTCCCGGCAATGGCTGTAGATCTCCTCGGGCTCGGCCATCCGCCCCAGCCCCCACTCGCCCTCCGCGGTCTCGCCTTCGCCGGGGCCGACGATCTCGGCTCCGCGCGAGCGGACGGCGTCGAGGTTTGCCTGTGTTGCCGGGTGTTTCCACATGCGCGGGTTCATCGCCGGGGCGAGGAGCGTCGGCCCTCCGTGTGCGAGGGCTGCCTCGGCAACGAGATTGTCTGCCAGCCCGTGAGCGAGCTTGCCGAGGGTGTTGGCCGTCAGCGGGGCGACCACGAGCAGGTCGGCCCGGGTGAGATGCACGTACTGGTCGTCGCCCGGCGAGCGCCGCGCGAGCGCGAAGAACGTCTCGGCCCGGACGAATCGCTCCGCCCCAGGCGTGACCAGCGGCACCACCTCGTGCCCTCCCTTGACCAGGAGCCGGACCAGCTCGCACGCCTTGTAAGCGGCGATGCCGCCGGTGACGCCGACGAGGACGCGTGCCATGCCGGAATTCTGCCCTTTTGAAGGGGCTTCGGCCGAGAAAATCCGGCCCCCTGCGCCGGGCGTGCTCCGCCGCACGAAGTCGCTTAGCTTGAAACCATTCCGTGCCACCGAACCGTGAAAGGACGGAGGCTAGTGCGGCGCCGTCGCACTAGCCGTAGGCCGAACTGACGTGGGCGGGGACGCTTTAGCGCCCCCGCCCACGCGGAAGGGAACCTTCGTCAACCGGCCACACCGAAGGAGTGCGCGGGCTTTGCCCGCGCACGTTTCCCGCGAAGCGGTGTACGCAACCTCATGCGAAGGCGCAGCCTTCGCATGACGTAACTACTTCGGGTACTTGTAATTCAGCTTGCCCTCGGCGACTTCCTCGAGGGCCATGGTCAAGTAGTTCTTCGAGCGGGACTCGACCAGCGGCGGGGGAGCCTGCTCGAAGCCGATGCCCTCGCCGAGCTGATGGTGATAGTCGTTGATCTGCCGAGCTCGCTTGGCGGCGACGATCACGAGCGCGTAGCGCGAATCGACGTTTTCGAGGAGCTCATCGATGCGGGGGTGGATCATGGGCGGCTCATGGTACCTGCCGTCTGCAGCTTTCTGCGGACGATTGCCGTCAGCTCGTCCGCGGCGCGTTCGACGTCGTCATTGACGATCACGTAATCGAACCGACCCTTCTGACCCTGTTGCTTGCGGGCCAGGTCGAGTCGAACCTGGATCTCACCCGAGCTTTCGGTCGCTCTCGCGCGCAGACGCCGCTCGAGCTCCTCGAAGGTCGGCGCATCGACGAAGATCGTGACCGCACCGGGGATCATCTCCTGAACGCGAAGAGCGCCGAGCGTCTCCAGGTCGAGCAGAGGCACCTTGCCGCGCGCCTGGATCCGTTCGATCTCGGAGCGGAGCGTGCCCGACCTTGCACCCCACGGAAGATCGACGTACTCGAGGAACTCATCGTCTTCCACCAGCCGGGCGAAGCTCTCAGGGGTGATGAAGTAGTACTCGCGCCCGTGCTGCTCGCCGGGTCGCTGCTCGCGTGTCGTTGCGGAGACCGCATGCTCGAACACGTCCGGCATGCGCTCCAACAACATCTTCTCGAGCGTGCCTTTGCCGGCACCCGACGTGCCGGTGACGACGACGACCAGAGGGTTACCTGTTGAAGAGGCCAATCAACTCAGTGCGCTGACGGTCGGAGAGGCCTCCCACCGTCTTCGACTGGCTGATACGGCACATGTTCAAAAAGCGCGCTGCTTTCACCCGCCCGAATTTCGGGACCGCCATCAGCATGTCGAAGACCTTCGCGGTCGATACGTACTCGGGGGGGTTGCTGAGAATCTGTTCGATCTGAACACGACCGTCCTTGAGATCCTTTTTCAGCCTCGCTCGCCGGACACGAATGTCGTTCGCTCTCTTCAACGCTTCCATCCGCTGGTCGAGCGACCGAATCGGTGCCTCGGCCTGGATCTTGGACGACACCATGAGCGCACGAGTCTAACAAGCGTCATGCAAGGGTCAAGGTGCGACGTTTGCGCGTCTGAGCAGGTCTTTTACGACTTACGCGACAGGTCTCGGCGCTGTTGGCTCACGGGACAACAACTCCTCGTGTGCGACTCCATGCGCGTCGTCGTATGACTCCCAGCCGCGGTCCGCAGCAGCGGCGTACAACTCGGCGCGAACACGCGCCGGCGCATCGGGGTCGGAGAACAGCACCGTCCCGAGCGCAACGTGTTTTGCGCCGGCGGCGATCAGCTCCAGTGCATCGAGACCCGTCTGCACGCCGCCCATGCCGACGATCGGCATCCCGGTCGCCTCGAAACACGTAGCAACGGCGGCGAGAGCAACGGGCTTCAAGGCGGGGCCCGAGAGCCCGCCATGTCCCGGACCGAGGGCGGGGCGCAACGTGCGCCCGTCCAGGGCCAAGCCGCGTACCGTGTTGACCAGTGACAGTCCGTCCGCCCCTGCAGCCTGAGCCGCGCGTGCTACCTCACCGACGTCGGGCACAGCGGGTGAGAGCTTCGCCCAGAGCGGCTTGCGCGTGGCGAGCCGCGCGGCCGCGACGATCTGCGTGGCGTTCTCCACGGGCGCCTCGACATTCGGGCACGAGACGTTGAGCTCGATTGCAGCGACCTCGGCAAGATCGTCCAGGCGCGAGCAGCTGTCGGCGTAGTCGTCTGTCTCGAAACCGCCGACGGAAACCCAGAGGGGAATCCCGAGCTTGTCGAGCTGTGGCAGATCGCGTGTGACGAAACGATCGATGCCTGGATTCGCAAGACCGATCGAGTTCAGCATGCCGACGTCGGTCTCCACGATCCGAACGGGCGCATTGCCGTCGCGCGGCAGAGGCGTGACCGTCTTGGTCACGAATCCGTCCAGGCTGCGCGCGACGGCAGGGGCAGTCAGCGCATCGAGGCAGCCCGACGCATTAAGCAGCATTGAGGACCGGCCCTTCCACGCAGAGACGTTTGAGCACGCCGTCGATCTCGACCGCACAGCCGTAGCAGGCGCCAAAGCCGCACGCCATCGGCGCCTCCCACGCGAGTTGCGCCTCCGGAGCGACCTCCCGGATGGCCGCGAGCATCGGCTCAGGGCCGCACGCGAGGATGTCCAGCCCCGGCTCGATCAGCTCTGTCACGAGGGTCGGCTCGATGCAGACCTGAGCGTCCGCCAGGATGGCGGCGGCTTCGGCGTGTCGCGCCGAGCGAAAGCCGAGCACTGCCGGCGCGCGACCGAGCGCCTCGGACAGGTACGGCAGGGGTGCGAGCCCGATCCCGCCGCCAACGAGCAGCGGCCGCTGGACGTCCAGCCGGAAGCCGTTTCCGAGTGGCCCGAGAACGTGCAACCGGTCACCGCGATCGAGCGCGCACAGCGCCTTGGTTCCCGGGCCGATCGCGTCGATCAGGAACGCAAGCTCGCCGACAGGGGCGAAGCACAGGCTCATCGGCCGCGGTAGGAGCCGGCCGGGCGCCTCGAGCATGAAGAACTGCCCCGGCGCGCCTGGATCAATGGCGCCGCGCTTGACCCGCAGCAGCGTGTACACGCCGACCTGCTCGTTGGCAACGACGCTAAGCCGCTCGCGTCTCATGCTCGATCCGTTCTTGAAGCGACACGGATTCCTCCGTGCGTGCGTTTGCGATGGCGTGGACGGCGGCTGCGGCTCCGGAGAGCGTCGTGATGCACGGTACGCGCGCGACGAGCGCCGCCTCGCGGATCAGGTAGCCGTCCGTTCGTGCACCCGAGCCGTGAGGGGTATTCACGACGAGATCGCACCGTCCGCGCCGGATGAGATCGACGATGCTCGGCCCTCTCCCCTCCTCCGTCACCTTGCGCACCCGCTGTACGGCGAGCCCCGCGGTCGAGAGGACCTCGGCCGTGCCCGACGTCGCAAGCAGCTTGAAGCCGAGCTGAGCCAGTTGGGCCGCGACACCGACCACGGCAGTCTTGTCGGCGTCACGAACGGAGAGGAACGCCGTGCCGGCGACGGGCAACGGCCTGCCGGCGGCCCGTTCCGCTTTCGCGAACGCTGTCGGCAGATCCGCCGCGCTGGCCATAACCTCGCCGGTCGACCGCATCTCGGGGCCCAGCACCGGGTCGGCACCAGGGAAGCGAGTGAACGGAAGCACGGCAGCCTTTACCGAGACATGTCCCAGGGACTGTCCCTCGGGCAGGTCCAGATTGGCCAGGCGTGCGCCGGCCATCACGCGGCAGGCCGCGCGCACGAGGTTGACGCCGGTCGCCTTCGATGCGAACGGCACCGTCCGTGACGCGCGCGGGTTGGCCTCGAGGACGTATACCGCGCCGTCGACGACCGCGAGCTGCACGTTCAACAGACCGACGACGCCGAGGGCACGAGCAACCGTCCGGACGCTCGTGCGAATCTCCTCGTCCTCGGCGCGGCTCAAGGAAGGCGCCGGCAGGACGCACGCGGAATCGCCGGAGTGGACGCCGGCCTCCTCGACGTGCTGCATCACCGCCCCGATGTACGTCTCGTCGCCGTCCGAGACCGCGTCGACGTCGATCTCGATCGCACTCTCGACGAAGCGATCGATCAGAACCGGGCGATCGATGGCGCCGAGATCGTCCGCGAAGTAGCAGACGCGCATCGCGCGGCCGCCGAGAACGTACGACGGTCTAACGAGGACCGGGTAGCCGATGCGCTCGGCGATCGATCTCGCCTCGACTTCGTTCCGCGCGATTCCCCACTCGGGACAACGAATCTTCAAACGAGACAGCAAGGCGGCAAAGCGCTCCCGGTCCTCGGCAACGTCGACCGCGTCGAAGGGCGTGCCGACGATCCTGAAACCACTCGCCTCGAGACCCCGGGCGAGCTTGAGGGGTGTCTGGCCGCCGAACTGGACCGCGACTCCTTCCGGCCGTTCTCGCTCGCAGACCGCCAGCACCTCTTCCAGCCCGAGCGGCTCGAAGTAGAGACGGTCGGACGTGTCGTAGTCCGTCGAGACCGTCTCCGGATTGCAGTTCACCATCACGGCCTCGTAGCCGAGTGCACGAAAGCTCTGAGCTGCGTGCACGCAGCAGTAGTCGAACTCGATCCCTTGGCCGATCCTGTTCGGCCCCGAGCCCAGGATCACGATTCGCGGCCGGTCGCCAAGCGGCGGCGCCTCGTCCGCCTCGCCCCAGGTGGAGTAGTAGTAGCTCGAGGCCGCCTCGACCTCACCGGCGCAGGAGTCGACACGGCGGTACGCCGGCCGCACCCCCCAGGCGCGCCGCTTCTCGCGCACGCTCGCTTCGGTGGACGAGGTCTGCGTCGCGATCTCCGCGTCGGAGTAGCCCGCCCGCTTGAGCCGGAGGAAGTCGTCGGCGACGAGATCGTCCAGCGCGGCACAGTCGACGGACGTTCGAAGCTCCTCGTGGAACCAGGGATGCGCGTCGTCCGACAGACGCCAGGGCTCCACGCTGTCGAGCTCGCGGGACCTGTGCGCCTTGCGGAACGCCTCTGCGAAGGTGCGGCCGATCCCCATCGCCTCGCCGACCGACTTCATCTGCGTGCCGAGGGTCGTGTCGGCGCCCGGGAACTTCTCGAACGCGAACCGCGGGAACTTGACGACCACGTAGTCCAGCGTCGGCTCGAAGCTTGCAGGCGTCGTTCCGGTGAGGTCGTTCGGGATCTCGTCCAGCGTGTATCCCACCGCGAGCTTGGCCGCCACCTTGGCGATCGGATACCCGGTCGCCTTCGATGCGAGCGCCGACGAACGGGAAACCCGAGGATTCAGCTCGATCACTCTCAGCTCGCCGGTATCGCGCTCTCGCGCGAACTGGATGTTCGACCCGCCGCACTCGACCCCGATAGCGCGAATGACGGCGGCCGAGGCGTCGCGCAGTTCTTGATACGCGTAGTCGGAGAGCGTCATCTGAGGGGCGACGGTGACGGAATCACCCGTGTGGACGCCCATCGGGTCGATGTTCTCGATCGAGCACACGATGACGACGTTGTCCTTGCGGTCGCGCACGACTTCCAGCTCGAACTCGTCCCAGCCGCGTACGGATTCCTCGACGAGCACTTGTCCGATCGGGCTTTCGGCGAGCCCGCGTTCCACCTGACGGCGGAGCTGCGCGATCGTCTCGGCAAAGCCGCCTCCGTGCCCGCCCAGCGTGAAGGCGGGTCGGACGACCGCCGGTGCCGACAGACCTGCGAGCTGGTCGAGAGAGGTGACGACCCGAGAGCTCGGCACCTTGAGACCGACGCTGCGGACAGCCTCACGGAAGAGCTCACGATCCTCCGCGCGCCGGATCACCTCGACCGGCGCGCCGATCAGCTCGACCCCGAGCTCGTCGAGCACCCCGGCCTCCGCGAGCTCCTGCGCCAGATTGAGAGCTGTCTGTCCGCCCATCGTCGGTAGGAGCGCGTCGGGTCGCTCGCGGGCGAGCACGTCCGACACACCCTCGAGGTCGAGTGGCTCGAGATACGTTCGGTCCGCGAAACCGGGGTCGGTCATGATCGTCGCCGGGTTCGAGTTGACGACGATCGTGCGGAAGCCGTCCTCGCGCAGCACCTTCAACGCCTGGCAGCCGGCGTAGTCGAACTCACACGCCTGGCCGATCACGATCGGCCCGGACCCGATCAGGCAGATCGACTCGAGGTCACGCCGCCTCGGCATACGCCACCTCCTCCACCCAGCGCCCGATCAGCGGCCAGGCGTCGTGGGGTCCAGGGCCGGCTTCTGGATGGAACTGCACGGAGCGGGCGTGCTCGAGCGGGAAGTCGAGGCCCTCGACCGTGCCGTCGTAGAGGGAGACATGCGTTGCCTCTCGGGCCTCGGACGGCGCGACCGCAAAGCCGTGGTTCTGGCTCGTCACGAGCACGCGACCCGTCTTGCGCTCGAGCACCGGATGGTTCGCGCCACGGTGACCGAACGGGAGCTTGTAGGTGCGGTGTCCGGCCGCGAGGGCAAGGAGCTGGTGGCCGAGACAGATTCCCAGCAGGGGGACGCCGCCGAGCAGCTCGCTGACGACCGCGATCTCGGCTTCGAGCGGCTCCGGGTCGCCGGGGCCGTTGGAGAGCAGGACGCCGTCGAACTGCAGCAGCTCGCCGGCGGTCGCGTCGTGCGGGAACACCGTCACTGCGGCGCCAGCGGCGGCGAGCCGCCGGAGGATCGAGCGCTTGCAGCCGTAGTCGACGACGGCGATGCGCGCACGACCGGCGTCCGAGTAGACGTAGGGCTTCGCCGTCGACACACCTCCGGCAAGTGCGCGGCCGCTCATCGGTTCCTGGGAGCGCGCGACCGAGACCGCTTGCTCGACCGAGCCCTCACCCGCAACCGCAACCGCGCGCAGCGCGCCGGCCTCACGCAGCCTGAGGACGAGCGAGCGCGTGTCGAGCCCGCTCAAGGCCACGATGCCACGCTCGTGCAGCCAGTCCGTCCACGCAGGCCCGCGCGCCTCGCGCATCAGCACCGCGCGCGCGTGCGGGCGCGTCGACTCGGAGCGCCCTTCCGCGACGCCGTAGTTCCCGACCATCGGCGCCGTGAAGCAGACGAGTTGTTCCGCGTAGCTCGGGTCGGTGACGATCTCCTGATAACCGGTCATCGCGGTGGTGAAGACCGCCTCGCCGACCGCGAAGCCTTCGGCCGCGACGGAGACGCCGCGAAAGATGGTCCCGTCCTCGAGCGCGAGGAACCCTGTCACGCCGCGTACGCGACCCTCCCTGCCGCGATCGTCGCCCGCACCCTGCCCTTCACGGTCTCTCCGAGCAACCATGAGTTGACGGACCGCGAGCGGAAGACATCCTCGGTGACGCGATAGCTCGCATTCAGGTCGAGCAGGACGAGGTTTGCCGCCGCGCCCACCGCAATCCGCGGTCTCTCCAGGTCGTACGCTCGGGCAGGCCCGGCAGACATTCGCTCGAGGACGACTTCCAGTGGCACCACCCCCGGTTGGACGAGGTGCGTATACAGCGAGGGAAAGGCAGTCTCGAGACCGGTGACCCCGAACGGCGCCGCCTCGAAGGGCACGTCCTTCTCGTGACGCGCGTGTGGGGCATGATCGGTGGCGATCGCGGTGATCGTCCCGTCCTTCAGCGCTTCGACGAGCGCGGTCCGGTCCGATGCGGCCCGCAGCGGCGGATTCATCTTCAGGTTCGGGTCGAGTGACCGCAGCGTCTCGTCGGTGAGGCAAAGGTGATGCGGCGTCACTTCCGCCGTCGCGGCGACGCCTTCCGCGCGCGCCCTGCGCACGGCTTGCACGGATTCCCAGGCGGACAGGTGCAAGAGGTGCAGCGGCTGTCGCTCGTAGGCGGCCAGGCCAAGGTCGCGCTCGACCATCAGGCTCTCGGCGACAGATGGATACCCGGTGAGCCCGAGCTCGGCCGACACCTCGCCCTCGTGCATGTGACCACCGTGGGAGAGCGTCGGCTCCTCGCAGTGGAGCGCGAGCCGTCGGCCGGTGACGGCCGCGTACTGGAGCGCGCGGCGCATCAGGCCGGCCGAGGAGACCGGCACGCCGTCGTCCGTGAACCCGGCGGCGCCTGCGTCGGCAAGCTCTCCCATCTCCGTCAGCTCGGTCCCACCTTGGCCCTTCGTGATCGCGCCGAGGAAGCCGAGGGGGATCTCCGCCTGGTCGCGCGCGGCCTCGACCAGCGAACGGAGCGTGGCTGCCGAATCGACGACCGGGTCGGTATTGGGCATGGCGAGGATCGCGCAGTAGCCGCCGGCTGCAGCCGCAGCCGTTCCAGAGGCGATCGTCTCTTCGTCCTCGCGGCCCGGCGTCCGGAGATGGACATGAGGGTCGACGAACGCCGGCGCGAGCAACAGGCCCTCGCCTGCGATCACACGATGTGAGTTCGTGTCGAGCTCCGTTCCGAGCGCCGCGATGACGCCGTTGTCGATGCGGACATCGAGTGTTGCGTCGACGCCCTCGACGGGGTCGATCACGTGGGCTCCCCGCACGACGATGTTTTCGAGCGGCGTGTCCTTGCCGAAGAGCATCACGCCACCTCCAGCGCCGACTCGGTCTTGACCTCTGCCGGACCGCTCGTGAGCAGGTCGTAGAGGACTGCCATTCGGGTCACCAGTCCGGCCCTCACCTGCGTCTCGATCAGCGCGTCAGCGTGATCGGCGACCTGCGGATCGATCTCCACCCCCCGGTTCATGGGGCCGGGATGCATCACCTTCTGTCCCGGCCGCAAGCGCTCGGGGGTGACGCCCCAGCGGGCGGTGTACTCCCGGAGGGACGGGACGTAGTTGGCGCCCTCCTGCATTCGTTCGCGCTGCATGCGGAGGACGTAGACGACGTCGGCTGCCGCGATTGCCGCGATCTCGATCGAGGTCTCGCAGCCCATCGCTTCGATGCCGCGCGGGAGCAAGGCCGGCGGCGCAACGAGCGTGACGTGCGCGCCGGTCAGCGTGAGTGCCTGGATCAATGAGCGGGCCACTCGCGAATGGAGGACGTCCCCGACGATTGCCACGTGAAGTCCCTCGAGGCGGCCGAGCTCCTCGCGGATCGTGTGGAGGTCGAGGAGGGCCTGCGTCGGATGCTGATGCTTGCCGTCGCCCGCATTGACGACGTGGGCGTCCGTCGCGCGTGCGACGAGATCGGGGGCGCCGATCTGGGGATGTCTGATCACGATCACGTCAGGGTCGTACGCACCGAGGGTGATGGCGGTGTCCCGGAGGGACTCGCCCTTGTCCACCGAGGAGCCGGACGACTTGATCGACATCGTGTCGGCCGACAGGCGCTTGGCAGCAAGCTCGAAGCTCGACGACGTCCGGGTCGACGACTCGTAGAAGACGTTGATCACGAGCCGGCCTTTGAGCGTCGGGAGCTTCTTGACCTCCCGTTCCAGGCTGCGCTCGAACGTGCGCGCCGTCGCGAGTAGTCGTTCGACGTCGTCTCTGGTGACGTCCTTGATCGAAATGAAGTGCCGCCTGGGCGGTCGGCCCGGCGGCCGTAAGTCCTCACGCATGACTCTGATGTCGGCCGTCATTGGTGGCCCTCCTCGGAAGCGGGTATCAACAGGATGCGATCGATCTCGTCCACCTCGACGAGCTGCACCTGGATGCGCTCGTCGCGGGAGGTCGGCAGGTTCTTGCCGACGTAGTCCGGGCGGATCGGCAGCTCGCGATGGCCGCGGTCGACGAGGACGGCCAGCTGGATGCGCTCCGGGCGTCCGTAGTCGAACAGCGCTTCGATCGCGGCGCGGATTGTGCGGCCCGTATAGAGCACGTCGTCGACGAGCACGACGGTCTTCCCGTCGAGCGCGAACTCGAGCGTCGTCGAGCGCACGAGCGGCTGGGGATGACGGGGTGCGTCGCGGCCGCGCACCTGCACGTCGTCGCGGTAGAAGGTGATGTCCACCGCGCCGAACTCGGGCGCCTGGCCTGCACGCTCCTCGACCAGTCGGCGCAGCCGTTGCGCCAGCGGGACGCCTCGTGTCTGGATTCCGACGAGTGCGACCCGGGCGAGATCCGGATTCGATTCGATGATCTCGTGCGCGATCCGCGAGAGAGTCCGGCGGAGCGCCTCGGCGTCCATCAGGATCTTTTCCGCGGAGGCAGGCGCAGGCAGCTTCATTCGACTCCTTTCCGGCCTCACTGGACCGGGTTAAAGGGGTTCGGCAGCGCGGGACTCTAACGGGAAGACCGGACGGAACGCAAAAAGAGCTCCGCCCACTGATGGGCGTCGAGGTCGCGAGCCCGCGCGCGGCGGTCGAAAGCCAGCTCGGACTCGCCGCGCTTCCAGACGAGTGCCGGCACGACCGCACGCGGGCCGTCGCGATAGCCGGTGGCGAGGAAGCCCTCGTACGCGCCGCGGTGCCGTATGGGAACGAGCGGCTCGGCTCGGCGCACGAAGCGGAGTAGTCCGGCGTCCACGCTCGGCCGCGGCGCGAAGACGCTTCGCGCCAGCCGGCGGACGACAGAGAGCTCGAACCAGGCTCCCCAGTAGGCGCTCAGCTGCGTGCTGGGCCAGACGGCGGCCCGCCTGCAAGCGAAGCCCCATTCGACGATGACGTCGGCGGATGCGAGTTGCAGGCGTGGGTCGAGCACTCGGCGCAAGATCGCCGTAGCCCCTGCGAAGGGCAGGTTCGACACGACCTTGAACGGCTCGTACGGAAGCGAGGTTCGCAGCGCGTCGGCTTCCCGCACCTCGACGCTGGGACACCGGCGTCGAAGCGCAGCTGCGAGATCCGGGTGAATCTCGACGGCGACGACACGCGCATGCGTTCGTGCCAGCGCGGTCGTCAAGGCGCCGGTGCCCGCTCCAAGGTCGAGGACGAGGTCGCCGGGCTGGATTCCGGCTGCGCGAACGAGCTCCGCTGCGAGTCTGCTACTGCGGAGAAAGTGGGTGCCGCCGCCGCGCGTCGATCGCGGTCGGACGGCCACGGAAGACCACCATGCCCATAGCTCCCCCGGACTCTAGTCGACGGTCGCGATTGCGACCACCCAACGCATGGTCGCGACGACGCGCTCGGGCAGCTCACCGACTGCTCGTCCGAGTCCCTCCTCGTATTCTTGATCGGGAATCAGGTCGAACGTCCCGATGTGCTTCCCGCGGATCTTCTCGAGCGCTTGCTCGCGCGTGAACGTCGCCGTTTGCTCGAGCCGGACGAGCCTGACGTCGAAGCCGGACCGAGCCAGCTCACTGCTGAGCGGAGCCGGAGCCGGAAACCGCTCGCCGTCGATGGCCGCAATCGAGGGAAAGAACCGATTCAGCCACGACTCCTCGAAGGACCCGGGATCGAAGGTGGCGATCGCCAGCACTCCGCCGGGGGCGAGCACGCGCCTCGCTTCTGGGAATGCTTGCTCGCGGTCGATCAGGTGGACGACCAGTCGCATCACGACGCGCTCCTGAGAGTCCTCCGGAAACGGAAGTGCCTCTGCCCCGGCGAGTCGCAGCTCGACGTTGGCCGGTGCGCGAGAACGTGCGACCTCGAGCATCTCGGGTTCCTCGTCCAACGCGCAGACGCGACAACCCACACGTTCGGTCAGCGCGGCCGCCAGTGTTCCCGTGCCGCACCCGACTTCGAGTACGCGACGCCCACGCAGATCCGCTTCCTCGACGAGAAGGTCGAAGAGCTCCCACCAGTTGTCGTCAGCCGGTCGCAGCTCGTCGTACCGCGGTGCGAGCCGGCCGAACGACTTGGGTTGGTTACGGCTCGCCGACGATGTCCTCCGGCTCGGTCATCGCCTCGATCGCGTCCTGCGCTTCCTCGACGGAGGACTCGGGGACCGAGATCGTCACGGAGTCGTCCTCGCCGTCGCCCAGCTGAGCCTTGATCCCGGCCGAGCGCAGGATCTCCTGGATCTCCTCCGCCTCGGTGACGTCTCCGGCTACGGCAACCTGGACCATCTGCGTCATTGCTGCGCCGATGATACGACCTCCTGTTCGCGGGGGCGGAGGGCGCCCCCCTTGACGAGCTGTGGCGTTCCCCGCTCGGGAAACGGCACCTCGATCAGGTCGAAATCGCGCGGGACGACTGTCTCCGGGAAGACCTCGCGCGCCTCGCGTGCGATCTCCGGGCCGAAGTAGCGGCTCGAGAGGTGTGTCAGCGCGAGCAGGCTGACCTCCGCCCGGCGCGCGATCTCCGCCGCCTGGGTCGCCGTCTGGTGGAGTGTCTCCTGGGCTCGGCCGCGCTCCTCCTCGGAGAAGGTTGCCTCCGTGACGAGGACATCGGCACCCCACGCCGCTTCGACGATCTCGTCCGCAGGCGCCGTGTCGCCAGTGATCACGACCTTGCGTCCCGGTCGCGGTGGGCCGAGGACCTCTTCGGGCACCACCGAGCGGCCGTCCGAGAGGCTGACCGTCTCGCCGCGCTGCAGGGAGCCCCGCGCGGGGCCGTTCGGCACGCCGAGCGCATCGGCGCCGGCCACATCGAACCGGCCCGGACGAGTTGCCTCGATCAAGGACCAGCCGAGCGCCGTGACACCGTGCCTGACTGCGAACGTCGCGATGCGGTAACCGGGGCGCTCGAGCACGTCACCCGGCCCGAGCTCGACCAGATTGACCTCGTAGGTGAGCTTTCCGACGACGCGCTTCAACGAGCTGAGTAGGTCGACGAGCCCGTGTGGGCCGTACACCTCGAGCGGGAGCTCTCGGCCGCGGAGCGCAAAGGTCTTGAGCATTCCCGGGAGTCCCAGGACGTGGTCCGCGTGGAAGTGGGTGATGAAGACTTCGCGCAGTTCGACGAGCCCGACTGCAGAGCGGAGCAGCTGTCGCTGCGTGCCCTCCGCGCAATCGAAGAGGAGTCTGTCTCCGCCGCGCCGGACGAGTAGTGCCGTCGGCGCACGCTGCGCAGTCGGCATCGATCCAGACGTGCCGAGAAAGACGATGTCGAGATCCACAGCTCGATTCTAGGTTTGGAGGTCACGTCCATTCACGTGCACACCCCGATAGGCTCGGCGCGTGCGAACGGTGACGGGCCTGAACGTGACGGTCTGGGGCGAAGGCGAGCCCGTCGTGCTCGTCCACGGCAGCTTCGGCTGGGGCGAGAAGACCTGGGCGGAGCAGCGACCACTGGCGGACTCCTACCGCCTGCTGCTTCCCGACCGCCGCGGCTTTGGTGCGAGCCGGGCCGACGGACGCGTCGACTTCGAGCGCGACGCCGACGACATCGCCGAGTTGCTGAACGGTGAAACACATCTCGTTGGCCACTCGTACGGTGGAGTCGTCGCGCTGCTTGCGGCGACACGAGACCCTGACGCAGTCCGGTCGCTGACCGTGATCGAACCGCCTGCGCTCGGGTTCGCGCGCGGCGATCCAGTCGTGGAGGAGTTCATCGCCGCTGCGAAGATCGCGATGGAGGAGGCTACGGGCCCGAGCAACTATCGCGTCCGCTTCCTTCACGCCTTCGGTCTGCCGGCCCGTGAGGTGGAGCTGGAGGGCCTGGAGCTCGAGGCGGCGCGCGCGTCCTGGCACGAGCGCCCGCCGTGGGAGGCCGAGATCTCTCTGGACGCTCTCCGCGGCCTCCCCACTCTCGTCGTTCGTGGCGACTGGCAGAACACCGCACGGCGAGCACGCAAGCTTGGTGGGAAGGCTCTGCATGCGGTGTGCGACACGCTCGAAGAACGGCTCGGAGGAGAAAGAGCCGTGCTCGCGGCGGCGCACAATCCGCAGCTGCTCGGTGAGCCGTTCAACGAGCGCCTGCGCGCCTTCTGGGAGTCGGTGTGAGCATGGACGTCCGCGACCTCATTCGCCGCGACGTCTCCGCCGGAGAGCACAACGAGATCCGCGAGCTCTGGAAACGGCACTCGATCGCCGAGGACGAGCGTGACCTGC